>ENA-OQAA01001201-OQAA01001201.1-human-gut-metagenome-genome-assembly--contig:-NODE-1201-length-13967-cov-3.048049_pt1 | contig 13967 bp, 19 predicted proteins | sample MGYA00242489_ERZ504515 | MGnify/ENA primary metagenome ERZ504515 (study PRJEB26092, sample SAMD00036237) | human gut metagenome | host: Homo sapiens | study: EMG produced TPA metagenomics assembly of...
ATACCTATATCGATAGATTTTGAAAAAGCACCCTAAGGGAGCTCTATTAAAGTTACCCTTTTTTACCACCGATATGAAAAAGAAATTTTTTGCTAATTTATGGTTGACTTTTCATAGCTGGTCTCCTGCTGTTATCCGGTCAAATCAACAGCACTATAAAAAATAAACCCGCCATAACTCCGAGACACCTGCCGACTTTTACCTTCGACGCCAGTTCCGCTCTAAGTTTCTCGATCTCCAGATCCATTTTATTCAAATACATTTCCATTGCACGATCTGATATATCTTTTTCAAAACTTCCGAGAAATGTTCCGGGTTCTTTTATAAGTATCTTATGCTCCTGTTTTAATCCCGGTATTTCCAAATACTTGTCCGTACATCTGTTCCATACCCTCGCAAACCCTGATAAGTCTCGACACTCCATTTCTTCCGCCGTTTTTTCAGCCACCTTCGGTACGGTTCTTTCACACGGGCAGAGACGCCGAAAAAAATTTCAGGAAGAGGTGCGCAAGTATATTCTATCTCCCCCTGATTAGTCCAAATACATATCGCAGATAAACCATGTTCCGTAAATATCTTTTCAATTCATTTCCATACACAACACCGGCTCCTGCAGTTGCAGATAATATAAGAATCCCTCCGATCACTTTCTGCACAAAACACTCCCCCGCTCATCATAAATCTCTTTTACTTTCCCCGGATGTCCGTCATTTCCAAGCACAATATACCGTTCAAACATTTTTCTGCGTATCATTTCCCCCAGAACCGGCTTTCTCGCCGCCTCCTCCATATCCATGCCATGTACACTGGCTATCAGTTTGCAGCCACACTGCATCGCATATTCAATAGCATGGATATCTTCTGCCGTACCGATTTCATCCACTGCCACGACCTGAGGAGACATCGAACGAATCAGCATGATCATTCCTTCTGCTTTCGGACAGCAGTCTAGAACGTCCGTGCGCATACCGAGATTGTTTTGCACAATCCCCATATAGCATCCTCCGATTTCCGAACGTTCGTCTACTACGCCGACCGAACAGCCTTTTACATATTCATTTCCATCTGATATCTGACGAATCAAATCTCTGAGAAGTGTTGTTTTTCCACAACGCGGAGGTGAAATGATCAATGTATGGCATACTTTTTTATTTTTCGTAATATATGGAATCAATTCATCGGCACAACCTATCACTTCGTGAGCGATTCTGATATTAAGCGATGATATGTACTGAATATTTTTTACTTTCCCACGGTCGACGATCACTTTTCCTGCAACTCCCACCCTATGTCCTCCTTCCAATGTCAGAAACCCCTGCCTTAACTCATTTTCATATGCATATAAAGAGTATCTGCTCATATATTCTATCGTCTCTTTTATTTCTTCCTTTGTAACAATATGTGCTCTTTCTTTTAACGGAAGTATCTGCTCTTCACCATCGATCATAACAGTAAGCGGCTGTCCGATCCTCATTCTTATTTCCTGAAGTGCTCCGCCTTCACGCAAAATATTTTCAATAATTATACGCACCGATCTGGCTAAAACTCCTGTCACATGTGATATTTTCTTCCCTGTTTTTTCCATCTTGTCCACCTCTTTACACAATATATGTACATCTCCCGAAAATATGAATCAAAAAAGTTTTTAAAATAACAAAAAGGCAACTATCCGATGTTTCTTACGAATAGTCACCTTTGTTCTTACGTCTTTTTTTATTTTCCTACAATTTTTCCTATATAATAAAAGCCTTTGCATTCATCAAGACTCACATCCGCAAACGTACCGATCATAGATTCATCTCCGGGGAAATGTACAAGCAGATTATTGCTCAGACGACCTGTCATCAACCTCTCGTCATGCTCATTGCAAGACTCTACAAGTACTCTTTGAACTGTTCCTTCATGCCTTGAGCACATTTTTGACGAAATCGTCTGTACTTCTTCAAGAAGACGTCCGAACCGGTCTTTTACAACATCATCCGATATCTGATCTTCCATAGCAGCCGCAGGCGTTCCTGTACGCTTAGAATAGATAAATGTGAACGCACTATCATATTGAACTTTACACACAACATCCAGCGTTTCCCGGAAATCTTCTTCCGTCTCTCCGGGAAAACCTACAATAATATCCGTTGTCAGTGAAATATCCGGTATTGCCTTTCTAAGCTTTTCCACAAGTTTAAGATAATGTTCTTTTGTATAACGTCTGTTCATTTTTTCTAATATGCGCGTGCTTCCCGACTGCACAGGAAGATGTAAATGACGACAGATTTTTTTTGACTGTGCCATCACTTCGATCAGTTCATCCGAAAGATCCTTTGGATGGGATGTCATAAAACGGATTCGTTCAATTTTATCAATCTTCTCGATTTCTCGAAGAAGCTGTGCAAACGTCATCGGATGCTCCAGTGTTTTCCCATAGGAATTGACATTTTGTCCAAGCAGCATTACTTCTACAACACCGTCCTCTGCCAGGCGCTCGATTTCCCTTATGATTGCCTTCGGATCCCTGCTTCTTTCACGACCTCTTACATAAGGAACGATACAATAACTGCAGAAATTATTACATCCGAACATAATATTAACTCCTGACTTGAACGGATACTTCCTTTCACTCGGCAGATCTTCTACTATCTTGTCGGTATCTTTCCATATATCGATCACCATTTTTCCTGAATTCATCCGTGAGACGATCAGCTCAGCGAATTTATATATATTATGCGTTCCGAAAATAATATCTACAAACCGATAACTTTTTTTCAGTTTTTCCACAACCTCCGGTTCCTGCATCATACATCCGCACAGAGCGATCATCATATGAGGATTCGTTTTTTTAATCCTGCCTAACTGTCCTAAACGACCGTACACACGTTGATTTGCATTTTCCCGAACAGTACACGTATTATAAATAACAAAATCTGCTTTTTCCTCATCCGGTTCTTCTACATATCCGATCTGTTCCAAAATACCAACCAGCTTTTCCGAATCTCTCGCATTCATCTGACAACCGAATGTTGTAACGCAAAATGTAAATTCTCTTTTTTCCTCTTCCTTAAGCTTTGTTAATTTTTCTTTCGCTTTCTCTATAAAATAATATTGTCTTTTCGGCTCTGTTACCGGAATATTTCTCTCTGCATCTGCTGTTATAAATGTTTTATTTTCCATAACTTCCTCTTATTCCACTCACACAAACTGATTACTGCCTGCATCATATGTATAATCGATCATCTCTAATTTACCGATCAATTCTTGTTTATCAACCTGCATATCTTCACACAACACATCCAGCGTCGAATAATAATCTCTTAATTTTGTATTTACAACACTTAAGAGCATCACCGGATCTCTTGGCAAGCCTGCCGACATGTGATCATCTCCTTTTCCGTAATAATATAATCTACAGGTACGTCATGCACTTCCGGAACAATCTGCTCCACACATTGAAAATCAAATGCCACTCCGACTTTTATGCAATCCGCCTGCTTCAAATATGAGTCATAATATCCTCCGCCATAGCCGATTCGGTTTCCCGCTCTGTCAAACACAACTCCGGGCACGATTACAAGCAGCTTGCTTCCACACTTTGGAATTTCCCGACACCATGATTCCGGTTCCGGTATCCCATGAAATCCCGCTTTTAAATCTGCCATACTGTGAATCAGGGCAAACTTCATTTTTTGCTTTCCGGTCACTTTCGGAACCGCAGCACATTTTCCTCTTCTAAGCGATTCTTCTATAATTTCTTCCGTAGGGACTTCACTTCCGAAAGACGCATAGCAGCATACTGTGCCGGCGTCTTCATACACCTTTGAAGAAAAAAGGCGCGCCGCGATGATGCGCCCCGCCTCTGCTCTTTCTTTTTCAGACATTGCGGCACGAAGCGCCGTCATCATTTTTCTAATGTCCCTTTTTGTTTCCATATTTTTCTCCGAGATTGATCACACTTCCGTCCTTTTCTTCAATGTCGATATTATTGAGCTGACTTCTTAAATTTCTCTTCACCGAGTCCATATATTCTGTCCTTAAAATCTTCTGTTCTTTTTTCTCTGCTTCAGTCAGGCCTTCCGCTTTCGATTTTCTGTATAATTCATTGATCCTTGCTATCTTCTGTTGATCCATTATAATCCCTTTCACTTTTTATCTTCTATCCATAATAACTTCTTATTTTACAGGTCTGTATTATACACTATTTCTTTGATTACGTCCATCGCCATTTTGCGGCTTTTATCATTCCGGCCTTTTCCGTTTTGCTTTTCAACTCGAATAATTTTCTAAAAAAGCATATAATTCTTCTGCAGTTGCAATTTGCTTTCCCTGTGCAATTTCCTGGCGCACTTCTTCCGGAAGATCTGACAGAGGTATTTCGGTAAATTCATAAATCGTTTTTTTATCTTCAAGATAACGACGACAAATCCGTGAAGTTCCTTAAGATAAAACCCCTTTTTTGCTCCGCCTTTTACTGCCTCTCCTTCGGCCGCAATACTTTCCGTTTTTCCGATGCCGTCTGCCTTTTGTACATCTTCGTTTCTTTCACTCACCTTTTCCATATACTTGTCCATCGTATAATCATATGTCATTTTATATGCAAGCGTTATAAACAAGAAAAATGCCGCGCCCGCACACAAAAAGCCGATCCTGTATTTTGAGTTCATATAATCTACCCCTTTTCTATACAGTATCAGCTTTTTTCTTTTATTTATTCACTTATTTTTTTATTCTTCGCTTGGAGGCATCAATTTCAGCGCCTGACATCCTCTCAATATCCGTGTTCCCATCGGAAGCGCCTGAATATCTTTCTCCGAAAGAGCTCCTAATTTTAAAATAAGGACTCCATAAACAATAACTGCCACGATAATTGCCAAAACAGTCGGGATAACTCTTCCTCCGATCAGACGGTGAAGTCCGAAATGAACAGCATACGTTATAACACCCATAATCGCCGAAGCGATCAACGGCTTTACAAATGTTCTTCGTATATTGATTCTGAATCCGCATACCTGACGTATTTTTCTTTGATTTAAAACACACATAATAACAGCAAATACAATGTTGCTTCCTACGAGCGCATATACATTCAATTTAAACACTGTGAGCATTAAAACAAGCGCTCCCAGATGAACGACCAATGCCGCTGCCGCGTTTTTGCCGGAGAAGATAAATAATTCAATCCTTGCAAAACTGCATTTGTAATTGTAGACCATCCGTACAAAATAATAACTACGGAACCTAACATTAAAAGCTGCGCCGGCACTTTTCCCGCATCATTATATAGAAGCACCATAAGCGGAGATGCCAGTACAAGAAATCCAACACAGCTTGGAAGCGTTATGATCGTTGTTAAACGAAGCGTCTGATCTATCTGATAATGTGTCTTTTTCCTGTTTCTTGCCATCACAACCGTTGTCAGTGCAGGAACGATCGATGTGCTAAGGGCATAAGGTATTGACATCGGCACGTTAATAAGCGGATCATATTTTCCGGTATAAATTCCCTGAAGAGCCATATACTCACTTTCTGTAAAACCTTGCGCATCCATAATATGATTAAAAACGGTAAGATCCAATATCTGGTTGATGTTGTAAATCGCCGTGCTGAAAATAACGGGAATTGCCGTCATAACGAGAATCTTCAAAATATGAGAATAACTTTCTTTTCCTTTTGTATGATCCCTTTGAATCTGACGGCGTATTCCGCCTTTAAATATCCAAAGAACAAACAACAAGAACAAAAGTCCCGCCGCGGCTCCGATTACTGTTCCAAGCGTACCTCCCGCCGCTCCATAAGCAGGACCTAACAGCTCTTCTCCCGCCTTCTCTCCCGCACGACTTCCCATTCCGAAAAGGACGCTTGCTCCGACAATACTGACAACTGCATTGATGATCTGTTCGATAATCTGCGATACCGCTGTCGGAACCATCGTTCCCAGTCCCTGAAAATATCCTCTTAAAACAGCCATAACAGCAACGATCAAAAGCCCCGGCGACAGCACTTTAAGTGCGTAAACACTGAAAGGCGCTTTCATCATATGTTCCGAAATCGCTCCTGCTCCGAGAAAGATCGCAAGAGATATAATAATTCCTACCGAAACAGCAAATATAAGGGAACATAAAAATACGCGGAACGCATTGCGCCTCTGTCCGACAGCCATCCTTACCGACACAAGTTTTGATACTGCTGTCGGAAGACTTAATGAAGAAAGCATCAATGCAATCGCATATACTTGATAAGCATATCCGTAAAAACCGTTTCCCTCATCCCCTAATATGTTTGTCAGCGGGATACGGTACACAACTCCGATAATCTTCGTGATCACAACCGCCACAGCCAGGATCGACCCTTGAGCGATGTAATCTTCTCCCCTTGTTTTTTTTCTTTGATTTGCCTGTGTATCCCCCATAGTTGTTCTCCTTTTATCCAATGATCCCGAACCTGAAAACATTTATCTTGTAATATTCACAAGTTCCATAATCTTTTTTTGATGCATCTCCATTTCTTTTCTTTCCACTTCTTCCATATGATCGTAACCAAATAAATGAAGCATGCTGTGCGCAATTAGAAATGCATATTCCCGAAGCAGCGAATGTCCGTATTCTTCTGCCTGTTCAAACACTTTATCTACAGAGATCACAATATCCCCAAGCATCAGCTCTCCTGTATCGGATGAAACAGTCCGGCATCTTCATCCAAATGCGAAAAATCTCCCGGTGTCTCATAATCTGCCATAGGAAATGACAAAACATCCGTTGCCCGGTCAATCTGCCGCTGCATCCGGTTTATTTCTTTAATCTCTTCATCCGTTGTAAGAAGAAGACTGACCTCTGTTTCATAAGGACATTTCACATAATCAAGCGATGTTTCGATTACAGCTCCGCAATTTTTCTTGCATCAAACGGCAGTTTTCTGTCTGTCTCTATTTCCATAAATAAACTCACGATTTTTTCCTCCTGCCGTTTTTCCCTTTCGGATTATTCTTTTTCTCATACTCTTCGTACGCACGGACAATCTTCTGCACAAGCGGATGGCGAACAACATCTTTACTTGTCAAACTGCAAATACTTACACCTTCCAGATCTTTTACAACCTTTACCGCTACATCCAAACCTGAAACCGTTCCTGCCGGAAGATCTTTCTGCGTAGAATCTCCCGTAATGACAACTTTTGATCCAAATCCGATTCTTGTCAAAAACATCTTCATCTGAGCCGGTGTCGTATTCTGAGCCTCGTCAAGAATAATAAATGCATTATCTAACGTTCTGCCTCGCATATATGCCAGAGGCGCAACTTCAATCAGACCTTTTTCTGAATTTTTCAAAAAACTTTCCGCTCCCATGATCTGATAAAGAGCATCATATAACGGACGCAAGTACGGATCGATCTTACTTTGAAGATCTCCCGGAAGAAATCCCAGTTTTTCTCCTGCCTCGATTGCCGGTCTTGTCAATATGATCCTGTTTACCTCATTGCGTTTAAATGCTGTAATCGCCATTGCCATTGCCAAATATGTTTTTCCTGTTCCTGCCGGACCAAGTCCGAATGTGATCATTCCTTCCCTTATAGAATCTACATATTTTTTCTGTCCGAGAGTTTTAGGTTGATCGGTTTTCCCTGCAGAGTATGACAGATCAGATCCCGGTCAATTTCCACTATTCCCTCCTCCTGATCTTCAAAAACAAGTGAAATTGCATAATCCACATTCTGTTCCGTAATAGTATTTCCACGCCGTGATAATTCCAAAAGCTGAGTGAGAACACGATGCGTTTTTTCCGCAGCCGTATTTTCTCCTACAATCTTCATACTTCCGTCTCTTGCAATCAATGTGACATGAAATGTTCTCTCTAGTTTCTTTGCATAAGCATCAAACTGCCCAAACACGTTTGCCTCGTGCTCTGCAGGTATATCAATCATCAGTTCCGACAGACTCATCTGTTTCTTTCCTTTCGATCGTTATTATTTCTGTATCTGCCTCTTGTGTAATCCTCTCATTCAAAAAAAGAGTACCCATTGCTTTGGCAGATTTTTCATACAGATGTATTTTAACACTATTTTCTCTTATTTGAATACCTTTTTTCTGTAAATCTTTACAAAATCGCTCAAAATCTTTACTGAGAACCGCCCTCATCTCTTCCTTTGTATATATCTTTTCACGCAAGTGATAAGAACGGACGGTTTCCATCCCATATGAAAAAGGAAGATAAAAATTTTTTCCTGCTTTTACTCCGTATTCTTTTGATATAAATTCACAGCGGTTCGGTTTCATTTTTACACTTCCAAAGGAAACCCGGGTATCTTTAACTTTCACATAAAAACGATGTTTTTCTTTTTTATCATATACTTTTTCCTCATATGAAGCCGATAATTCATCTTCGTACTCCATCTGTGTATCCGCAAAAATGTCTGCATCGGCATGACAGTATTTATAGCCGATCACTTCCTTACTGTCGTTTACGATCTCCACTCGTCCGCTGACAAGAATATCTCCTTTTTTTACTGTATCACCGACATGAACTTGAGGCGTTCCTGTTCTTGTCACAATTTTTGTGATCACCCCATCTGAAGACGCGACAAGATCTACAGCGTTCTCATCTTTCTTTTTTTCTTCCTTCTCGAAAGAATCTTCATTTTCTTTAATTTGAATTTTTAGTCTGCTTCCGTCCAGTGATGCGGATACCCATACAACGTCATCATATTGCGTCCTGATCTCTTTTACGATTTTTCGGCAGTCTGCCTCTTTTTTTAGCATCCCCGCAAACACACCTTTCTCTCTTAAAAAAGACGACAACGCTTCATCCGTTCGCGTCTCATTCCCCGTAAAATGAATATCCCATATAAACATTGAATAAATCTGCAGTAAAAAAATACAGATAATAAAACCGGCAAAAAATAACTTTCGCTTCCGATTATTATAAAGAGAAAACGGAAATCCATATTTCTCTTTCACCCTTACTTTTGTATGCGTCTTTTTCGCAAAAGGTCTGATCCTTTTAAAATCTCGTACACTCATACAAAGTTCATAGCAGTGATCTTCATAGGCCAATCCCCAGATTAAAATATGGTGATAGGAACACAGATTCAAAAAACGCTCAGGAGAATATCCCTGAATCTGTATTTTTACATACCCCCGCAGATATCGCATTCCATTTTCAATCATCGGAGATTCCTCCCCTCCTGAAATTCAATCAAATTGATCGAACCGGTAATCTTCATTTCGTCATTCGTATAAAACTCTATTTCCAAACAACTTCCTTTTAACTGTATCTGTCCGTGTTTTGTTCTTATACGTACGAGAGTGTCTGTATACTCCGTGATCCCGCTGTAATTTTCAATACACACTTCCGACATTCCCAGAACTGTAACAACCGAAGCTCCCATAATAACATCTTTCGGCATACTTGCAGCCGATGCCAATTTCTTTTTAATCTGTTCTTTTTCCATATAAAAAATGCCACACATACGCCTTTTATAACAAGTATATGTGCGGCACTTTCTGTCCTATTCTTCTTTATTTCCGTTGATCGGCAATCAATAATCGAGACATGCTCTCTCTGTCACAAACGGCCTTACATATGTATCGGCAACAGCTACATGAGCCGGGTGTTTTGCGTAAACAGAAATATCTTCTTCCTTCTCAAACGTACTGACTAAAGCCATATCATGAGTGCTCGATCCGAACGGACAAGCAACAAACTCAAGAGTCAAAAGTCCGGGGATTTTTCCTACAAGAGCTGTAAGATTTTCTTCCATAGCTTTTTTTAATTCTTCTTTTTTATTTTCTTCTATTTCCGGTTTGAATTTCCACATAACAATATGATGTACCATTTTTCTACCTCTTTCTTAATATTTTCCTGCTTTTTATGTATCTTGTATTTTTTTGTTCTCCATTGTTTGCAGCGCTTTCTTGAATCGTACTGTAAACAAGATCGCCGTAAACGTCACAGCCAGCAGATCTGCCGCCGGTTCTGCAAGGTAAACAGCCATCGTTTTATTTGACGAAAACAGCAGCGGCATTATGTAAATCAGTGGAAGGAGCAAAATAAACTTACGCATCACGGCAACCACAATAGACTCTACAGCTCTTCCGAGTGCATTAAACGTCATCTGACACGCCATCTGAATTCCGAAAATCAGCATAACCGCCATATAAATACGAAGCGCCGGACGGGTAAATACGATCAAATCGGCTTCTGTCGTAAACATTCCTGCAAACACATCCGGGAAAAGCATAACCGCTCCCCATAAAATTGTCGAATAACAAAGACTTACTTTTAACAAGAGCTTAAACGCACTTTTTACACGCCCTGCATTCCCCGCTCCGTAATTATAACTGATGATCGGCTGCGCACCCTGTCCGAGGCCTTGAAGGGGAAGCAGTGCAAACTGCATAACACTTGTCAAAATCGCCATCGCGCTTACTGCCATATCTCCTCCGTAACTTTGTAAAGAAGCGTTAAAGCAAACAGAAATCACACTTTCGCTCGCCTGCATAACGAACGTCGCCGCTCCCAATGCCAGACACGGAAAAATAATTTTCGGGCGAAGGAGCAAATTTTCTTTTCGGATCTTCAGCATCGTTTTCCTTCCCATTAGGAAAGAGATTACCCAAATACAGGACAATGCCTGCGATATAATCGTGGCAAGAGCCGCTCCTTTGACACCCATTCCGAATCCAAATATAAAGATCGGATCAAGTATGATATTGGAAATCGCACCGATCAATACAGACAACATTCCCGTCTTTGCGAATCCCTGCGCTGTAATAAACGCATTCATGCCAAGTGTAAGTTCTACAAAGATCGTACCGACTGCATAAATGTTCATATAGCTGACTGCATACTCGATTGATTTTCTGCTCGCGCCAAACAGCATAAGCAGATCTCTGCTCCATATAAGCAGCACTGCTGTCAGGATTGCAGATATTATTATCTGCATTGCAAAACAGTTTCCCAATATCTTTTCGGCTGTTTCATTGTCTTTCTTTCCCATATAAATCGACACCCGCGGAGACCCGCCATAGCCGACGAGGGCCGCAAACGCCGAAACAAGCATAATCAAAGGCATACATACTCCGACTCCCGCGAGAGCGGAAACTCCTACATTTGGGATATGTCCGATATAAATCCTGTCAACAAGATTATACAGCATATTGATCATTTGCGCCGCAACTGTCGGAAGCGCCAGTTTTAAAAGCAGTTTTCCGATCGGTTCTTTTCCTAAAAACGCTTTATCCTGTTCCATTTTTTAGCTCCTGTCTTTTCCGTTATTTGTTTTTAACCATAAAGAACATTATAATTCTTAAAATTCAAGTGTCAAGCTAAAAAATATCATATACACATCTACAAAAAATATCATATACACATCTACACATCATTTCCATATGAAAACAATTACAAAAATTTAATCCCCGCTCCGTCTTTGATATGCTCCCCCTCCTCGATAAACAGTTTTATTATTTTAACTGTCTACCTAGAAGGGGACATATCACTTTCAACGAAACGGGGATTTTTTCTGCCTCTTATGTTTCACTTATGAAATCTGATTCACGATATCTTTTATAACGAATCAATTTTACCACACACATATCTTAAGATTTTCCGCAGATCTTTTATATCTACCTTATCGTCTTTTTCCACATCAGCCGCAAGCTCCTGCATCTCGTTCAATTCTATCTTCTGACATATGCTGCGCAATACTACACGAACATCTCCGATCGCGACATTTCCATCCAAGTCCACATCACCTTTTTTGTAGTCGGAAGTATCTGCCACAAAAGTGCATCCGTTTTTCTTCGCAAACTCTTCTGCATATGTACCTCTGTTTCCGTAAACCGTAACCTGCTTCAAATTCACTCCGTTAAACGCATCCGCCTCAATAGATTCAAGACTGTCCGGAAGATATAATTCTTTAATGCCTGTACAATAGTTGAATACATATGGCATAACCGTCGTAATACCTTCCTCCAGTTCTATCTTCGTAATATTTGATCTTGAATCAAATGTTGTATTATCAAGCACAACCGTTCCCGGTACTTTCACTTCTGTTTTTGCTTCCGGAATTGTCAAAAGCAACGTTTTCTCTTTGTTATATATACAGCCGTCATAGGAAGAATACTTACTGTTTCCCTCTTCCACATGAATATCTTTCAGCTTCTCGCATACAAAAGTCTCTTTCTCATCATACTTTTCCGTCTCTTTCGGAAGTGTAAAACTCTCATCTGTCCTTGCAGCAGGATAACATAAGATCTCTTTTAAATCTTTTGTAAAAAGCACCCCATCCACGGAAGCATAAGCCGTATTTTCTTCTGCCACACGAATCTCCTGTAAAGAAACCGCATTAGATACGAGCTGTGTATCGATATGGGTAACTCTTTTTGAAATATCTAATGTTTTCAGCGTACTGTTAAAAATGTCGGATGACACAGATACAATATCCAAATCATTAAATTTTTCCGGTATCTTCACCTCTGTTATTCCGTCTTTTACTCCCACTACAGCAATACCGTTTGAAAACCCGATCTGCGTATTATTTGCTCCTTCCAAACGAACCTGCACAAGATCCTGCGTTTTATGAGAACCCGAAAAATCTTTTACATCCGGAGCAAAATAGTAGTTAGGATTGGAAACTCCCCATGTAGTATCAGAATAAAACCATTTTCCATCCGCATATACGAGATTCCATGCATGACCTTGTCCGCCTGCCCAGCCGATAACATAAATTGCCGGAATACCTGCCGCATTAAGCATCGCTTTATACAGATTTGAATAACCTCCGCACACAGCCACTTTCTTCGTAAACACATCATACGGAGCAAGTCCGATATCTGTATCATTTGATCCTGCATACCGTACGTTTTTTGTAATCCAATCATAAATAAGTCTTGCTTTTTTATAATCTTCCGTCTCTCCTTTTACGATCTGATCGTCAACAAATGTTTTGATCTCCTGTGCCTGTGCATCGTTCATCGGAGCCAGAGACTGATCCCATGTTTTAAAATCATCTTTATTACAATACTTAAGCAGATCCAACGCAGCCTGATCATACTCCAAGTTTTCCTGGTTTTTCTGCTCTGCCTTTAAATCATAAACTACGGGACTGTCCTCAACTGCATATACCGGCACTGATGTAACCGCTACCGAAACTACCGCCGTAAATGCCAAAACACCTGCTTTTATCCGTCTTGCTTTTTTCATATTCTTTTTTCCTCTTCTGCACATATCATTACATTGCAACATTCTTTTACAAGATATCATATTTTTTTGTGCATTTCAACATTTTTATGCTCTTTTTCTTTCTGTATTTTTAGGCTGTTTTTGCACCTGATTCTTTTGGCATTCCTTTCTTCATCCGGCAATATATCCGATCCCTCATCTCTCTTTACAGATATTATTCAGCAATGTTTTATATCTTTGAGCTGTTCACCGGAATACAGTTTTCTGTCAATATACATATTAGGCGACGTCCTGCACTGTTTCAGGCAATTTCGTGTCCGCAATTCAAATCGTCCATCAGATGAAATCCCGTCTTTTTTGATTCCCAGCTCTCGTCTGAGATTTTGAAGGATCGTCATTCCATCTTTCTTTCCGCACCTCTCGCCTGTGCATGCAATAATTTCATGAGCCTGCTTCGCCTCTTTTATACTCGGATACATTTTGATTAAACAATTTAAAAATTTATCCGTAATTTCTGTCGTCTCTATAACCCGCACCTTCAATTCCGGCGTAATGCACCCCTCTGCTTCCTGAAGCTCACGCAACAATGCAATAACCATCTCCTGACTGCTCTTATCCCGTTGTTTCCCATAGTAGGCAAAAATTTCTTCTATTTGTTCCGACATTTTCTTCCTCACCTCGTATTATAAAGTAGTAGTATTTATAGACCCTCTCCAAGGTCTGTATGCTATTTCCATCATAACCATTCTTTACCTTTTCTACAGGTATGGTTATGATATATAAGATGCTGTGGACTGGTGTTTC
>ENA-OQAA01001203-OQAA01001203.1-human-gut-metagenome-genome-assembly--contig:-NODE-1203-length-13964-cov-2.586760_pt1 | contig 13964 bp, 14 predicted proteins | sample MGYA00242489_ERZ504515 | MGnify/ENA primary metagenome ERZ504515 (study PRJEB26092, sample SAMD00036237) | human gut metagenome | host: Homo sapiens | study: EMG produced TPA metagenomics assembly of...
CAAGAGGAACTTCATCTCCAAGATGCTCGCCACGGCACGGTTGATATTCTCTTCCGAGACTTTACCCTCTTTCACGGATTGTACAAGATATTGGCTGTAGATGCCACCCGTCATATCCATATCGATACCGGCGTTCGCAGCCAGTTCCCCAGCCTCCTTGTCATTTCGCACGATACTATGGGCTACCATCTCATTGATACCGGTATAATCGGTAACCACGAAACCATTGAAGCCCCAGTCCTTACGTAACAAATCGGTCATCAACCATTTATTACCCGTGCTGGGCACTCCGTTGATCTCATTGAAGGAGGCCATGAACGTAGCGACTCCCGCTTCCTTAGCCGCTAAATAAGGCGGCATATAATAATTCATCAATGTATTTTGCGACAACTCGGACGTATTATAATCACGTCCGGCCTCAGCGGCCCCATAAGCGGCAAAGTGCTTACAACAAGCCAAGACCGTATTTACGTCAGCCAACGAACGCCAATCGTTTCCTCCTTGGAAACCCTCGACACGGGCCTTCGCAATCAGACTTCCCAAATACGGGTCCTCACCGGCACCTTCCATTACACGTCCCCAACGGGCATCCCGGGAGATATCCACCATCGGGGCGAACGTCCAAGCGATACCGGAAGCGCTCGCCTCATCCGCCGCGATCGCCGCACTTTTACGCATCCGCTCCAAATCCCAAGAGCAGGATTCCGCCAACGGCATCGGGAAAATCGTACGATAGCCGTGCACGACATCATAACCAAACAATACGGGTATCTTCAAACGGCTCTCGGACAGAGCCATCTCTTGCATTTTACGTACGCCATCTACCGTATATACATTAAACAAGCTTCCTACAAGACCTTGTTTCAGCAAAGTCTCATAATCCCCCGTCATAACCGGGCCGGTCACATCCCAGTTACAGGAGTATTGGGCCATCTGCCCCACCTTTTCCTCCAAGGTCATCAAAGAGAGCACAGAATCTACACGGCGTTCAATATTTTTGTCGCCGCTGAAGCTTTTCCAGCCACTTACAGCGGGTTGCTGGCATCCACCTAAGATAGCGGCAACGGCCGCACCAGCGATAAAAGTCGTTAACCTTTTCATTATTCGTATCTGTATTATTTGTTCCAAGTTACCTGCGCCGATTTCACGTCCCGGGAGTTCGTACCTACGTAAATATTGAATAAGCCCGGTTCCCAGATGTATTCCAACGCGCTGTTATAAAATTTCAAGTCTTCCGGCGTAATCGTAAAAGAGACTTTTCGGCTCTCACCCGGTTTCAAGGAGATCTTCTGGAAGTTCTTCAACTCTTTCATCGGACGGGAGATGCTGGCAGCCGGATCGCCGATATATAACTGTACGACTTCCTCGCCCTCTAGCTTGCCCGTATTCGTCACCTGTACGCTGGCGGTCAATACACCATTCTCTCCTTGCACACTCGTCTTATCCAGCTGAAGATCACCGTAAGAGAAAGTCGTATAACTCAAGCCATAGCCAAACGGATACAATGGATCGTTCGTGATATCCAGATATTTAGAAGTGAAATGATCATCGGATTCATTGGGCGGCCTGTTTTCTTAGCATTGTAATACAAAGGAATCTGCCTACACTACGAGGGAATGTAGTCGTCAATTTACCGGAAGGATTCACGTCACCGAACAATACGTCCACCAATCCGCGAGCCGCGGCGGAACCTCCATGCCAAGCCTCAACGATCGCGGAGAATTGGCTATCCTCCCACTCCAAGGTCAACGGACGGCCATTCGCCAAGACCAATACTACCGGTTTACCGGTCTCCAACAAAGCTCTTAACAGCTCTTTCTGGCTCTCCGGCAAACTAATATCCGCACGACTGCAAGCCTCTCCGGACCAGTTATTCGGCTCACCCATTACGGCAATGATACGATCCGCATCTTTCACTTGCTCAACCGCTTCCTTCACCAAACGGGTATTCTCCACCGGATCAACCTTCAAGCCACTGGCTTTCGCCAACATCGGCTCGTTCGTCAAATTACATCCCTTGGCGAAAATCACACGGGCCTTATTGCCAACCATTTCCTTCACGGCCTGCACTACGGAAGCTGACTTCGCCGTATCGATACCACACCATGTCCCGAACAACTCAACCTTCTTATCCGCCAACGGGCCTACCACGGCGATCGTCCCTGTCTTTCGCAAAGGCAACAAACCCTTGTCATTCTTCAACAAGACAATGGATTTGCCGGCGATATGGCGAGCCGTATTCATATGCTCATCCGTGAATGTATTCTTTTTCGCACGATCCGCGTCCAAGTAGCGATAAGGGTCCTCGAACAAGCCTAATTTATATTTCGCCTCCAATACACGGCGGCAAGCCTGATCGATATCCGCTTGAGACACACGGCCCTCTTCCAACGACTTCTTCAAGGTCGTGATATAACCATTTGTCATCATATCCATATCCAAGCCGGCATGCAAAGCCAAGGCCGATACGGTCTGCGTATCACCCAAACCATGATTAGTCATCTCGCCGATCGAATTATAATCGGAAACGACAAACCCATTGAATCCCCATTGATCACGAAGCAAATCGGTCAATAACCAACGGTTACCCGTAGCCGGAATCGCCTCCACCAAATTAAAGGAAGACATAACCGTGGCACAACCAGCCTCTACAGCCGCTTTATAAGGCGGGAAATACTCATTAAACATCTTGATACGGCTCATATCCACCGTATTATAATCACGACCGGCCTCGGAAGCGCCATACAAGGCAAAGTGCTTCAAGCAAGACAAGATCGTGTTCTCTTTCGTCAAGTCATCTCCTTGATAGCCTCTCACCATGGCGGCGGCGATCTTTCCACCCCACCAAGGTCCTCTCCACTACCCTCGGCGATACGTCCCCAACGAGCGTCACGGGCGATATCCACCATCGGGGAATACGTCCATGTCACACCGTTTGAGCTGGCCTCGATAGCGGCGATACGGGCACTTTGCTCGATCAACGTCGTATCCCAGCTACAAGACAAAGCCAATGGGATCGGGAAGATCGTATGATATCCATGAATCACATCCAGTCCGAACAAAAGCGGAATTCCTAAGCGAGATTCCTTAACCGCTATCTCCTGCAATTTACGGAACGTCTCCAACTCCGAGCCTCCCGTAGCGCCTAACCAGCCCCGACGAATCGTCTCGTCCGCTCCTTCCGAACCACTCAAGATACCGGGAACACCCCCACCGGACAAGTTCAGCTGTCCGATCTTCTCATCCAAAGTCATTTACCCATCAACTGATCGATAAACGTATCCATCGCTCTCGTATCTTGAACGGGCTTTTGTCCGTATGCCGCAAGTGCCAAACAAGCGGCGAATGATAATATAATCTTTCTCATGTTATTTAAATATTAAGATTCTCTCGCATTATGGATCGTGAAACCCAATTTCTTCAAACCGTCCTGGATTTCCGGACAGCTCATAAACAAACGCCACAGAAGGCCCGTACGGTAATTCTCGATCATCGGGGTGATCGTACATTGGTCTATCGCCAGATAACGACGCGGATACCAATTCTCGCCTTCACTGAAAGCGTCGTAAAAACCATACTTACCCCAGATGCTATCTCCCAGATTGAAATAGAAATGCTTCAATGCCTTCGAGGATTCCTCCGGTGTATACGGATAACTGCTCAAAGCCGCTGTCGGCGTAATCACCCCATGATCGTTGGAGGCATATGCGCGTTATAGCCTTTCACGGAATAGCTGGCGGTCAATCCCCAGCAAGCGTCGCTATATCCTTTGAAGCCCTTCGGATTCTCCGCGCAATAACGGTAATCGATCAATACGTGATTCCGGTTCAAGTCCCAGTAGTTAGCGTATCGATCCGATAAGCCGACCGGACATAGGCCGATATAAGAATAATGTGCCCAGAACAACGGACCGCCGTACTCCTCGGCATAATTATGTTTCAAGATCAAAGGTAAATCGTAAGCGACCGCATCGCTCTTGATCCCTCCTTTACGAGCCCATCCGTTATGATAAGCGGAAGCCGGGATCGGATACGTAGCGAAGACGCCGCCAAAATATAAGTAATCAGACATTCATTGTAACCTTCCAAAGGAAAATTCATCTCCCATGCGTAATTCGGGCTCCAATGCCAATACAATACATCCTGCCCGTTCAAATACCAGGTCCATTCCATCTCACGCCATAGCTGGTCAATCTTCGCAGCCAACGCTTTCTCGCTCGCATTACCGTCCTTGAAATATTGGCGTACGCATAAGAGACCTTGCATTAAGAAAGCGCTCTCTACCAAATCGCCTCCGTTATCCTTCTGGCCGAAAGGCTTTACCTTACCCGTAGGTCCATGCATCCAGTGAGGCCAGACCCCATGGAAACGATCGGCCTTCGCCAAGTAATCAGCGATTTGATGAAAACGGGCCACACCTTCCTCACGGGTGATAAAGCCACGCTCAATACCTACCAACAGCCCGGCGATGCCAAAACCACTACCTCCGGTGGTCACGATATCAGCATCGTTCTCAGGATACACGCCATCCGTATGGATACGCTCACAGGCCAGTCCGGAGGTAGGCTCCGCACCTTCCCACATATAATTAAAGTGAGCCTTTTGTATATAGGTCAAGAATTCATCATCCGACTGAAAATCCAACTTACGCTCATTGGGCGTAGACTCTGCGGATGTGTCACTTTTCTTGGCCTCATGACAAGCGGTCAACGAAAAGCCAAGCAACAGGGTAACAACGCCTGTACGGAAATAGGTATTCATAGATATATACATTTAAAATAGTTATCGTCTCAATACTTTACTCATCGGTGAACGGCCGCTCTCTCCCAATGCCTCGATCGAGAAATAATAGTCCGTATCCTTATCCAAGCCCCTGAAATCGTACATCGTATCTCCCAGTACCGTGATACTGTTGTACAATTTATCCGGCGCTATACCATAATAGATATTGTAAGCGTACGCCTCTTTTACCGGCTCCCAAGTGATCATCGCATTCCGCTTATCCGCTTTTGAGCGTTCCACCTTTAAGTTCTTAACGGCGGCGGGAGCTTCTCCCAAACCATTTCCAAAAATACGAAATCCAGACATAGCGAAGTTGCCCGAAGGCACATGTTCGTTCACTATTTTCAAATAATGGGTTTTCAAAGGCTCACGCAACTCGATATAGTCGTGCGGAACGTCCTTGTCGTTATCGCTCTTATCGACTACCAATTCCCAATTTTGTCCATCTATAGAATGATAAATACGATATTGATGATACAAGTCCATCGCCTTATTATGCTGTACGGCTCTATGCTCGTAATAGTTCAACTGGATCGCACGTACCTCTTTCAATCCCTCTAAAGAGATCTGGAGCCATTCACCCGGCTCTCCCGAGCGGGCGGACCAGAAAGTACGCATGCTCTCATCCGTTACATTCTCTGGTACTAACGTACTATCCATGGAAGAGGCCATCACCGGTTTTCCATACGATAGCAACATCCAACCGGAAAACGTATTCGCGATATCATCGACCTTCCCTTTCGGCGTAAGCAAAGGATAGTCCCCGAAAGCGGTGTTCGAATACATCACGCCATCCTTATCGAATGCCGTAGGGTACAAACCAATACGACGCTCAAACTTATATTTCAAAGAAAGCATGCAAGTAGCCACATGCCAGTAATTGCCATACGCATCCTCGAAAGTACCACCATGACCGGCACCTTGTACGAAACCTCCCGGCTTATAGCTCATCGGGTTATGTTTCTGGTAGGTGAACGGGCCCATCGGCTTGTCGGATACATAGACACCATCCGCATAGACCTTGAACTCCGTTCCCGGCGCACCGTATTGGAAATAATATTTACCGTTATGCTTGGTCACGAAAGCTCCTTCCGTAAAAGGCGCTAAAGTCGTACTATCGTCATTGTTCATCCCGAAACGTTCCCATCCGTGTTCTTCCGGGCGCAGCATCATGATCTCTTGGATCTTGCTGATCGGGTGGAAATCACGGCGATCCAGTTCCACTCCTTCAAAGCGAACTCATTACTTGAACCATAGTACATATACAAACGTCCGTCATCATCCAGCAAAAATGCCGGGTCCCAGCTAGGAAGAGCCGTTTTCTCCACATACCGCTTGAACTTTCCGCTTTTCGGGTTCGTACTATACCAAATAGGCAATCCCGCATAGGTAGAACCGGTATAGAACAAGGTATCTCCACTTACGAAAGCCGCCGGAGCGCACAAGTCGTCATCTTCCGGATAACGTTGGAAACCGGCGAATACAAACTCCCAATTGCTTAAATCCTTGGAATAATAGAATCCGGCTTGGTTCGTGGCGAAAAGGAAATATTCCCCTTTATACATGACCATCATCGGATCGGCCGTAGAGCGGAAAGAGCCATTCTTCACCAAATCCGGCAGATTCGCCCGGAAGCAGTAGCTCAAATTCATCGGGTTGCAATAGGTAGAGGGATGATCGGCCGTAGCGTCGAACCAGCGGGTGGCTTGCTGAGGAGCTTTTACCCGTACATCACGAGGATCCGCCTCCATCCGGATATCTATTTTCGTATCGTTATCGCCAAAGGCGCGATAAGCGTACTTCATCCCCGGATAATACACGAATAACTCATGATCGTAGCGGCTTGCTTGTATCTTATAATAGCCTGTCGCATCGGTGGTATAATGAACCGGGCTAGCCGTGAACATCACCGTAGCGCCTTCCAAGGGCTTGCCGTCCGGTCCGGTAATCGTACCTTCCAGAAAATGTTTTTGGGATACGGTAATATAGTAATCGCTTACCTGCCCCTTGATCACGATCACGGAATCTCCCCGCTCGTTTACTTGAGCGTTTACGGTAGAGACCGCGAAGAAAGAGGCAAGGAGTGATACGAGCATACACTTATTGTAGGCTTTTAAGGAAGCGCTAGAAACTCCTACGTCTTTCCGGAAAAACATGTACGTGTTTTCCGAAAAAGACGTACATGTTTCCGAGAAAACACGTACATGTTTTTTCCAAGAAGCGATAGCCCTATTTATTCTATTATATGCCAGCATATTATGTTCAAGATAAGTTATTGTTGTTTTTTGTCGCATTATTATTTTATGGATTGAATCTTTTGGATACCTTTTTGGACATCCGGATGGCTCATGAAAAGGTTCCACAACAGATTCGTACGGTAATTCTCGATCATAACCGTTACAGGCGCTTGATTCAATCCCATAAATAAGGGAGATACCCAATTTACAGTCAAGTTGAAAGCATCCCGGAAACCGTACTCACCCCATAAGAAGCTGCCATGGTTACGATAATAATTCCGCAAGGCTTTCATGGAAGCGTCCGGCGTATAAGGGAAAGAAGCCAGAGCGCCCGTAGGTGCCATCGTTCCGTTATCCCGGTGCGGCATCGGCTCCTGAGCTTGATAGTTCCAAGCGAAATCGCTGGCGGTCAATCCCCAACAATCTTCTCCATAACCTACATACCCCCCTTGGTTCTCGATACAATACCGTTGATTGATCTTTGCCATTTTCTGGTTGTTCTCGAAATAATTCGTGTACTTATCCGTGAACTTATGTGGGTCCAGCCCGAGATAGGAGTAATGGATAAAGAAAAGAGGACCTCCATTAGAGACACCTACTTTCAAGTTCTCCCCATAATAAGTATTGCCATTCGTATACATCTTACCATCTTCTACACGTCCCCAATCGGCACGGTATTCTTGCGCATACTCCTCTTGGCTGGCCCAGCCGCTATAATACATCTCCGGAGAGATTCCGTATTTCGGCCCCATGATAGCCAACATATAGGTAATCATGGTCTCATTCCAGCCGATCAATTTATGATTGATCACCCACGCCTGATCTGGAGACCAGTGCCAATATAGATATGGGCTGTCCTTAAATTGCTTATACCAGCTCCATTCCACGTTCTTCCACAGAGAATCGATGCTCTTACGGATTTGTTTCTCCTTGTCATTCTCTTGGTTGAAATATTGACGAGCCGTTAACAGCCCTTGGAATAAGAAAGAGGTCTCCACCAAATCACCTCCATTATCTTTCGGGCCGAAAAAAGCAACCGTCTTCCCGGTTGTCCCATCAATAAAGTGAGAGACCGCCCCATGGAATTTATCCGCTTTCTCCAAGAAAGAAGTGATTTTCAAGAAACGCTGTACGCCCTCTTCCCGGGTGATAAATCCCCGTTCGATACCCGCCACGATCGCCATGATACCGAAGCCGGAAGCCCCGGTAGCGATCATATCATTCCGTCCGGGAATATTCTCACGGGCAAGACCGCTGTTTGGCTCCGCTCCCTCCCAATAGTAACGGAAGTTCGCTTCCTGTACCATATCCAGCAATTGCTCGTCCGTCATTGGATAGGTAGTGGCCGAGACTGTCTGGGAATCATTGGATTCATTCAGCGCATAATCCACAGCCGTCACCTTATAATAAGCCTTTTTACCAACCTCTCCCAAGAAATCGGTATAACGATTCATCCAAGGGCGGCGGACAGCGACCGGCTGGTAAGTGATCCCGTCGAAAGAACGGTAAATGCGATAGTATTTTATATCCTCCTTCGATTGAGGAATCCATTTGATATCGATATGACGCTCATACGCCTTGGCTTCCTGCAAGACCGGAGCGTTTAAGGCACTTACCGACGGGAGGGAAGCCGGCAAAAGCTCTATATCGTCCAGATAAATCGTATATTCGTTTCCATCGGCCGTACCGGGACGAAGGGCTACGGCCGCTAATTTCTTGATGTTCGTATCGTTCACGGCGTTTAATCCGAAATCCTTCAAAGGAATGGATACGGAATGCCATACGCCGGGACGTGTATCTTTCAGATAATTTCTCAGGTTTAGGTATTGGGTATACGTGCTGTCCGCATAACGAATAGCGATATTGGGAAGAGCGGCAGCATCCATGCTCTCTCTCAGTTGTACTTGTAAAGAGAGCGTAGAGGGCTCACGAAAGAAGTCATTGCCACGGACCGGGCAATATTGTATCTCGCTATACCAATCTCCACCGGGAGCGGATACATAGGTAAGCTCCAAGGAATTGCCGGGTGTAAAAGCGACAGAGCCGGCAACCGGAAGATGATGTCTCGCATTTTTAATCCAAGAAGGTGAGGTATATTTCGCTTGAGAATAAAAGTAATCCCCTTTCATCAAGCTATTCTCGAAGAAAACATAGTCGTAAGGTTTCTCCACCGCTTGCAAGCTGGCGGATAATAAGAGAGTAGTTAGTAATGCGATGTGTTTCATGATGTTGATATTTATATAAATAAACGATATGATTTGAGATAAAATAGGCGGTGCCAAACGGGTTGACACCGCCTTGCCAAACTACAAAGGTCTAGTAAATAATGAGAATCTTATATTACTCTGTTACTTCCGGCTCAAAAGGCACAGGCTCAGCTTCTAAGTTAGGATTCAAGTCAATTTGATCCTGTGGTATCGGATAATATTCGCTTTCTCCTTTCACAAAACCCGGAAGTTCTTGAGTGGCTCTGTCCGTACGGACTAAATCGAAGAAACGTTCGCCCCATTCCAATGCCAACTCAACTTGACGCTCTTCCAGAATTTGATCCAAAGTCGCATTTGCAATCGGAGCTAAACCAGCACGTTCGCGAACCAAGTTTAATGGAGCGTCTCCATTTTGTCCCTTACGAACTTTAGCCTCAGCGTTCATTAACAACACATCAGCATAACGGAATACACGGATATTATTATTATCGCCATATCCAGTACGTCCCGGAGTCATTTGATTAGCCGGTGTATAAGCCTTTCCATTATAAGCAGTCGGTTCACCCGGTTGAGCGACAGGAATATAATCACCGTCACGAGTAGTGGCATCCGTCATGAGGAACGTTGTTTCCGCACGAACCGCTTCACCACGTTTAGAGAATAAATTACGGATTTTCTCAGTCGGCTCAATAAATGCCCATCCAGAGATAGGAGCCTCTCCACGAGGACCTTGGAACGCAAACCAGTTGTCAGAAGAAACGATATCACCACTTCCATTTCCAAAGTCAGTAAATTGATACTCTAGCAAAGACTCATTACACAATTTTCCCGGAATCTTAAACAACTCATAGAAATCATTATACAACTCAAACTTTCCGCTATTGACGATATCCTCGGTCAAGGCCAATACCTCATCCCATTCATTATCATACATCTTCTGTTTCGCTTTCAACATCTCAGCGGTATATTTTGTAACCGCTCCCGGATGCTCAGACTCATTCGGACGAATAGCCGGTAAGTTTGCTATACAATAATCCAACTCGTCATAAATGTACTTCTTTACATCCTCTTTCGTATTCTTGAATACATTCAGTTCTTGATTGTCTAACAAAAGAGGCACATCGCCAAATAAATTTACCAACTGGAAATAAGCATATGCTCGGAAAAAGCGAACTTCAGCAGCATATTGAGCGTTTAATTGCTTGTCTGACTCACTCGTCAAATGTTTAGCATAATTCTCTAAAGACTCCAATGCTGAATTAGAAGTAGAGACAACATAATAGCAGTTTCCCCAAAGGCCACTTAAATGCCCAGAAAGTAGTCAAACGATCATACTGGAATTTACTAGCATACTCATACTCAATCTGGTCCGTAGGAGATCCTCCTTTATTCACATCGTCACCGCGAACTATGATACATCCATACGAGGACCAAGACCCCAGATAACCACGAGCGGTCGCATATACACCGGAAACAGGCATATACATATTCGATTTATTCGTATAATCAATACCCTCTACCTCTACAGTATTCTCTGGAAGCTTATCCAAGTAATCACTACAACTGGATGTCAGCAATGAAAAGGCTAAAGGGATAGCCCATAAAATCTGTTTTTTTAATATATTTTTCATATACTTCTGATTAGCATTTAAAGATTAATAAATAATACGAAGACCTAACGTATAAGAAGATGCTAAAGGATATACACGCTCATCAAATCCATAAGAAGAAGATGCTATCTCACCTTTCTCGTTCTTACTACCAACTCTGGGCTGAAGCTGTTTGCCTTGAAAACAGTCAAAGGACGATCAGCAGTCAAGCTCAAACGAATGCTCGGCATCTTGAATTTTCCAAAGTCTTTCTTCGGGAATGTATAAGCAACTTGTACATTCTGAATACGGAAATAAGAACCATCTTCTACATAGAATGAGTTAAAGTTAGAGATATTCCAAGGTTTTACAGAACCTTTCGCAGACATATATTCGTTAGTAGAACCCTCACCTGTCCAACGATTCTCGAACTGATCTAAGTCATAGTTCAATTCAGAGTGCCAACGGCGGTCACCACGTTTACGGTTTACGATCTGGTTTCCAGCTACACCTTGCATAACCATAGAGAAATCGAAATTCTTGTAAGAGAATCCTAAGTTGATACCGTAATTGAAGTTCGGGATATAAGAACCCAATGTTACACGGTCTTTATTATCAATCTTACCATCCTTATTTTGGTCAACATACTTGAAATCTCCGGGCTCCAAACCATTTGCTACAGCAATCGGATCAGCAGCGATCTCTGCGGCATTCTGATAAACACCCTCAATATCATATCCATAGTAAGCATTCAACTCACCACCAACTTGAGAAATCGTACGGAACTCCGCAGAACCACCATATAAATAAGATAAACCATTCAAATCTTTTACCTCATTGTGCAAGGTTGTCAAGTTTGCTCCAATGTAGTAAGAGAAATCTTTACCGATCTTATCAGCCCAGTTAAAAGACAACTCAACACCTGTATTCAAAATCTCACCTCTGTTACCTAATAAGTTACCAGCACCCATTGGCAGAGGAGCGTCGATCACGGCATTTTGAGTCAAACGATAATACCAGTCTGCCTCTATTGTCAAACGGCTATTCAACGTACGAAAATCTAAACCGACGTTCGTCTCATTCACGACTTCCCAACCTAACCAACTAAAATAAACCAAGTTCGTATAACCAGGAACAGCGCTTCCTCCAAATATACCAGAGGTACCCATATCTTGCGTAATGGAAGCGAAACCATCACTAGCCGCAACCTTATCGTTACCTAACTTACCCCAGCTCGCACGTAATTTCAGATAATCAACCATTTCTGATCTTTCATGAATCCTTCTTCTGAAATATTCCAAGCAGCACCTACAGAAGGGAAATAACCCCATTTCTCTTGGTATTTGGAAGAACCATCAGCACGCATTGTAGCAGACAATAAATATTTGCCTTTATAATCATAAGATACACGACCGAACCAAGAAACACCACGATAAGTCGTACCGTCATCGCCAGTTTTACGTCCATCCGCATTACCTTGATTCAAATAGTAATATTCCTCGTGTCCGCCCGGAACACCTGTAGCTTCTCCCCATAGGTTACGCCAGTTCTCTTCACGTACGGATTGACCCAACATCGCGGTTAAACCATGATCACCGAACGTATCTGTATAGGTCAATGTATTATCTAAAATCCAACTGTGATAAATATCATTCTTCTTATTCAAAAGGGGAGTCGAATTCAACTGAGTTCCACCAACCAAAAATTCTGGAGTATAAGCTCTTGTCTGAATAACATTGATATCTTGGCTATAAGCGTTTTAAAGAATAACTTATTCTCCGGCAAGAAGTCGAATTGCGCATAGAAAGAAGGCATTACGCGCAACATTGAATTTTTAGAATCATAATACTCCGCTTGAGCAACCGGATTGTAGTAATACTCACTCAAACCGATTTGGGCAGGAGAACCATATTTCGTAGGATACGGATTCAAGGAGCTATTTTCATCATATACAGGAATAATACCCGGTGTACGGAAAGCTGCTAACCAAACCTCGCCGTTTGGCAAGTTTTGCGTAGAGTTGCTCAAAACAACGTTAGCTCCTACTTTCAACCAATCAAAAGCCTTATAATCCGCTTTCGTACGCAAATTGAAACGAGAGTAATCATTTTTAGAATCCAAGATACCATCTTGATACAAATAAGAGGTACCCACAGAATAAGTAGCTTTTTCAGTACCTCCAGAAATGTCTAAAGAATGGTTGTGAGTTAAAGCTGTATGTAAGATCTCATCATACCAGTTTGTATTCGGAAGTGTTCCCCAAACATTTTTAGCGTTATTTACAACAGCCTGTAAGGTTTCATTACCCATCTCACTGATCATAGTCGCATATTGCTCACTATTAGCCATTTTCAATACATTCGTAGCCTTTTGAAAGCCAACATAACCATCATAAGTAACCGTAGCAGGACGATTCAACGCACCTTTCTTTGTCGTAACCAAGACTACGCCATTCGCCGCACGTACACCATAAATAGAAGCGGCAGAAGCATCTTTCAAAATAGACAAATCTTGAATATCACTATTATTCAAGAAATCAATATTATCAAAGAACATTCCATCTACAACATACAAAGGTTGGCTATCCGTATTCATAGAACCGATACCACGAATACGTACGGAAGGACCGGAACCTGGCTGGCCACTATTCGTAATCTGCACACCCGGCACTTTTCCTTGCAAAGCACTCATCGGAGATGATGTCGCATGTTTCGTAATCTCATCAGCTTGATCACGGCAATTGGCGCTGTCAAATCCTTAGCCTTACTCGTACCATAACCGATAACGACAACCTCTTCCAAGTTTTGCGTATCCTCACTCATAAGAACATTTACTACAGTCTGTCCGTTAACCGGAACTTCTTGTGTAGTCATACCTACATAACTAAATACTAAAGTTGCGTTCTTGGGAACATTACTCAAAGTATAGTCTCCATCCATAGAGGTTATGGTACCATTCGTCGTACCCTTAACCAAAACACTTACCCCCGATAGCCGGGTATCCTGTGGCCTTTTCAGTTACCACACCAGTAACTGTCAGATTCTGCGCAAACATAGTAGTCGCAGCAAGTAACAGGCATAAACAAAGCATTAATTTAGCTTTCATTCATTCTAGTTTAAAGTTTGAACATTTGTTTTTACACTCATTATT
>ENA-OQAA01001204-OQAA01001204.1-human-gut-metagenome-genome-assembly--contig:-NODE-1204-length-13940-cov-1.314414_pt1 | contig 13940 bp, 20 predicted proteins | sample MGYA00242489_ERZ504515 | MGnify/ENA primary metagenome ERZ504515 (study PRJEB26092, sample SAMD00036237) | human gut metagenome | host: Homo sapiens | study: EMG produced TPA metagenomics assembly of...
TGAAAAATAAGTGTTAGTTTTACTTCATTGAAAACTCCAAACGTATAAGGATCACAACAAACCGATATGAAACATTACGATTATCTGATCGTAGGCGCAGGACTGTTCGGAGCAGTCTTTGCCTACAAAGCCAGACAACAGGGAAAGAAATGTCTGGTCATTGACCGCCGTCCGCATTTAGGAGGAAACATCTATTGCGAAAAGATTGAAGGCATCAATGTACATAAGTACGGAGCACACATCTTCCATACCTCCAACAAGGAAGTGTGGGATTTCGTCAATTCCATTGTGGAGTTCAACCGATACACCAACTCTCCCGTGGCCAATTATAAGGGAAAACTTTATAACCTTCCGTTCAACATGAATACATTCTACCAGATGTGGGGAGTAACAACCCCGGCAGAAGCAGTTGCCAAGCTGAACGAACAGAAGGCTGAAGCCATTGCCCGCATGAAAGCACAAGGTATCTCCGAGCCGCGCAATCTGGAAGAACAGGCCCAGCTTCTCATTGGAAAAGATATCTACGAGACACTGATCAAGGATACACCGAAAAACAATGGGGACGAAAATGTACGGAACTTCCGGCATTCATCATCAAACGTCTGCCTGTCCGCCTGGTGTTCGACAACAACTATTTCAATGATAAATACCAGGGTATTCCTGTCGGCGGATACAATGTACTGATCGAGCGACTGCTGGACGGTGTTGAAACCCGGCTGGAATGTGATTTCTTTGCACATCGGGATGAATTGACCGCACAGGCAGAACAAATTGTTTTCACCGGTGCCATCGACGAATTCTATCAGTACCGCTTCGGAAAGCTGGAATACCGGACCGTTCATTTTGAAACAGAAGTCAAGGATTGCAGCAATTATCAGGGAAATGCCGTAGTCAACTATACAGAACGTGAAGTGCCTTACACCCGGGTGATCGAACACAAGCATTTCGAAATGATTCGGTGCTGAAGTGGATGATTGCCCCAGGACTGTCATTTCGCGTGAATATAGTTCAGAATGGCAGGAAGGCAGCGAACCTTATTACCCCGTCAACGACGAGCGGAACAATGCGCTTTACCAGAAATACAAGGCACTGGCCGACGAAGAAAAAAATGTCATCTTCGGAGGGCGCCTTGCCGAGTATAAATATTATGACATGCACCACATTGTGGAAAAAGCACTGAAACCATTTCCGTTCCTGACCGGCGGGATACAGCAGACTTTTCCTTTCACTCCGGATGATATTTCCCGTATCATCCGGAGTGACTGCTTTTAGAGAAAGCAGTAATTGTGGTCATAGAATCCGTAATCTGTCTACGCGTCCAACCGCAAAAAGTCACTAACTTTGTAAGTACATTAAACAATAATCTTGATACACACTGAATATGACAAAAAAAGTATTGATTCTCTCATCCAGCCCCCGCCGTAAAGGCAACTCCGACTCACTTTGTGGCGAATTTATGCAGGGCGCCATTGATGCCGGCCATCAGGTAGAAAAAATTTTCCTGCGCGACAAAGTAATTCATCCCTGCATAGGATGCGATGTATGCAGCAGCCAGAAGAAACCCTGCCCGCAAAATGATGATGCAGCAGAAGTCATCCGGAAAATGCTGGAAGCAGAAGTCATCGTCATGGGAACTCCGGTTTATTTCTATTCCATGAGTGCCCAGATGAAAACGCTTATCGACCGGTGCTGTGGTCCTTACACGAAAATGAAAAACAAGGAATTCTATTTCATTGCCACGGCTGCAGAAGACGATGAAAAATTATGGAACCGCATTGTAACCAGCTTCAGCGGATTCCTCGACTGTCTGGAGAATCCGGTAGTCCGTGGAACGGTCTTTTGCGGAGGAGTCTGGCATGCAGGTGAAATCAAAGGAAATGCAGCTCTTCAGAAAGCGTATGAAATGGGAAAAAACATCAAATAAACAATCTGCAAGTCTATGGAACTGGAAGCTTTTCTTCAGCATGTAAAAGAGCGTAAGCCTCTGAACACACCGGAGATCTATGAATTCATGAACCGGGCCAGCGACGAAGCACGCCGCATCACATTTGAACTCAACGGTGCATATCATTCCATGCCCGAGGTCAGAGACTTGTTTGCCCGCCTGTTCGGAAAACCGGTTGATCCCTCTTTCCGGGTGTTTCCTCCGTTCTACACAGATTTCGGGAAAAACATCACCGTAGGAAAAAACGTATTTATCAACGCCTGCTGTCACTTTCAGGACCAGGGTGGTATCACATTGGGCGACAATTGCCTGGTAGGACACAATGTTGTATTTGCCACGCTGAACCATGGTTTTGCCCCCGAAGAACGGCAATCCATGCTTCCCGCCCCCATCGTTGTGGACGTAACGTATGGATCGGTTCCAATTCAACCATCCTGCAGGGAGTCACCATCGGCGACAATTCCATCATTGCGGCCGGATCCGTGGTTACCAAGGACGTACCGGCCAATGCCATCGTTGCCGGCGTACCCGCACGATTCATCCGTTCCATCAGTCCGGAGGAGGAAAAACAACAAAAACAGGCCTGAAAGGACTGTCCAAAAAGACTTCGACGTTTTACCTGATTTCGTCGAAGTCTTTTCACTTAAACGCCGAAACGTTTTTTAAAAAGCCCGAGCTTTATTTCTTCTCTCCCGCACCTCCTTTTTAAAGTTCCTTTTTTCTCCTGCTGCATTTTTGTAATTATTGCAAATTAACAATATACTTAATTATAGGTATTGCGAAGTATGTAATAATTTAGTACCTTTGCAACGGTTTAGATAACTAAGCCTTATTTACTCTATAATTAATATTTCTATGGCAATAAATTTCAAAGAAGGACGTTGGAACCATGAGATCAACGTGACCGATTTCGTAAAAACGAACATCACCCCGTACGAAGCGATGCCTCATTCCTGGCTGGCCCTACAGAACGCACCAAGGCTGTATGGAACAAATGTCTGGAAGCACTGGCAGAAGAACGCGCCAACAACGGTGTTCGCTCGCTCGACCCGTCAACCGTTTCAACCATTACCTCGTTCGCACCCGGATACATTGACAAGGAAAATGAAGTCATTGTAGGTCTGCAAACCGATGAAGTATTACGCCGTGCCATCAAACCTTTCGGAGGTATTAAAGTGGTGGAAAAAGCATGCCGTGAAAACGGAATGGAAGTAGATCCGAAAGTCAAAGATATTTTCACGCATTACCGTAAAACTCATAACGACGGTGTATTCGATGCCTATACCGAAGAAATCCGCTCATTCCGTTCACTGGGATTCCTGACCGGACTTCCCGACAACTATGCCCGCGGACGTATCATCGGTGACTACCGCCGTCTGGCTTTATATGGTATTGACCGCCTGATCGAGGCAAAGCAGGATGACCTGCGTCACCTGACCGGTCCGATGACCGACGACCGCATCCGCCTGCGTGAGGAAGTAGCAGAACAGATCAAGGCCCTGAAGGAAATCAAGATCATGGGCGAACAGTACGGACTCGACCTGAGCCGTCCGGCACAGAATGCCCAGGAAGCAGTGCAGTGGGTTTATATGGCTTATCTGGCTGCCGTTAAGGAACAGGACGGTGCTGCCATGTCATTGGGTAATGTGTCTTCTTTCCTCGATATCTATATCGAATATGATATGGCACACGGTCTGCTCGATGAAGCACACGCACAGGAACTGATCGACCAGTTTGTCATCAAACTCCGTATGGTACGCCACCTGCGTATGCAGCTTATACCGATATCTTTGCCGGTGACCCGACTTGGGTGACTGAGTCTATCGGCGGACGCTTCAACGACGGACGCACCAAGGTTACGAAGACTTCTTTCCGCTTCCTCCAGACATTGTACAACCTCGGTCCTTCACCCGAACCGAACCTTACTGTTCTGTGGAGTCCGGAACTGCCGGAAGGTTCAAGAGATTCTGTGCACAGGTATCTATCGACACCTCTTCTATCCAGTATGAGAACGATGACCTGATGCGTGAAGTACGTAACTCCGACGACTACGGTATTGCATGCTGTGTATCTTATCAGGACATCGGCCGCCATATCCAGTTCTTCGGTGCACGCTGTAACCTGGCCAAGGCTCTGCTGCTTGCCATCAACGGCGGACGTTGCGAAAACACCGGTACACTGATGGTAAAAGATATCCCGGTATTGAGCAGCGACGTACTGAACTTTGAAGAAGTGCTCGCCAACTATAAGAAAGTGCTGAAGGAAATGGCCCGCGTTTACAACGAGGCTATGAATATTATCCACTACATGCACGACAAGTATTATTACGAAAAGGCACAGATGGCCTTCGTTGATACTGATCCGGTGATCAATCTGGCTTATGGTGTAGCCGGTATGTCTATTGCCGTTGACTCTCTGTCTGCCATCAAATATGCAAAGGTAACTGCCCGCCGCAACGACATCGGCTGACAGAAGGCTTCGACATCGAAGGAGAATTCCCCTGCTTCGGTAACGATGACGACCGTGTAGACCATCTGGCTGTCGATCTGATCTACTACTTCGACGAAGAGCTGAAGAAACTTCCGGTTTACAAGCACGCCAAACCGACCTTGTCTATCCTGACCATTACGTCGAACGTTATGTACGGAAAGAAGACAGGTGCTACTCCTGACGGACGTGCCAAAGGCGTAGCCTTCGCTCCGGGAGCTAACCCGATGCACGGACGTGACAAGAACGGTGCCATCGCTTCCTTGAGCTCCGTAGCGAAACTTCGTTACCGTGACTCACAGGACGGTATCAGCAACACGTTCTCTATCGTGCCGAAATCACTCGGTGTTGATATGGAAAACCGTATCGAAAACCTGGTGACCATGATGGACGGATACTTCGTGAAGGGTGCTCATCACCTGAACGTCAACGTACTGAACCGCGAAATGCTGGAAGATGCCATGGAGCATCCGGAAAAATATCCGCAGCTGACCATCCGCGTATCAGGATATGCTGTAAACTTCATCAAGCTGAGCCGCGAACATCAGCTGGAAGTTATCTCACGCAGCTTCCACGAACGCATGTAATTACCGCACCTGTGTCTGCCTGCCAAAGGGCAGACAGTGCGACTTTCCATAGCTTAAGATACGAAGACACAGCGGGAATATCCCGTTGTGACTTTGTGTCTATGCCCCTCTGACAAAAACAAGACAGACTTTACTTATTCGTACAACTAATAACTAATTCCATGATCAGAGTACATTCGTATGAATCATTAGGCACTTACGACGGCCCGGGAATCCGTCTGGTAGTATTCCTGCAGGGATGCAACTTCCGTTGTCTCTACTGTGCCAATCCGGACACGATCGATGCCAAAGGAGAAAGCAAGGAAACTTCTCCTGAAGAAATTCTGAAAATGGCTGTCAGCCAGAAACTTTCTTCGGAAAGAAAGGAGGAATCACTTTCAGCGGTGGAGAACCTACCTTCCAGGCACGCGAGCTGATTCCCCTGTTCCGCAATCTGAAAGAAGCAGGCATACATATCTGTGTCGACACCAACGGAAGCATCTGGAATGAAGATGTCAAAACTCTGCTCACACTGGCCGATCTCGTCCTGCTGGACGTAAAGGAATTCAACAACGACCGCCACAGGAAGCTGACAGCCAGAAGCAACGAACAGACACTGAAGACTGCCGCCTGGCTGGAAGAAAACCAAAAACCGTTCTGGTTACGCTACGTGCTGGTACAAGGCTACAGCTATTTCCGTGAGGATATCGAGGCCATGGGAGAACATTTCAAAAACTATCAGATGATAGAGCGTGTGGAAATTCTTCCCTATCACACCTTAGGCGTTCCACAAGTATGAGGCCATGAACCTGGAATATCAGCTGAAAGACGTAAAATGCAATACTCCCGAACAACTGGAAGAGGCAAAAGCCCTGTTCGACAAATATTTCAAGACTGTTTACGTCAATTAATGAAAAAAAATCACTCCTTGCATGCAGTATTGGGCGAATACTGTCATTTATAGGATGAAAGGAAAGAATTTGGATTTTTAACATGGAGAAAACTGAACTAGTGGAAATGGAAAGACTTGAATCGATCAAGATGATCCCGCACAGGATATCCGGAAAACAGAATAGAAGCCAGAATCACAGCTGCTACCTTAATTCTTGGAACTATCGTGCTTAACATTTTGTGGTGGGCAGGAATCCAGTTCATGGAGACAGACAATTCCCGCGAAATTACACAGAAAGTACAACCGATAGAACACCGGATTACTCAGAACGGGCTTGCAAGGCATTAAGCCTGATGGCCGGACGGCCAAACAATGACCGCCGGAAATGCAAAGACGCACCGAAAGGAACTTTTAGACTCTTTCGGTGCGTCTTTTATTTTCAGAAATACTCAGATCAGGATCACGGTCACATCACGTGCCCCGTGTGCTCCCATTACCAGAGCCTGTTCGATATCTGCCGTCTTGGAAGGTCCGGAAATAAATACTCCATATCCGTAGGAACCGGTATCAATACACTTATAAGCTTCGTGCATATTGTTCACGAGCCGGCTTTTGTCGACCAGCAGCACCAGTGCTTCGGAAATGAAATACACGGCACGCTGTTCCACGTCCTGCTGCACCCACACAGCTCCGTTCTCACAGACTCCTACCCGTCCCTGAACAATTGCCAGGTCTGTACCGTCCAGTTCACCCGAATTGCTGACATCGTCAGGACGGAACGTGGCACAAGTAATAGCCTGACCCTTGACTTCATCCACACAGGTGGCTATCCTTCCGGCATCCGGATACAGTCGGTGATCACTTCATTGATATCTTCTCCTTCACCCAGCACCACCGCTTTTCCGCCGACCAGCTGCATGACCGAACAAAACTGGGCCACTTTATCGGCATAAGTCAGGGCTTCCTGCTCTAAAGGAGCATAATCCGGTTTCTCGTAACGCATTCGTGTATGACTGCGAATACTTTCCAATATATCTTCTCGACTACTCATAAAATCACTTCACTTTGTTTTTCTTCCACATTTCATTAAAACTTTCCTTCGCAAAGACAGGCATCTCATGCTCTTTACCCCAATCGTTCAGGCTGTTATAAACCAGCCAGTGAGGCAATGCATTGGCCACCGATGCATGATGCAGCGCCATGTTGAAAAGAGAAGGACGCTCCATCAGGATCTGCATGCCGCCGGACATCAGTTTTTTCGACGGACTGGCCACACCCAAAGTATGCAGCTTCTGCCGCCAGCAATAGATCTGGTCAGCCAGATCAACCTTTGCCGGACACACGTTCTGACAGGAGTGACAAAGTGAACAGGCCGACACGTTGTCATAATATTGCTGAGGATCCTTCAGCATACCCAGATTGATACCGATCGGTCCCGGAATAAAATAAGTATATGCATAACCGCCGCTCCGACGATACACCGGACAGGTATTCATGCAGGCACCGCAGCGCAGACAGTTCAAAGCCTTGACATGATCCGGATCTCCAAGAATGCGGCTCCGGCCGTTGTCAACAATAATAATATGCAGTTCACCTCCCGTACGCGGTTTGCGGTAATGGGAAGTATAAGTCGTAATAGGCTGTCCGGTACCCGAACGGGCCAGCAGACGGGTAAAGACACCCAGCGCATCCCGGTCAGGAACAATCTTTTCCATACCGAAAGCCGTAATCTGAAGTTTGGGCTGGGAAGTTCCCATATCAGCATTTCCCTCGTTCGTACAAACCACACACTCACCGGTGGAAGCCACGGCAAAGTTGGCTCCGGTCATGGCAGCTTCGGCTCGATGAACTTCCGGCGCAGGTTTTTGCGCGCAGCATGAGTCAGGTAGGTCTGATCGTTGTTGCCCGGTTCCGTACCCATTTCCTTCACGAACAGCTCACCGATCTCTTCCTTCTTCACATGAATGGCCGGCAGCACGATATGGCTCGGTTTCTTATACATCAGCTGAAGAATACGTTCTCCCAGATCACTTTCCACCACTTCCACGCCTTTCTGCTCAAGGTATTCATTCAGTCCGCATTCTTCAGCAAGCATGGATTTGCTCTTGATGAAGTGTTTCACCTGATGCTCCTCCAGAATACGTGCCACGATGGAACAATATTCTTCGGCATCCTTGGCCCAATAGACATGAGCACCGTTAGCCTTCGCATTCTTTTCAAACTCGACCAGAAGCTGGTCCAGATGACTGTTGCTGTACATCTTAATGCACAGGCCATATCACGCAGATGCTCCCACTCGGGACAGCCTTACTCATCTTGTCTCGTTTGGCACGTACCATCACAGGGTCTCATCGTGCCAGCTGCCAGACTCCGGTTTTTCAAAAAGGTCTCAGCAGCTTTTGAATGTTTCGTACTCATAGTCCGGCAGCTAAAATTTCAACAATATGAATCGTCTTGATCGGGAAGTTTTCACGCGCAATAATACCATTCTGATGCATCAGGCAAGAGCTGTCTGCTCCGACAATATATTCGGCTCCTGTCGCAAGATGACGCTGAACCTTGTCACGGCCCATCTGACCGGAAACGGCATGTTCTTCCACGGCAAACATTCCTCCGAAACCACAGCATTCGTCAGGACGTTCAGGCTCTACGATCTCAATGTCCTTGACCAGCGACAGCAAGTCACGCAGCTTGTTGTAATAAGGAATATTCAGTTCACTGGGCGAAGAAAGGTGCATCAGCCGCACGCCATGACAACTGTTCTGAATACTTACTTTATGAGGGAACGAAGCCTGCAGAGATGTCGGCTTCACCACGTCATGAATAAACTCGCAGATATCATACACCTTGCCCTCACTGGCACAACGGTGTTTCTCCTCAGCCAGCAGTCTTCCGTAATTGTCACGTACGAAAACCACGCAGCTGGCAGACGGTCCTACAATATAATCATACTTCTCAAACAACTGGTCAAAACGCCGCGTCAGTTCAACGGCTTCATTTCAAACCCCGCATTCGCCATGGGCTGTCCGCAACAAGTCTGGTCCAACGGATAGTCGACATCCACCCCCAGGCTTTTCAGAAGTTTAAACGATGCAACTCCTACCTGCGGATAGACAGCATTGATATAGCAGGGAATAAATAATCCTACTTTCATTAGTCTCAGTTATTAGTTTTCCGATGGCAAAAGTAGGTTTAATTCACGAAAAAGAGAAAAAGTAGGGAGTTTTTTCAAATAAAAGAGAAAAGAGATTAACGCGAATTAACGCAATTGTCCGCACGATGCGGTTTCACATCGTGCAGTCGATTTGGCTTCTTCCCATTGTGCAAACTTATTAGGGGCAAGGCTTTCAATATAAGTCGGATTATTGCCATCGTTCGTTACAAAGTTCTGTGTTACATAATTTTTCTGATAAAGATCGTATTGTGCCAAGACTGATAAGGTGCAATCAAATCATTACCGGTACGTCCCCAGGAAGCACGCAATTTAAAATCATTGATTACTTTGGAAACTTTACTGTTCTGCCAGAAGTTTTCTTCTGAAATGCGATAAGCTAATGAGACTCCCGGGAAGAATCCCCAACGTTTATCCACGAAAACTTACCTGGATCCCTGATAACGCCATACAAACTCGGCAATATACTTATTGTCTAATGTATAATTCAAACGTCCAAAATAGTTTAACCAGCGATTCTCTCCCGGATTAGACCCGTTAGCATACTGCTTGGTCGGATCACCAAAGTTCATTTCATCCGGGAAATTGGTAGTAAAGTTACGTCTTTCGGCACTATACCAGTTGGAACTTTCCTTGATACCTTCCATACCGACAACACCACTGAAACTATGTATTCCGAATGTACGATTATAATCCAGCATCGCGCTCAGCAAACTTCTTTTACTCAAGCTGGTAGATTGTGTCAAAGCCGGTGAACCTCCATACAGTCCTTCGGTCAACGCCGGAACACCATTTTCCATAGTAGTGCCATCCCAACTATAAAGCGTATATTGCTTACTAAATTTCTTCGAATAATCAATTCCACGATCAAAAGCAGCTTTACCAGTAAACTTCAATCCTTCTACCCAAGGTATCAGAATATCAAGTTTTCCATTTACATTAAATACATAACTCTCGTTATTATTATAACCATTTGCTTTCGTACCTTGTATCACAGGGCTGCTTTTAGTCTGAAGATCCAACGGAGGACCGACACGGCCGTCCGGCCAATAAGCCGGAAGAGTAGGTCTGGCTGTCATAATGTAACGGAAAATACTTGCCGCATTCGATACTGGTGCATCTGTTTCTCCTAAACTGAAACTGGCATCCACCGATAAACTGACATACTTATTGATTTTACCATCAATGTTGGCACGTATATCATGCTGTGCATATTTACTTGCACTATCATGGAATACACCATCCTGTGAACGGTGGATAAAGAAACATACGCTTTCAGACGGTCATTTCCACCGGGCATGGTAACATTTGCATTATGTTGCAGATTCCACGGTTTCAGAATTTCATCAAACCAATCAGTATTAGGGTGTCCCCATGGATCACTGCCATCCGCATATTTCCGAATATCTTCTTCCGAATAGTAGGCAAATTTCCTCTCCTTTACTATTCATGTACTTCATTCACTAATGTAGCATATTCGGCAGCATTCGTCAATTCCGGAATACGGGTAGGCCGCGCCCAGGTTGCACGATAACTAGCGTCAATCGTAACTTTTCCTTCTTTACCACGTTTGGTTGTCACCAGGATAACACCATTCGCGGCTTGCGATCCGTAAATTGCAGCCGATGCATCTTTCAGCACACTGATACTCTCAATCGTAGCCGGGTCTATATGATCCAATGAACGGTTAGGTACTCCGTCAACAACGACCAACGGACTGTTATCATTCAAACTGCTTTGTCCGCGAATGTAGATAGTGGAACCGTCTTTACCCGGTTCGCCGCTTTTTCCTATTACTACCAATCCCGGCATTGTACCCGCCAATGAGTTTGATACATTCATTTGGGGAGATTTCAATATCTCACTTCCTTTTACTGAGGTGACCGAACCGGAAAGAGTGGCTTTCTTTTGTGTACCATAGCCCACCACTACGACTTCATCCACCAGTGTCTGCTCTTCTTGAAGAACGACCGACAATCCTTTCGCCATATTTTGGTTGACAACACATTCATAGTTCTTATATCCTATAAAGGAAAAGCTTAATGTACTACCAATGGGGGCTTCAAGAGAAAAAGCACCGGATAAATCGGAAGTAGTACCAATAGTAGAACCTTTTATAGTGACAGTAGCTCCGGTCATCGGTTCTCCCATGGCATCTTTTATAATACCATTCACTTTGATTTTTCTCTGCTGCTGTTGCATCATCGACTGTTCTCCATTTACAGCATACTCTGCATAAACAGAAGTTGCCGGAACCGTTACCAGAACCAATAACAGCAACCACCAGTTTTGTAATTTCAGATAAAGTTTCATCATACTAAATTAGATTTGAATGTTTAACAAAAGGCGCTCTACGCCTGTTTCATGGAAGCAAAAGTAGACTATCGCAGTCTTAACAGGATAACACAATACATGTTCAATTGATAACAGAATACTTCGTATTAACATTGTGCTATAGGAGTCCAATAAAAAATGCTATTATATTTGAATCATCAATCTTCAAATATAATAGTAATTATGAAAAAAAGAACTATTTTATCGCTACTGTTAGTTTGCTCACTACAGTTTATGCAGGCACAAAATGGAAAAGAGATTTCCACCATTAGTATTGTTCCGGAGCATATCATCCGAGATGTTTCCCAGTCATCCGATCGGAATGAACCTGAATTTTTTCATGGACGGAGGACGCTACCCCAATGCCCGGCACCCTGTAAAAGAGGCTATGCAGGAAATGGGTATGAAATACCTGCGTTACCCAGGCGGGGAAAAAAGCGATCTATACCTGTTTGATTTGGATAATAATGGTAAGCCCGTTATCAAATTTGCACGTAAAGGCCCCAAACTCACCCAAGATTATCAGGAAGTCTTGATTAATTCCGAGAAACTAAAATATCCCCCACTTGACTTCGATGAATATATAAAGATGTGCAGACAGATAGGAGCCGAGCCTGTTGTTGTAGTGGCTGCCGACCGGTATTTACATGATACGGACTCGGAGAATACGGTAACATCCAAAGAGGAGTTAATCAAACATGCCGTAAAATGGGTGAAATATGCCAATATCACTAAAGTACCACATCCGCTACTGGATGATAGGAAATGAATCATGGAACGATAATAACACACACTCTACTGCCGAAATCTACGCGCATGACGTGGTAGACTTCTCCCGTGCGATGAAGCCGTTGATCCTTCTATCCTGATTATCCCCAATACTCATAAAGAACCGTTCACCCGGACACTAATAGAAATAGCCGGAAAGCACTTTGACAGGATAGCCGTGAGTAACTATCCGGTATATCAATATTATGCGGGATATAATTCCTACAGAGATTCTGTGCAATGGCTGGCAGGTCCCACCACTTCCGTATTGACTACTATCCGTAAATATGCCACTCCCGAACAGCAGAAACAATGGAAAATTATCGTTGCGGAATACGGAGCGATAGACTGGTCACAATCATGGCCTGACATTAATGATATGGGACACGCCATCGTCACTTTTGATATGACAGGAGAATTATTGAAGATGCCGGAAGTAGATCACGCCTGTTTCTGGAATACCCGCTGGCTTCGGAACAGTATTCCTCCTCTGGCAGATCACGACGCTTTGAATGACAACGGAGAAATTACGCCTGTAGGACGTTCTGTTATGATATGGGGAAAATATATGCTGGATAATCTGGTGGAATTACAATCCTGTCCTCAAGTAAAAGGCTATGCCACTCTCTCATCCGACAAACAAAAGATACGTCTTTTCCTCGCCAATAAATTCCCAGACCCCATAAAAGTAAATTTCAAAATAGGAGATAAAGAAAAGATCGGCGCGATTAAGCAACTAGCCACCCTTTATGGCAAGAGCCCGGAAGACCGGAATCCTCAATGGTCAGAAAAAATGCAGATACACTCCGACATCGTTTTATTAGCAGGCAACTCGATTACTGTATTGGAAATGGAAACAACAAAATAAAAGTCCGCAGCCGGAAATGGAAAAGGAAGATTAACTCTCCTTTTCCATCCGTTTTCTAAAATTATTCGGGGTTTCATTATATTGCTCTTTGAAACACTTAATAAAATAATGAGAAAGATTAAATCCTGTCAAATAGGCTATTTCTGCTATTGTCAAGTCGGTAGTCTTCAATAAATGAGCCGCCTTATACAAACGAATATTTCGAATAAACACGTTGGGAGTATCTCCTATCAGCATTTTAAATTTACGATGCAATACGGTTTTACTCACATTCATCTCCGCCGCAAAGTTATCAATCTTGAATTATCATCCATCAGGTGCTCTTCAATCACTTTCACTGCTTACGCAAGAAGTCATCTTTGGCATCCACTTCAGAACTGTCCTTCTGTGGCGAAAATAATTCTGTAATAATCTGCTTCTTTCGTTTCTTACGGGTTTCATAGACATTCATTACATGATTAATCAGAATTTCCATATCAAAAGGTTTTTTGAGATAAAAATCCGCTCCTGCCTTATATCCTGCCAATTCATCTTCCGGTGATGACTTGGCGGACAACAAGATAACAAATATATCAGAAAGCAGTGGAGTCTGCTTGATCTTCTCACAAAGCGTCAGTCCATCCATTTCAGGCATCATGACATCGGAAATAACGACTTCCGGCAATACCCGTTGGATCACATTTAATGCTTCCTGTCCGTTTGGGAGCCACAATCACCCGAAAATAGTTTGAAAACTCCTTTTTCAGATAGTCGCAAAGTTGCACATTATCTTCTACAATGACAATGGTAGGATTATCATCCAGCTCGACACCAACTTCATCACTTCTTCTATCGATATAAGCCTCTTCAGAACGTTTTAAGGGAAATTGTTACCTGGAAAGTCGTTCCCTTATTTAATTCCGAATCGA
>ENA-OQAA01001205-OQAA01001205.1-human-gut-metagenome-genome-assembly--contig:-NODE-1205-length-13938-cov-1.708855_pt1 | contig 13938 bp, 11 predicted proteins | sample MGYA00242489_ERZ504515 | MGnify/ENA primary metagenome ERZ504515 (study PRJEB26092, sample SAMD00036237) | human gut metagenome | host: Homo sapiens | study: EMG produced TPA metagenomics assembly of...
ATTGAAAGTTCGGTGTATTTTGCACCCGGTTCGGTATATTTTGCACCCGGTTCGGTGTATTTTGCACCCGGGTTCGGTGCATTTTGCACTCAAAATATACTTAGTATATCACTTGAATATTTACATTCTTTCTTCTCAAAACAATTACTTTTTGAAGTACACTATGCTATACTGTCCATATCAAGTAAAATTTTTTTACTTATTAAAAAAACAAATGAAGGAAAGGGGATGATACTAATGGAAAATGATTGCATACCTGTAAATCGCAAAATTTTGTATAATGATTCCTTAAATTGCAAAGAAAAAATTGCATTGATCATTCTTCTAGACACCGAAGCTGGAAGTATCAGCTATGATCACTTAGCAAAAAAAATGGACGTTACCAAACCAACTGCAATTGCAACAATCAAAAGCCTTAAAGATAAGGGTTTTTTTAAATGTAACTTAAAGCAAAATAGAAAACAGAATGGGAGGACTGTCACAAACCAGTATTTTGTGACGATTTAGCATGGACATAGTACAGAAAAAGGATGTCCGACCATTCACCATGTTACACATAGATTTTTTGGATTGCGAGACGCTCAGTTCCAACGAAAAAATTTTGCTTGCTATTCTGATGCGCTATAGCCATTATGGAAAAAATAGTCCATCAGCAACATTCCCTAGTTTTGCTGGACTGGCCAAAAAAACAGGACTTGCAGAAAAAGGTTGTCCGAACTACACTGCAATTAATTAGAAGAAAAGCAATTAATTTCTAAGCAAACTCGCTATCGAAATGGCACAAAAGCACGAGCAGCAAATTTCTATGTAATTCAAGATACTCCTTCGATTTGGAAATCGCTCGAAATATCTTCAGATGATAGTAATCTTTTTGATGATACGATTAAAGAAGCAATTGAATTACTCCAAACCGCAGGATACAAGGTAATGGAAACGGAAAAAAATAAAAAGCATTTTTTTGATGTTGGCGCATCAGAAAAAAATGAATTGGCATTCCTCAAATAATGTAAACTTTACAGAACCAAAAGGCATTCGCCTTTTACGATTATTTATAATGATCTTTTGGATTTTGAAGGACTTCGATCAAAAGAAAAACTTCTACTGATTTTATTGAAAAGTCAAGCGAAAGTGCTGAAACTCCATGCTAAAGAAGCAAACGCTGAAATCGTTTCCACAACAAAATCAGAACAGTATTCCATGGATTTCTTATACTCACATTTTGACTACAAAAGCGTACATATGATAACAATACAGCGGGGATTCTCAGCAGATATTGTTGACTCAGTTTTCTCAGTTCTGTATGATACATTAAACAGCTCGATTATCAATATTCCAATTGGAAAAGAGCTAAAACCAACAGTCATTGTGATAAGTAAACTGCTTAAGCTAGATTGCTGGGATCTTCTCTATGTTATCGAAAAATACAACAGCCAAGTTACAGAAATTTATAGTCCAGTAAGATGGATTCAGACTGCCTTATACTTTGCCAGAGAAGAAAATCACCTGAAAACAATAAACCAAATTGCTTACAATATGTCAAGGTCAGACAATATCTAACCGTACAAACAAAATTTTAATATGCTACAAAGGACAGAAAATGCAGCACCAAAATGTTACTTTCCTGTCCCTTTCTCTTTCTAATTCATTTTTTGAAAAGCCAACTTTCTCCATTTCTCCACTGCTCTTTCTATGATATAATTTTAGTATCATTCATATCACAATAGAAAGGCGTTATCATGAGTTTTTCCTTCTCACAAAAGAAGCATTCCTCCGGTGCCCGGCTGATGACCGAAGGAAACATTGCCAAGCAGCTGATTCTATTTGCGCTTCCGCTCCTTGTAGGAAATCTGTTTCAGCAGCTTTACAACACTGTTGACAGTATTGTTGTGGGCAATTATGTCAGCAAGACGGCACTCGCAGCAGTTGGTTCTACTGACTGCATTATCAACACCATAATAGGATTTTTCTCTGGTTTATCCACTGGTGCAGGCGTTGTTATCTCCCACAATTTTGGAAGCCGCGATGACAAAGCACTTCATTGCACCGTACATACCACAATCGCACTGACACTTGTGCTTGCTGTCTTCTTTACGATTGCAGGACTATTTTTGTCACCATTTTTTCTTCGTTTAATGGATACACCAGAAGATGTTTTGCCTGAATCTTCCAGATATCTGACAATCTATTTTGCTGGTGTTTCTGGTCTTATGCTATACAACATGGGGGCTGGAATTTTGCGCGCAGTCGGTGACTCTACACGCCCACTTTATATTTTGATTGTCTGTGCAGTTACAAATATCATTCTCGACCTCGTTTTTGTAATTGTTTTTCACATGGGCGTATCTGGTGTTGCCTATGCAACAATCATTTCCCAGTGGATATCTGCAATTCTTGTGCTTTCCATTTTGACAAAAGAGACGAATGCTTACAAGCTTGTCTGGAAAGATCTTCGCATTGATAAAGCAACCACTTTGTCGATTCTTCGCATTGGTTTTCCGGCAGGACTTCAGATGGCTGTTACATCCTTCTCAAATGTATTTGTTCAGTCATACATCAACCACTTTGGATCTTCCTGCATGGCAGGATGGACCACATACGGAAAGCTCGACAAATTCTGTCTGCTTCCAATTCAGAGCGTCGGCCTTTCTGTCACTACCTTTGTCGGTCAAAATCTTGGTGCCGGCAATATGAACCGCGCAAAAAAAGGCACTACCACTGCGCTTATTATCGCAATCGGTACTGCCATAATTTTGATGTTTCCAGTTCTTTTATTCGCATCTACCCTGACATCCCTTTTCACACAGGATGAAGAGGTACTTGCATTTGGTGTTCGCTTCATTCGACTAATGATGCCATTTTATATTGCAATCTGCTTTAATCAGATTTATGCCAATGCACTGCGCGGTGCAGGAAACTCCACCGCGCCAATGGTCATTATGATGGGAAGCTTTATTGTTTTTCGCCAGATTTATCTGTTTATCATATCAAAATGTTTTAACACCATTACATCTGTTGCCTTGGGATATCCATTGGGCTGGATTCTGTGTAGCGTACTTTTGTTCATTTATTATCACAAGGTTGGTTTGCACAGCAAGAAGAAAATTTTGATTTTGTTTTTTACACTATGTCCAAACTTAGTGCTGATGTTTGATCAATCCAAATGCCTTTGAGCATTCCATAATCACAACTGGAATAAAAATCAGTCCCAGCGCTTCTAAATACAGCTGTGGAGAAAGCGAAATCATTCCAAACGGAATGCGAAGCGGAGTAAACAACACTACAAGCACCAATCCAATTGAAAGAAGTGCTGCTTTGTTTAGCTTCTGATTGGTAAAGACTCCTATCTTAAAGAGCGAATGCTCTGATCGCATGTTGTAAGCTTGAATGACCTGAGACAGTGATAATACGGCAAATGCCATTGTCTGTCCTCCAGCAAGTTCTCCCGTTCCTTTCTCACCAATGACAAAGGCAAGAAGCGCCAAAAGACCAAACATAAATCCCTGAAGAACAATTCTCACACCAAGCCCATGAGCGAATAATCCTTCGCTTTTGGGCTTTGGTTTTTGCTCCATTACTTCCGGCTCCACAGCCTCCATGCCAAGCGCAATCGCAGGAAGACTATCCGTCACCAGGTTGATCCACAAAAGCTGCATTGATAAAAGCGGTGTCTTATGCCACAGCATCATTGCGGTAAAGACGGTGACAACCTCTCCGATATTGGTTCCAAGAAGATAACCGACCACCTTTTTAATATTGGCATAGATTCCACGGCCTTCTCTGACGGCATCCACGATTGTTGCAAAATTATCATCGGTCAGTGTCATATCAGCTGCTCCCTTTGCAACATCGGTTCCAGTGATGCCCATCGCACATCCAATATCAGCTGCCTTTAGTGCAGGTGCATCGTTGACACCATCTCCTGTCATCGCAACGACTTGACCCTTTCTCTGCCAAGACTTTACAATTCGAATCTTATTTTCTGGCGAAACTCGTGCATAGACAGCAATGTGCTCTACTTGGCTATCAAGCTCTGAGTCTGTCATCGCATCTACCTCTGCACCAGTTAACGCTCTGTCGCCATCTTTCATAATGCCAAGCTCTCTTGCAATTGCAGAGGCAGTCACCACATGGTCGCCTGTGATCATAACCGGCTTAATTCCAGCCTTTCGACACTCGGCCACTGCCACCTTTGCCTCTTCTCTTGGCGGGTCAATCATACCAACCAGTCCACAAAAATGAAGCTCACTCTCAATGGATGCCATTTCTTTCTCAGTCGGAATCGCATCAATTTCTTTGTAAGCAATAGCCAACACGCGAAGTGCACGCTCGCTCATCTGCTCCATCACACGGCGAGCAGTCTTTAAATCGCCCGAAATGCAAAGAGGCTCCATCACATCAAAGCCACCCTTTACAATTGCAATAAGCTTTCCATCCATACGACAAACAACTGTCATGCGTTTTCTGTCGGAATCAAATGGCAGCTCTGCCAGGCGCGGATACTGCTTTGCCAAACTTTCCTTTGGCATTCCATTTTTATGTGCAGCAAGCACAATAGCTGTCTCAGTAGGATCACCGATATGCTGTTCCTTATCACCATCAAATACAACAGCACCATCACAGCAAAGTGTTCCCAGACGAAGAAGTGTCTTTACTTCCTCAGATGGCTTTGTTTCAAGCTTATTAGCCTGTGTTTCCCCATCAAGATATGTTTCTACCAAGGTCATTCGATTCTGTGTCAGCGTTCCCGTTTTATCTGAGCAAATGACGGATGCACTTCCCAATGTCTCAACTGCTGGCAGACGACGAATAAGTGCATTTTTCTTAACCATTCTCTGTACACCGATTGACAACACAATTGTAACAATTACAGGAAGTCCCTCTGGAATTGCAGATACAGCAAGTGATACAGATGTCATAAAGATTTCCATCACTTCAAGACCATTTGCAAGACCAACAACAAAGATAATTGCACATGCTGCTAATGCCAAAATTCCAAGATATTTTCCGAGCTGCGCCAGGCGCTTTTGAAGAGGTGTCTGTCCATCATCGGCTCCTTCCAAAAGATTGGCAATCTTTCCCATCTCAGTATCCATTCCAGTTGCTGTCACAACTGCCACAGCAGTTCCATATGTGATGCTGCAGCCTGAAAAAACCATGTTGCTTCTATCTCCTAGCGGTGCGTCTGCCTTTGAACAGGCGCCTGCATCTTTTTCTGCCGGTACTGATTCACCTGTTAGCGCAGACTCTTCACTCTTTAAGCTGACACTTTGCAAAAGCCTTGCATCTGTCGGAACAAAATCACCTGCTTCTAAGCGTATGATATCACCTGGCACTAACTCTGATGCATCAATGATTGACTCTGCCTTGTCGCGAAGAACACGTGCATGTGGTGCCGACATATTTTTTAATGCTTCTAGTGCTTTCTCTGCACGACTTTCCTGCATAACACCCATTACGCATTCACAACCACTATAAGCAAAATCAGCAATGGTTCAAAAAAGCCTTCCGGATCACCTTCCACACATGCTACCACAAAAGAAATTGCCGCTGCTGCAAGTAATATCAGAATCATTACATCTTTAAATTGCTCTGCAAATCTCTCCCAATTACTCTTTGATTTCTTTGCACGCAATCGATTCTCGCCATATTGCTCCCGGCGCTTTTTCACCTCCGATGACGAAAGTCCTGTTGCTTCCTGCACATTAAGTTCCTGTAAGACTTCTTGTTTTTCCTTATTATGATACGTCATACAAAACCCTCCTTCTGCCAGTTTTCTTTTTTTATTTCAGAATCATTTTTTGCTTTCTATCGCTAACTATGCAAAAAGACCCATGTATGCCTTATTTATTAGAAAAGCACACATGAGTCTCATTCTTTAAGATTTGCCAGGCATATGCCGAGTCTGTTGACAAATCACGCAGTCCGCGAACTACTCCCTCACAATATTCAATTGTTCAGAAAAATGAAAGCAGTCTTTCTCCCACTCTGATAGTGTCACTATACCACACCACGTCTAAAAAAAGTCAACCCTGATCTTCCAATAAAATCGGAAGAAAATAGCGAAGCTCACGAAACCACCAATACCAGTCGTGTGAAACATCGCTTCCCCAGAAATCACACCACGCATTAATTTTCTTTTCATCAAAAATACGTTTTAAATTGCGAAGCGTCTGTGCACCGTCATATTCCCAAGCACCCTGACCCACACAAAAAATCATTTTTTCTGGTTATATAGCCTTATATATGGATGATCAGCCGGCATATTTCCTAAAAAACGCTCTGGCGAGTTCTTATAAAGATTTTCATCACACCAGCCATGAAAAAAGTAATCACTGTTGTACACTCCAGAAAGCGCAAGCATTCCACTAAACAATTCTGGTCTTCGAAGAAATGTAATTGCTGCATGATTTGCGCCAAGACTTGGGCCTGTTACAATTGGCAGCATATTTGATGTGTTTTTTTGCATCAGAATCGGATACACTTCTTCAATAATATAATTATGATATTGCTCTTGTCTTGCTGAACGCCAAGAAAGAATACCATTTTCGCATGACCAGCTTTCTTTATCCACAGAATCCACTGTCACTATTTGAATGCGCCCCTGTTCAATAAAATCACTCAGATGGTAAATGATTCCAAAATCCTCATAATTGTGGCAATTTGAATCCTGCGTTGGAAATCCCAGCACCGTAACTCCCGCGTGACCATAAATACATAGATGCATCTGCTTGTTAAGACATTTGCTATAATGTTCAATATACTCTTTTTTCATTTTTTCATTACTCCTTTGCCATGGTGTCTTCGTCACCATTCTGTCCAAAAATCCTGTCCAGATTTTGCAAAATCACATTCACATCAATCGGCTTTGCAATATGGCCATTCATTCCAGCTTAATTGCTTTCTTTCGATCTTCATCAAAAGCATTTGCCGTCATCGCAATAATCGGAATATTTGCTTTTTTAGAATCATTTAATGTGCGAATTTCTCTTGTCGCAGTATATCCATCCATCTTTGGCATCTGAATGTCCATAAAGATCAGGTCATATTGATTTCCTGCCTCAGATGACATAATTTCAACTGCTTCCATGCCATCAGCTGCACAGTCCACCTTCATTCCTAAAGATTTCAAAATCTCTGTTGCAATCTCTCTGTTTAGCTCATTATCCTCAACAAGAAGTTACTTTTTTCCTGAATGATACCTCCCACGCGCTTTCTTGCGAACGGGGCGGGGCTTCTTGAGACATGGTAGAACGCCTCAAAGGACCATCACAAGCCCTCTACACCCTGTTACGAGCTTACCTTTAAGCCGTCTTTTTTGCGGCTGTTTGTTTTGATTCTTCGATATATTTGGTCTTGTCTTTCGCACTGCTTACTTTGAACAGTGCGAAGTATACAAGCTTCTGTTCCTGCCTGCGATGATGCAGCCATCGGTTCATACCACGTTTTCTTTGTGGTATGGCGTGTTTTTTCTTGTGTTTCGCATGGCAGAGTACTTCTCTGGTAACTCGAATAACTGTTTTGTTCGTGTAGGAGAAGTCGGTAACTCCATCAAATGCATTTGGATACACCTTGCAAATGATATTTCCTGCGCCGTTGACATCCGCATTCAGAATCGTACCTTCCTTTGATTCGTACTGTCCACGGGAGATTCGTTTCCCTGAAAAATGATATTCCAGACGATCCCCTTCTTTGTAGACAGGAATCGGATCTTTGTCGATCAGACTTGCCTTGGACGTATATGATTCCTCTGTTTCAATGACCGGGATACCCGCCTTTGCTGCAACACAGGTCAGTATCCAGAAAAATCTTGTGTATGGAATACTGACAAAGTGCTGATTGTTACCGGAGCCAAGGTTGATTTCCTGCTTTTGGTCTTTGTTGTGTCCGCAGACGATGACCTCTACTTTGTTTTTCAGGCAGAAATCCACGATATAGTGAGCTGCCTTATAGAAAAAGTCATCGATCCGGCAGGCTCTTTTCTTTGAAATACGGTTCAGTCTGGCAGAGTTTTTCACGGATTTCGTGGAATCCATCCCTTTTGTCAGTTCTGACATCAAAGCTGCACGTCTGCGGTTAAAGTTCTGATTGATGGATTTTAACCAGTGTCCGTCAATGATGAACGGAGTTGCCGAGAAGTTTGTCAGCGCGGTCAGAAAGTTGTCAAGCCCTGGATCAAGTCCGAGAATCCTTGTGGGATTTGTCGGTGCTTCCGGCATTTTGACGGCATCCTGAAATGTCACATATACAATATATCCGCCATAGCAGGGCTTGACTTCCGTTCTGACATAAGAACCTTCCGGCTTTCCAACACAAAGCGGCACCAGGCAGCGTGGAAATGTGATGTGCATTTTTCCTTTGATATCAGACCGCTTTGCAACCTGATTGGTAAAGGTGACAGTCGTGTAAGGTGTCTTGATATATCCAGGCTGTTTTGGCTGTGCCTTAAACTTTCCCGGGTTTTGACGGTACGATGCCAGCAACTCAAAGTGTGATTTCCAGTCTTTAAGAACCTTTCGGAGTACATGCTGGTTTGCCTGTGACGGCATCGCATAGTAGTCAGGATTCTTTGTATTCTTCATCACCGCATCCAAGGTTTCGTAGGTGAGCATCCAGTGATCGGACGTTGGCATGATCGGATGGTTTTTCTGTTTGTTTTCTATTCGCTTTTGGATCTTTGTGCGGGCCGGGTCGCTTGCAGGCAGACTCTGCAGCTGCTTTGTGAGTCGGTCAACATCTTTCTGAAGCTTTTCGTTTGCCATCTCAATACCAATACGTACAGTCTCTAAGACCTCGTTCTCATTGGAAGTGCGGTCAACCGGATCTTTTTTCAATCCGGTACGCAGGTTGCGAAGAATAAGTTTGCTGAATTTCGCAGTTTTTTTGCAAGGTGAGTCTGGCACTCGAAATAAGATGCCAGCTTTGGCATCCTGTTCTGATCCACAAAGATTGATATGGTATGCATAAAAGACCCTCCTTTTCAAAAACGTGAGAATGTAGTTGACTACACTTATATTATACGATAAAATATAGGTAAAATCAAGCAATATGTGATTTTTTGAATTGTTTTATTTTGAAACGAGAGAGGTACTATTATGAGAGCAAATAAGAATGGTGTCAACAAAGACCAAAAAGACAAAGTAAAGAAAGACGGGTACAACAGGGGACAGCATTGTGTTTACTGTCTTACCTATCATATGATTTTCGTCACACATTACCGAAAGCCTGTGATTAACGACGAAATGAGTGCTGCCATGAAAGAATTTTCGAATCATATGGCAGAGCAGTTCCGTGGAAAAGTTTTATCCGCAGAGACAGACAGAGATCATATCCACCTGCTGGTATCACTGCCACCAAATACCAATGTATCCGTCTTTGTAAGAAGCATCAAGACTCAGTTGTCCAGAGAGATGCGCAAGCGATTTCCGGAACAGATCAAACAGTATATTTATGGGGACGATACCTCGTTCTGGAGCCGCAGCTACTTTATCGCAACTACCGGAAGTGTTTCTCTTGAAACAGTAAAGCAATACATCGAATCACAGCGTTCTGAAGAACATCAGGCCAAGAAAAACCAACAATTCCAGAAGAAAACCCTATTTGAATGATGGTTGCGTTATTTGTAATTGGCGCATTCATCTCGGACGTTCTTGCAAACGGCCGGGGGATTCTGCGCTGAATCATTATAATTTCTTTAACGCATCCATTTATACCAGCGCTTTTCCACTCTGCCTGGAGTGCAGATTCATCGAGTATCAGAACAATGAATACGTATGCGGCGTCATCGGCAAGGTGGTCAATGTCACTGCCGATGAGAGCATTATAGTGGATGGAAAAATTGATATGTCTAAGGTCAACGCCATCGCATTTGACCCCTACACCCACGGCTATTATAAAGTCACCGAGCGTGTGGGCGAAGCATTTCGAGATGGCTTAAAGCTGAAAAAGTAAGGTATGCAGAAAAAAGCTAATATTTCTTAGTATATCTGTTATTCCCTATTGTTTTCGTTCTGTGACTATCCTTCTCTGCTCCTGATCTCTCTCGGTGTCTTTCCATAATACTTCTCAAACAAATGATAGAAATGACATTACATTTCATACCCTATCTGCTGTGCGACCTGTTTAATGGACAGTGTCGTCTGTTCCAACAGCTGCTTTGCGTACTTCATGCGTATTTCAATGACATATTGCTGGAATGATTTTCCCCGGTATTTCTTTAAAATCAAAGAATAATAATTTCTATGATAATGAAATTCTTTTTCGAGTTCAGAAACCGTCACTTTTGCAACATTCTCCCGGATGTAGCACTCCAATTCGTACAGTAATGCTTTTTCCCTGCTTTCTTTACTGTCGGTATGAAGCTGTGGAATATATGCCCAGCATAAATACTGTAAAAGACGAATCATAAGTCCATGCTCGATCTGTTCATATCCGGGTTCCCTTGATAAATCTTCAGCCAGAAGATTTTCTAATAATTGCTCAATGTCTATCTCCTTGCGGGAATATTTTTTGGATCTTTGAAGTTTTAAAAAACTCTGTTCTCTTTTTTGTCCCCATAACGCATGAAACAGAAATCTCTGCATCTCATCTGTCCCATCATAACTTCGCAGCAGCTGCTCCAGATAATCTGATCGAATCTGTAAAAACAGTACCGCTGCATCCTTGGCCTCTATGTAATCCGCATGTTCACAATTCTGATCTGTAATCACAAACTCTCCTTGTTCAAACCGGATTTCTTCTCCCAACAGAATCTGCGTAAAGCTCCCTTCAATGACATAAAGGATTTCCACATACTCATGCTTATGAAACCAACTGCGTCTTGGAAATTCTCTTCGGACTAAACGCTGTCCTGCTGGACTTATACTCCATTCCATTCCTTCCTTTCCATAAACAATTAATAATGTAGACATTTTCTCTGCAATCTTCCTGTTTGCTGTAGAAGATGCATGATTCGCCTCTCCAAAATAGGGCAATTCGTCATATTCTTGTTGTTTTTCCGAATCCATGTAGAATTCTTCTTATTTCCTTGATTCTGTCAATTATTCTCTGATATTTCGTTATTTTCTTCACTTTCACTTTATGTATCCCCCATTTTATAATTCGTGCATTTCGTCCTTATTATTTACTATACCATTTTCTTTAGTCATTGTCATTCCCGTTGTTTCGTTTTATCATAAAATTAAATGATGTTATGTCGAAAGACCCAACTATGAAATCAAGGAGGAGCTTATTATGCGTAATCAGAATATTGATCAATGCTGGCAGTTTCAACATGGACTCTATGATGAATTTCCAGATGCTGAAAAAGCAAAATCCATTCGGGAAGTGAATCTGCCGCATGATTATATGATTGAAAGTAATGTCAGCGAAAGCGCCGCTTCCGGTCCTGCCAGCGGCTATTATACACAAGGTGTTGCTTATTACACAAAATTAATCGACATCCCGCAGGAATGGGAACAGGAAGCAGTCTATCTGCATTTTGACGGTATTATGATGAATGCTACGGTCGACATCAATGGATGTAAGGCAATTCTGCAGCACAACGGCTATATTCCATTTTCCGTAAATATTACACCTTATCTCTATTTTGGAAAGAAGAACCGTGTAACTATCACTGTAGCCCCAAGTATGCAGCCTAATTCCCGTTGGTATTCCGGTGCCGGAATCTTCCGCAGCATAGAATTGCTTCATATGCCAAAGCTTCATATTGCTTCGGATGGAATCTTTGGTTATACCAATCCATTGAATATGATACACTTGGCAATCCCGTATGTGCCTATCTTCACACAGAAGTAGAATTACAGAATGAAACTTTAGAAAATAAAATGGCACTTGTAGAAGTATTTCTCACAAAAGACGGAAGTGATGAAGTCCTTCTCAGTCGGAAACAGAAAATGCAGATCAACCCTAACACTACGGATACTGCATACCTGAATCTGACACTTGAGAATCCGGAACTTTGGGATGTAGAGAATCCAAACCTTTATAAACTGCATGCCAGAGTCACAGATCTTGGTGTGTTTAAAACTCATTTTGTTCCATCTGAGAAAAATACAACAGATGAAACTTCCGTTCTTTTCGGTGTTAAGACGATAACGGCAGATGTAAAACATGGATTACGTATCAATGGAAAAACAGTGAAATTAAAAGGTGGCTGTATCCATCATGACAATGGCATGCTCGGCGCTGTATCACTTTATGATGCTGAGTACCGCAAGATTTCTACTTTAAAGAAGATTGGATTTAATGCAGTCCGCACAACACACAATCCACCGTCTGCCGCACTGATGGAAGTCTGTGACCGGCTTGGTATGTATGTTTACGATGAGGCTTTTGATGCCTGGGGAATTATGAAACGGCCTGGTGACTATAATCAGTTTTTCGATGCAGACTGGAAAAGGATCTCACCCTCTTTATGAAGCGGGACCGTAATCATCCATCCGTTATCATCTGGTCTACCGGAAATGAAATTTCGGAACGTGGCGGTCTGAATAATGGTTATACACTTGCCACACGCATTGCAGAAGCTGCACGTACACTTGATCCCAGCAGACCAATCTCCAATGCAATCTGTTCCTACTGGAGCGGACTTGATGAAGAGTTGTCACTGGAAAACATGAAAAAAATAATGGGAGAAGTCTCTGAAGACACTGTTTCCATACAGAATGCGGACACTGGTAAAAATGATACCAGCTGGGAAGAATACTCCGAAGCATTCACAAATGGTCTTGATATTGTCGGATACAACTATATGGAAGATAAATATCCACTGGATCATGAGATGTTCCCTGAGCGTGTCATCCTTGGATCTGAAAATTATCCAAAAGAAATTGGCATTCACTGGCCAATGGTAGAGAGTACGCCTTATGTCATAGGTGATTTCACATGGACAGCATATGATTATATCGGAGAAGCCGGTATTGGAAAATCTGTTTTCCTTGAGCCGGATGATCCATTATTTAAAATAGGGTCCTTTGCTTTGATGTCTTATAGTTCACAATTCCCTTGGCGTTTTGCAAATGACGCAGACGTAGATATCAATGGCTGTTTGCTGCCACAGGGGGCTTACCGCAGCATTGTATGGGGAAATAATAAGACTTACTTATACTCCTATGACCCTGATGTCTTTGGAAAAAAAGAACTGATCGGTAACTGAGGATTTACAAATGTCACAAAGAACTGGAATTGGAAAGACGCTGATCAAAAACCAGTACAGGTCGCTGTCTTTTCCAATGGAGATGAAGTAGAACTGATCCAGAATGGTACTTCCGTTGGTAAGCTTACTTCCGGAACACGCCTTGCAGCAGAACTTCCACATAGCTTTCTCTTTGACCTGACCTATCTTCCGGGAACTTTGGAAGCTGTCAGCTATAAAGATGGAAAAGAAATCTCACGGGATACACTTGTCACTACCGGACCAGCAAAAGAGCTTCGTCTCATCCAAGAGAAAAAAGAACTCTCCGCCAACGGACATGAGGTAGCTTACGTTCGCGTAGAAATCGTAGATGAAAATGGAATTGTTGTTCCAGACGCAGCACTCAGACTCAGTGCAGCAGTGGAAGGTGTTGGCTCGCTGGCTGCCTTCGGTTCATCCAATCCGATTACAGACGAGAATTATACCTCTGGAACTTTCACTTCCTACCACGGAACGGCAACAGCGATCATCCGCAGTGGATACCAGACTGGTATGTGTACCTTGACTGTAGGGTGTGAAGAACTTGATGAGAAAAAAATAGCATTCACAATAAAATAATTTCTAATCCCCAAAATGATGCTTGCTTTCACTAGATGAAGTCTCCACAACTTTTTCATCACGGTCTCTCTTGTTTCTCACTACCTGTATTCATTTTTGACCTCCTTTTCCCTGGACTAAAAAACGCCCAGACTAGATTTTTCGTAAATCTAATCTGAGCGTTTTATATCTCTCAGTCTAATTTCTCA
>ENA-OQAA01001206-OQAA01001206.1-human-gut-metagenome-genome-assembly--contig:-NODE-1206-length-13927-cov-1.381014_pt1 | contig 13927 bp, 13 predicted proteins | sample MGYA00242489_ERZ504515 | MGnify/ENA primary metagenome ERZ504515 (study PRJEB26092, sample SAMD00036237) | human gut metagenome | host: Homo sapiens | study: EMG produced TPA metagenomics assembly of...
TTCATAGTTAATATTCTTTCCCATCGCCTCAAATACAGGCACACAGGCATTAAAGTCCTCTTCTTTTCCTCCTGCCAGAATGGTCAGCGTACCTGCCTTCGCGCCCGTGTCGCCTCCGGTAACGGGAGCATCGATCGCATGAAGTCCGGCCTTCTCTGCCGCTTCCCAGATCCGCACAGCCAGCTTGGGACTGGTGGTGGTCATATCAATTACATAAGTTCCGGTTCTGCATTTGCAAGGATGCCGTTTTCTCCAAAATAAACCTCTTCCACATCCTTTGGGTATCCCACAATGGTGATTACCGCGTCACGGCCTCTTGCACACTCTGCTGCGGTATCACACCACACGGCTCCCTCTGCGATCACATCCTCTGCCTTCGACTTCGTACGGGTGTAAATCGCCACCTCGTATCCACTTTTCTCAAATTCCGCTACCATGGATTTTCCCATAATGCCAACGCCGATAAAACCAATTTTCCATTCTACTGCTTCATTATTCTTCCTTCCTTTGTTCTGCAGCCTGATATTGCTGTCACATATTTATAAAATGAGCCTGACTCCCTTTAGAGTTTCGGCTTCATTTTGTCCTCTATATCCTTTAAACAGAGCAGATACAAGTATTAAGATCCCCATTTTCATATCCTCCTGCGATACCGCACTGCGTCAGCCGTTCCGGGGAAAAATCATTCTCATCTGCAAGATACCGCCTGCACATTTCCGTGTATTTCGGCGACTTCTGTGATTTTCCCGGTCAAGGGCCCGCTGCAGCCGGACTCCATCATCCACATAGATATATATGGGGACAAGTATTTCTTTTCCATAATATTTTACCATTTTTCATAGGAATCCAGCGTTCCGATCATCAGGTAATTCCCATGGTCAAGATCGATCTGACGTCATCGGCCGTAAAATAACTCCATGGCCCGAACACCGTATCATACGTCCGGCACTCAATCACCTTTCCCTGGCCTTCCAGCGATCCAGATGCGCCTGATCTGTAAAATAATACTCCACGCCATCCTGTTCCCCGTCCCCGGATCGGCCGGGGTGGTATACATCCGCACCGTGCCGTATTCCGGCAGCCGGCGCACCAGCTCCTTATAAAATTGTATCCTTGCCAGAGGCACTTTTTGCCCATAACGTAAAAATATATATCCCCATTTTTTAACGCTCCTGTTCCTATTGCTCAACACACAAGATAGTATTCCTCTGCGTATCCGACAGTCCCTGTACCGGAAGGCCCTTTTTTTATATAATCTAAAACCACCGTGAGCACCTGATCCGTTATACACTCCCCCGGAGCAATCAGAGGATTTCCGGCGGATAAATATATACAAATTCCCCAGCCGTCCGCCCGGCGCTTTCTTCAAGGGGGATTCTCCCCTTATTTGCGTCCAGAGCCTCCCGCACCGTGCATACCGTTCGAGCCGGTATTGTATATACACCCATGGGTCCTGTTTCCTTTGTTTCATCCATTCCAGATACTGAATGTTTCTTTTTCTGCTCCCACCAATGGAGGATACGCATCGGTGGAGTTATCTGCCTGTTGCTTTGCTTGTGGCATAGCTGGTAATAGATCGTACCGGCTTTTCCCTCCACCGATGATTTTCTGAATTTTACTTTTACAGTCGCCATAGTTTTATTATCAATTTATAGAAATATATATTATGTACGACAAAAAATAAGGCAATCTGTTTTATTTGTTTCCTGCTGGTATCCATTTGTTAAAACCGGATAAATCAGAATATTCCTCTTTTCCGGATAGGAGGGAAGGAAAAAACAAAAAGGAGGAACTATTGCTCCTCCTTTTTCCCAATATTAATTAGGTATTTTTAATGATGCTGTTCATGCGGGTGCTGTATGCTCACAAAAGATATATAATCTTACTTACCTTCTTCTTGAGAGAATATCTGACCTCTTGAAACTGTTAATCTTTTTTATGTTATTTTTTGAAGGATCTCCTTGCTTGTCCGTACTTACTACCCAGCGGAAGGCATTGACAAACAAAAGATTTTGTGTGGCGTCAATGAATTCTTCATCGCCATGCCCCATATTCAGATATATCATTCTGTATTTGGTATTGGTCCATACGATGGGGAAATCACCGAAGTTCACTACATCTTTGATGCCCAGGGGATAGTTCTTGGGAGAGAGGGACAACAGAACTTCCACATCTTTATTGGCTCTCGGACTGGGATTCCACTGATACCATTCGCTGGAAGGTGCCACAAAAGAGGCGGGTAGGTTCTTGGTGACTGGATGGTTCTCGTTGTCCACTTCAACCAGGACTGGTTGGGGAGGCCAGTTGTTGCAATAGAAGACTCCACCGCCCAGGAAGTTGACGAACCAGGGCCATTGGGTGTTCTTGTCATTGTAGGCGGCTACATGGAAGCTACCCAGCCACCACCGTTTTCCATATACTTCTCAAAAGCATCCCGTTCGGCTTTTGTATTGGGGTAGCCGTCGAGCATCACCACTACGCTATACTCTTTTAGCTTTTCGTAAGTATAGGAAGACAAATCCATTGTGAGATCGAGAACGAAACCGTCACCGTAGTTCAGTTTCTTGAAGAACTCTACGGCTTGCAGGGAGACTGATAAATGTGCTTCTTCTGCATGCTGCGTATAATAGACTAATGCCTTGAAGCGGGGGCCCCGGGCATAATTGGCAGGATAGCCTCGGGAGTTTGAGCGTTTACCAGAAGGGTGCATGCTGTAATAGGAGGACAAGATAAAACTTAATAGTTTTCATAGCTTTTTTGATTTTATGTAATTAATAATTTCTTTTGTTAGTATTCGGCAATCAGTGATAGCCACTTTCCTGCCGATGTCACCCAGACCTCTTTATAACAGGCATTGTTGGTCTGTGGCCAGTAGGGGATGTCATCATTGCCCAGGGTGCGGATGCCTACGGGCATTTCGCCTGTCATCTCACCGGAAGAAAAACTGTTCATCTGCGGATAATTGTACCCTTCGCCGTATATCAGGGATTGTCCGAATGGGTTCTTTCCGACTGTCCAGTAGAGCTGTTCCCGACCGATGTTCAGCAACTCTTCGTCTTTAAGGAAGTTGCCGCAAATGGCAGCGGATTTTCCGGTGGAGAGATGTATGGCTGTGTTTCCATTGAAGATACTGAACCATACAGGGAAACGTTTCAGGTAATGTTCCTTGTCGAGTTTGACTCCCCGTTTCACCTGTTCCGTGTATAGCTGCCGTGCATTGGCGGGCGGAAAGAGATGAAGCGCGTAGAAACTTGCTGAATCACTGTACTCTTCCGCATGATATACTCCACTCGGAATCATTCCATAAGGTCGGGTGTATTTCATCAGACCTTTCAGATAGTTTCCGTATAGTTGTATGGAGTTCACCCACTTCTGATAATCAGGGTGCTGTTTCTGTGTTTCACAAAGCAACGTCATTGCCTGCATGTAGACTTGTTCGCGTGATTGATGGATATAGTGTACGATGGATTTTCCAGACTGATCCCGATAGAAGAATCCGCAGGTTTTTTCCGGATCCTGTAAAGGCTTCGTACGCTGGCAGGCAAGTACATATCGAATGGTCTCGGCAGCCTTTTCGGCATAATATGCCTTGCCCGTGAGCTTGTAGAGCATACTGGCAGACCAGGATATGGTTGCCATATATTGGCTCTCGGAGGTGTTGTAGCTATGTTCGTACATCTGTTTGAATAAGTCGAAACCCTCTCTTTCGAATTTTTCTGTAGCAAAAGCAAAGTCTTCCTCCGCTACCTTTCGCAGATGCTCTTGTAGCATAGGGTCCCGATCTATGGTCATTGCCGCATATGCTTCGTATCCTGCGTACAGGAAATTGTCGAATGCCATGTTTTGAACGCGTACGGAATGAATGTCATCCAATGTATTCAGGATGCCGTCTTGCCAGATAAGCAGTCCCATACTGCTGGCACGATAGCCGTCTCCATAACGGTTTTTCAGTATGAACTCGATCCCCATTCCGCTTCTTCCAGCAGACGGGCTGCCAACGGAGTATTTCTGGTTTTGAGCCGGTTGTATGCTTCCAGTAGGGAGAAAGTCACATCTCCGGTCTGTAACGTCTGCTGTGACAAATCGCCTGCATCATGCCATCCGCCTGAATAGGCGATACTTTTTCCGTCATGCCGGGAAAATAGATCCGTATGACAAGCGGCATGTTTGCCGGGGACGGGATGTCCGCAACGCTGGCAAAACAGGAAATTCAGTACTTTCCAGAGAGAATTATCCACAACTTTCACCGATCCGAAAGGCAGGAGTGATGTTTTTACCTACTTTCAGTTGGTAGTCTCCCGGTTGGTTGAAGTCGGTGAAGTCCATGACTCCGAACTGTCCGATGGTGGTTTGTTCCTGTTTCAGCGCACCTTCGTATGCCACTTCTTTGCTGACGGAGTTTATCAGTTGGAATTGTTTCCACTGTTTGCATGAATTGGCATGAGCGAGGGCTGTTTTCGGGCTATTTATGGCATAGCCTGTTGTAGAATATATGATGGTATGCTCCGCCGGTTCCCATCCGCTCACTTTTTCCGGATTTTTGATTTGCTGCAACCGGATATCGTCCACATAATAAATGGCAGAGTCTCCTGTTGTCCGGTCTTTCCCTTTCAGTGCGGTGTCGAGCTGATGGATATTACCTTATCCCGCTGATATTCGTCTATTTCCAGAAAGCAATGGTTCCATTGCTTATTTACCAGATTGATGAGATGGGAACCGCTGGGGGGATTATAACCTTGTTTGGGTGTGGAACTGTCATTTGTAAAAGTCAGGTTCATATTGACTACGCGTGCGCCGTCGCAATCAGGATAGATAGAAAAGTAGATCCTGTTGTACTTTTCCCAGTTCCTACCATCGACGTGATAGGTGATACGGCTATTTCCATAAGTTGCATAGTCGGGATCGGAAGGAGAACCAGCGGCTCTTTTTCCGGTATAAGTAGGAAAAGATAAACGGATGCTCCTTTGCCCGATGTGGTTTTCTCTTTTGAGAAAGACATTTTTCCGGCTCCGGAATGAGTCCATCCGTCTGCTCCTTCAGTTTCCGCAAGCGGCTGGCTGGATAACACCTCTTTCTTCAAAGCATTCTCTTCGAAAGAACGGGAGGTGTTCAAAGGCAGCGGGGCATGGATCAGTCCTGTTTCATAAATTTGCTTCTCTAATAGGGCATCCTCCGTCAGAGGATTTTGACTGAATAGGGAAGTATTGCTTATGAACAACAAGAGTAATATGAATGATTTCTTTCTCATGATTATGATAACCTTTTGTTTCTGATGCAAGGTTAGCCATAATTTGGCAAAAGAAGGTTTGATAACCGCCATAAAACCTTTGAAAACCATCAAAATGAAGAAAAATGATAGATTCTCGACTTCTGTTGATGATATTTAAACCCCTTACATTCGGTGTTCCACCATGATCAGTCGTAGTGAAACACTATTTCTGTCGTTATGGGAGGTAGCCTCAATCCTGATGGGAACATATCTCAGTATAGCATAATGAATGAATCCGGCTGGAAATGCTATTTGAAGTATAATTATGGGAGAAATCCTTGTTTGCTATTGGTTGTTTTTGTAATTTTAACGCCTAAACTAAATTTAGTTACGAGCTACGGGCTACAAGTGACAAGTGGCTACGCAGTAACTCGTCACCAACACCCACAGCGCAGCACTTGTAGCTCGTAGCTTGTAGCTCGTACACTCTTATATATATGTATAATATGAAAAAAGTAAATTTATTTGCAACCGGTATCATCATGATGTCATGTGCACAACCACAACAACAGAAACTTATGTATCCTGAAACCGCGAAGGTGGATACTGTAGATGTCTATTTTGGAACAGAAGTACCCGACCCGTATCGTTGGTTGGAGAATGACACTTCCGCTGCAACTGCTGCATGGGTGGAAGCTCAGAACAAAGTAACGAACGACTATTTGTCTAAGATACCTTTCCGCGATGCTCTGCTGAAGCGACTGACGGATGTGGCTAATTATGAAAAGATTGGTACACCGTTCAAGAAACACGGCAAGTATTACTTCTATAAGAATGACGGTTTGCAGAACCAGAGTGTACTGTATGTACAGGATAGCTTGGACGGTGAACCACGTGTATTTCTTGATCCTAATAAACTTTCGGATGATGGTACGGTAGCTTTGACAGGCATTTATTTTTCGAATAATGGAAAATATACCGGCTATACCATTGCGCGTAGTGGTTCAGACTGGCAGGAAATCTATGTAATGGATACCGAAACTGGCAAGTTGCTGGACGATCATATTGAATGGGCAAAGTTTACAGGAGCTACCTGGCAGGGCGATGGATTTTACTACAGCGCTTACGATGCTCCGGTGAAAGGGAAGGAGTTCTCTAACGTGAACGAGAATCATAAGATTTACTATCATAAGATGGGTACACCGCAATCGCAGGATAAGCTGGTTTACCAGAATCAGGCATATCCCAAGCGTTTCTATACTGCCAGTGTGAATGAGGATGAAACCATCCTGTTCCTGTATGAGAGTGGCGACGGACGTGGCAATGCCTTGTATATGAAAGATCTGCGTAAACCGAATGCACCGTTCGTTGCAATGGCTACGGATATGGATTACACTTATGCTCCTATAGAGGTGATCGGTGACAAAATCTATATGTTTACGAACTACAATGCGCCGAAATATCGCCTCATGACGGCGGACATCAATAAACCCGCTTTGAAAGACTGGACGGAGCTGGTTCCGGAAAGTGAGAATGTACTTTCGGATGCCGGTGTGATAGGTGAGAAGTTATTCCTGACGTATGATAAAGATGCTGCCAATCATGCGTATGTATATGCCTGGACGGCAAGGAAATACAGGAAATTAAGTTGCCTTCGCTCGGTTCCGTAGGTTTCAGTGGCGAACAAAAGATGACAAAGAATGTTTCTTCGGTTTTACTTCGTTCACCATCCCGGTGCTACGTATAAATATGATATGGATGCGAATACCTATGAGCTCTTCCGTGCTCCGAAGGTTGACTTCAACTCCGATGAATTTATAACGGAGCAGGTATTCTACCCCAGCAAGGACGGCACAAAGATACCGATGTTCCTGACTTATAAGAAAGATCTTAAGAAAGACGGTAAGAATCCGGTGTATCTCTATGGTTACGGCGGTTTCAATATCAGCCTTAATCCGGGTTTCTCTACATCACGTATTCCGTTCCTGCAAAATGGAGGTATCTATGCACAGGTTAATCTGCGTGGTGGTGGCGAGTATGGTGAAGACTGGCACATAGCCGGTACGAAGATGCAGAAACAGAATGTATTCGACGATTTCATCGCAGCTGCCGAATACCTTATTAATGATAAGTATACTAACAAAGATAAAATAGCTATCGTAGGTGGCTCTAATGGTGGTTTGCTGGTAGGTGCCTGTATGACACAACGTCCAGATTTGTTCCGCGTAGCCATTCCGCAGGTAGGTGTAATGGATATGCTCCGCTATCATAAGTTCACTATCGGTTGGAACTGGGCAAGCGATTACGGTACGAGTGAGGACAGCAAGGAAATGTTCGAGTACCTGAAAGGCTACTCTCCGTTGCACAACCTGAAGCCCGGCACCAAATATCCTGCAACCATGGTGATTACTGCCGATCATGATGACCGTGTAGTTCCCGCACACTCATTCAAGTTTGCCGCTACCCTGCAAGAATGTAATGACGGTACGAATCCCACTATCATCCGCATCGAAAGTAAAGCCGGACATGGTGCAGGCAAACCTATGACTAAGGTTCTTGAAGAACAGGCTGACACTTATGCCTTTATCATGTATAATATGGGAATGAAGTTTGAATAAGTTGAGAGTTGAGAGTTGAGAGTGACTGCGCTGTGTTGCGACTATATGCCGCATGGTAACTCTCGACTCTCCACTCTTAACTTATCTGACGTTTTATCATTATTTAATCAAAATATCGCTGAAAAGTATAGGTGAATCCAAAAGTTTTCCTATATTTGCAGTGTTGTTCGTTGACAATTTGCTCGAATAACCTTAAAGTCACGAAGGAATAAACCTTTAAAACGTAATATTATGAATATCGAACGAATTATGTCCTCTTTAGAGGCAAAGCATCCCGGCGAGTCTGAATATCTTCAAGCCGTAAAGGAAGTACTTCTTTCCATCGAAGATATCTATAACCAGCATCCAGAGTTCGAGAAAGCTAAAATCATAGAACGCTTGGTTGAACCCGACCGTATCTTTACGTTCCGTGTTACTTGGGTGGACGACAAAGGTGATGTACAAACCAACCTTGGTTACCGTGTGCAATTCAACAATGCCATTGGCCCGTACAAAGGCGGTATTCGTTTCCATGCTTCCGTAAATCTTTCCATCCTTAAATTCTTAGGCTTCGAACAGACGTTTAAGAATGCACTGACTACTCTGCCTATGGGTGGTGGTAAAGGTGGGTCCGACTTCTCTCCGCGCGGTAAGAGCGATGGTGAAATCATGCGCTTCTGTCAGGCATTCATGTTGGAGTTATGGCGTCACCTTGGTCCGGATATGGATGTTCCAGCCGGTGATATCGGTGTAGGTGGTCGTGAAGTGGGTTATATGTTCGGTATGTATAAGAAGTTAACCCGTGAATTTACCGGCACATTTACCGGAAAGGGTTTGGAATTCGGTGGTTCTCTGATTCGTCCTGAAGCTACAGGTTTCGGTGGATTGTACTTCGTGAACCAGATGTTAGAAACTAAAGGTATTGATATCAAAGGTAAGACCGTTGCTGTTTCCGGTTTCGGAAATGTAGCTTGGGGTGCCGCTACCAAAGCAACCGAGTTGGGTGCCAAGGTGGTTACTATCTCCGGACCGGACGGATATATTTATGATCCGAATGGTATCAGTGGCGAAAAGATAGATTATATGCTTGAACTCCGTTCATCGGGTAATGATATAGTAGCTCCGTATGCAGACGAATTCCCCGGTTCTACATTTGTTGCCGGCAAGCGTCCATGGGAAGTGAAAGCTGATATTGCATTGCCTTGTGCTACGCAAAATGAACTGAATGGTGATGATGCCCGTCAGTTGATTGAAAATAAAGTGATGTGTGTGGGTGAAATATCTAATATGGGCTGTACGCCGGAAGCTATCGACCTGTTCATCGAACATAAGGTGATGTATGCTCCGGGTAAGGCTGTCAATGCCGGTGGTGTTGCTACTTCCGGATTGGAAATGTCACAGAATGCAATGCACCTCAGTTGGTGTGCTGCCGAAGTGGACGAGAAACTGCACGCTATTATGCACGGCATTCATGCACAATGCGTAAAATATGGGACAGAACCTGACGGTTACATCAACTACGTGAAGGGAGCCAATATTGCAGGCTTCATGAAGGTGGCTCACGCAATGATGGGTCAGGGAATTATTTAAAGGAAAACTTTGTTTAGTTGTATTTGTATTTGTGGTTTGTGCTGTCCTGCCTGTGAAGGTGTAGGGCAGTACTTTTTTTTATAGGCATACCAACAATTAGGTATATTCACTTCTACAGCGCAACTATCAGTCAAACTTAATACTTAATACCTCGTACTTAATACCAAAATTATTACCTTTGCACCCGGAAAATCATTAAATAACAAAGAGATGTTACAACCGGAACTAAAATTAAGACGCGATAAGATACGTGTCTTGATGGCTCAACAAGAGATTGATGCCGCTCTTATCACTTGCAATGTAAACTTGATTTATACGTACGGACGCGTTGTCAGCGGCTATCTGTATTTACCATTGAATGCTCCGGCACGCTTATTTATCAAACGTCCTAATAATATTGAAGGAGAACATATACATTCTATCCGTAAGCCGGAACAATTGCCCGATTTATTGAAAGAGTGCGGTCTACCTTTGCCTGCGAAATTGATGTTGGAGGGAGACGAACTTTCTTATACGGAGTATACCCGTCTGGCAGCTTGCTTCCCAGAAGCTACTGTTGTGAATGGTACTCCCCTGATCCGTAAGGCACGTAGTGTAAAGACAAATATTGAAATTGAAATGTTCCGTCGTTCGGGTATTGCTCATACGAAGGCTTATGAACAGATTCCTTCTGTGTATCGACCGGGAATGACAGATCGTCAGTTGTCTATTGAAATAGAACGCTTGATGCGTTTGGAAGGTTGTCTGGGTATTTTCCGTACATTTGGTCAGAGTATGGAGATATTTATGGGTAGCTTGCTGGCGGGAGATAATGCCACTGCTCCTGCACCTTATGACTTTGCTTTAGGTGGTGAAGGACTTGATCCGTCTATACCTATCGGTGCAAATGGTGCACTGTTACAACCCGGTCAGAGTTTTATGGTTGATATGGTGGAAACTTCTATGGATACATGGGTGATATGAGCCGAGTATTCTCTATCGGTAAGTTACCGGAGAAGGCTTATGCTGCGCATCAAACATGTCTGGATGTACAGGCAGCTGTGATTGAAAAGCAAACCGGGTGCTGTTTGCGAAGATCTCTATAATACAGCTATTGATATCGTAACGAAAGCCGGATTTGCCGATTACTTTATGGGAGTAGGACAGAAGGCGAAATTTATTGGTCATGGCATTGGCTTGGAAATCAACGAAGCTCCTGTACTGGCTCCGCGTATGAAGCAGGAATTAGAACCGGGTATGGTATTTGCCCTCGAACCCAAAATCGTATTGCCGGGTGTCGGCCCCCTGGGTATTGAAAACTCATGGGTAGTGACGGCAGACGGGGTAGAGAAGTTGACACTGTGCAAGGAAGAGATTATAGAAATGTAGAAATAATGATTAGTTGTTAGTGATAAGTGATTAATGTTATGCTTACAATTTATCACTAACAACTAATCACTTATTTTCACTCTCCTTCGTAATATTCACACAAGAAATATCGTGCAATGAAGTCCCAATTATCGTGCAATACTTCTTTTCCACCAGGGAAGGGAAGTTGCATATCAGGAAGCAGCCCTTTTGCCATACCATACTTCAGGAGATCAAAGGGGCAGGTACCCGGATAAGTGAATAATTTGTATCCTTTGGCAGCTGCCTTTTCTGCATTATAAGTCGGATTGCGTGGATCGCAGAAGCAATAAGAAACATTAGAGGCTATCAGCATACCTTTGGCATTGGCATAGATCACAAAGTTTCTTTCATCTCTTAATTCTGGTAACAGACTTTCATTTTTATCTTTCCCATTTTAGTTCTTCCACAAAGAAACGGCGTAATTCATCGTAGGTGGTAAAATAAAGTAGTGGTTCTCCTTTGCTGTATGACAAGCAGTTCTCCACATCTTTTTTAAGTGTCATTCCGGGAGTGATTTCGGGAAGTGGTACTAATGGCATTTCCAGTAAATCAAGTCCCATTACCCAAATGGGAGAAGACGGCTCATCGCAGATGGGAGCTTCTTCAAAGGCGGTATCCATCACATCATATACCTTTTGGCTGAATTCTATCAGGTCAGAATCATGAGGATTCTGGATAATAACTTCGTCCTCTTCGAAGATGGCATAGCGGGAGAGGAGCGTCCACTGAATGAATGAGATATCCTCTACATTGATTTCGTCGGGAAGATACTCGTCGGTCAGCGTATAGAAAGGAAGATAGGACTTGTACAATCCGTAATAGGCATTGGAAAACTCTTTCCAACCACCGGACTGGGCGATGGCGTCTTGCAGATAAATAGCCAATGAAAGGGCAGCATCTACTTTCTCTGCTTCAAACTTTTTACTGTATAAAGGGGATTCATCGATCAAAGATAGTAGTTGATTGGCAAAGTTCAAATACCAGGTGTCGGTCGAGAGCTGTTTACTGCGTTCGTTAATTCCTAACCAACGCTTCATGTAATTCTTGCTTGTTTCATATTGCTTGTTGTTTATCTCACAAAGATAGGACTTTCCCTTGAATTGCTCCTTAATAGTCGAGTATATTTACCGCGTGAGAGAGAATTTCATGCTGAAACCAAAGTCGGCACTGACTACCGGATATGAGCTAGAGGACACTAACGGAGTATTCTGTTGGCGGTCATAGTAGAGGCGCAGGGTTAACAAGCGACTCAGGGTGTAGTCTGCCGAACATGATATTTTCAGAGCTTTGTTGCCATTGGTAGCTTGTGCAAAACCTTGCTGGATGTCCCGGCAGAGGGCGGATTGGTTGCGGAATGAAATATCTGCACGGAGAGCAAGGTCATGGCTGACACGATTCTTGCTGTCTTTTACATTCCGGCCACTGAATAAATTGAAGTTTACAATCTTATATCCCAAACCGATAACGAAATCGCGGGAAGCGGTTTCTACCAGCTGACAAGCACTCATACTGAGATTTAATATACGGCTGGTTTTATATTCCACTTTGGCGGTAAGTCCGTTTTTGAGGGTGGCATCCATACCGATAAGGGGGGAGAATTGCTCGTTAATGGATACCATGCTGATGTCGAAGCGCGATGAAGGGATAGGATTTCCTGATTGCACATCTTCTACAAAGCCTATATCCCCCATATAGCTCATGAAACTCTGGAAAGTGTTGTAGCTGCCGACGCTGTAGGTGCTGCGATAGGCATGATTCAGATTGACACTGCGGAAGTTCTTTTTGAACCAGGCTATCTTGGTAAGTCCTGTGTAGGTGATACGCCAGTTCGGCATCATGGAGAACAGGCTGGGAAAGAAGTCGAGAGCAGAGTTCCGAGCGCTCTTTCCGGTGTAGGCGGCGAGGAAGGCAGGGATCATGACATCCGGTGAGTGCTTGCTGATTGTGCCGTTTGCCGGATCGAATGTCTTTCCGGCAAGAGTGCTGCCTTGCGGATACTGTGCACCGAGGAATTGGGATTCCACACGGTCACGGATGATGTCAAGGTTGCGGCGGAAACGTTCGAATGTACCGGAATGGTAACCGTCACCGGCGCTGGGGCGTTCGAAAGCACTACCGATAGAAATGATACTCATTGAGAAGTTACCACTACGGGTATCTGGCATACCTTCGAACATATATTGTATTTCGCGGCTGGCGGTTTCGGGGTACGATTGGCGGTAAGGTCTATTTTGAGGTCGCGTATCGGTTCAAGGGAGATACGCAATTGAAGATCTTCAAGGGCATTGCTGCTGGCAGGGCTGACAACGGAGTCGTTGCAGATGAGCCAGTCGTTTTGCAAGGCACGGTCGATATAGTCGTCTCCGGTGAAACCGAATGCAAAGTCCATTCCCGGAGCAAGGAAGCCTCCGTGTTTCTTCTGGCCGAACATGTCACCGACTTCAGGACGGAAACCGGGAAGGGTCATGGCATACGTATTTTTGTAGGTAAAGCTGAAATTGCGTACGCTCATGGCAATGCGGGTAGCATGCTGGCCGAATTTATACCACCAACCATCTTCTGGATCGGGACCGGGGATTACAGTGAGCTTTATGCGTGCCGTGTCCTGCGTATCAATACGTAGTGAATTAGCATTTATAACTTTATAACGTACGGGATAACGACGTCCGTCCACTGTGAGAGCGGTGACTTTGGGACGACGGGAGTTCATACCGTGTTGAATGGTAACTGTAGTGTCTGCACGCAATTGTACTTCCTTGTCGAAGCGACGGGGCTTTTGTTCTTTGGGTGAGGCGGTTTGCGATAGGAAGCAGAAAAGCGGCGGTTTACTTTCTTTAAATAAGGCACCTTGTTATAGAGTGCTTCGAGATTGAAACGCGAGTTACGTCGATGCTGCGCTGATTGCTGACAGTATTGCCCATCTCTATGCCATCGGAAAGGGAAACACCCCGGTCCCAGTTGTAAGAAGAGGCGAAACGAAGGTCAGCGCTGACCCAGTCGGTAGCGGGGAACTTGTCGAATGGGAGCTTATAAGTGGCATTGAATGTCTGCTGGAAATCAATAGGGCGGCCGAGTGAGAGCAGCTGCGGCGTACTGTATCTTTCCAGGCTGAGTATTCATCGGGTAAAGGTCTTTATTTACT
>ENA-OQAA01001207-OQAA01001207.1-human-gut-metagenome-genome-assembly--contig:-NODE-1207-length-13924-cov-6.710444_pt1 | contig 13924 bp, 14 predicted proteins | sample MGYA00242489_ERZ504515 | MGnify/ENA primary metagenome ERZ504515 (study PRJEB26092, sample SAMD00036237) | human gut metagenome | host: Homo sapiens | study: EMG produced TPA metagenomics assembly of...
GCGCGCGGCTGGGCCGCAGCGTGCAGTTCTCCGACACCGGGCTGTACCCGGCGCAGGCGGATCATGCAAAGCATCTGGACGCGGCAGCGCTGGGCGTGCCGGTGATCGCGGCGGGCATCCCCACCTTGATGGATTCGGACGAAGGAGCAGATCTTGTGGTCACGCCCCGGGCGCTGGACAGCGTGATCGCCCACGGCTCGGCTCTTCTGGCCGGTGCCATCAACCGGGCCTTGCAGCCAAGGCTCAGCGTGGCGCAGCTGTTCTGGCTGGCGGGGTAACACCGGTGGGCCGGAAGGGAGGTTATTTTATGCGCAGCAAAGAACTGCCGCCCGCCCGGGCGCAGGGGCATATTGTGCCATTTCTGGAAGCGGCTGCTCTGTTTGCCGCACTGTGCATCTTTGCCCGCACGGCGGCACTGATGCTGGCTGCGGCCATTACTGCACCGCTGCCAATGGCCGAAACTCTTTTCTGGCTGGGGCGGCAGTCCGCACAGGAGCAGCCCGCATCATCTGTGCAGGTGGAAGCCGCACCGGACAGCACACCGGAAGCGGCGGCATCCTCTCTGCCGCAGGCCGTGCAGGCGCTGACCGGGAACATTGAGGACTACCTTGTGCCGCTGCTGGGCGAGGAAGCCCGCCCGGCGGATGCAGGTACTGTCATTGAAAAAAATTATCCGCAGGGCAGCGGCGAAAAGTACATTCCCTGCGGGGCAGGCAGCATCAAAAACAATACCCGGCAGACGGCGGCAGACATTGCGGCGGAGATCGAGAATCCGCTGCCCTTTGCCATTGAGCCGAACAGTCCCGACCCGCAGGTGCTGGTGATGCACACTCACGCCACCGAGGACTACCGCCTTTCGGCCGGGCTGTGGTTTGCCCCCGGCGATGGTGCCCGCAGCACCGACTGCAGCATGAACATGTGCGCGGTGGGCCGTGTGGTGGCCGATACCCTCAATGCGGCAGGCATCAACACCCTTCACGACGAGACCCTGAACGACTACCCCAGCTACACCGGAAGCTATGCCAACAGCCGGGCCGTGGTGCAGCAGTATCTGGCCCGGTATCCCAGCATCAAGGTGGTGCTGGATGTCCACCGGGATGCCATCGAGACGGAAAGCGGCAGCCGCTATGCCCCGGTGTGCACGGTGGACGGGCGGCAGGCCGCACAGGTCATGATCATCTGCGGGTGCGACAACGGCACCACCGTTCAGCTGCCGGGCTGGCGGCAGAATCTGCGCTTTGCCGCTGCGTGGGAGCGCAGCATGGAAGGAATGTACCCCGGTTTTACCCGGCCGGTGCTGTTCAGCTACCGGTTCTACAATCAGGATCTGACAACCGGCAGCCTGCTCATTGAGATCGGCGGGCACGGCAATAACCTGAACGAGGCTCTTTATGCCGGGCAGCTGGCGGCAAAGGGCCTTGCTGCCGCATTGCTGGGCGGTGCTTGACAAAACGCCGCCAAAGTGCTATTTTTTAAGGGTCAAATGCAAAGATCGGGAAAAGTAGCGCGGGCCGTCCGGCCCAGAGAGTGCGGCACAGCTGAGAGCCGCGCCCGCACGCCGCGTGAACGAACACCCGGGAGCAGCAAACTGAACATGGCAGCTGCCATTAGTAGGTGCGCCGCAGGCCCTGCGTTACAGGGGCAGCGCTTTTATTGAGCGCGTGAGCGACCGGACACTTCCGGTAATTCAGGTGGCACCGCGGACATTACAAGACAGCTTGTTCGCCCTGAACTTTCAGGGAGAACAAAGCTGTCTTTTTCATTTTATATCGAAAGGGAGAACAAACACTATGGAACGCACTGAGATCGTTTCGCTGTTCAAAAACACCCCCGCCGACGGCACCGAGATCACCGTCTGCGGCTGGGCAAAGAACATCCGCGACTCCAAGAACATCGGCTTCATCGCCCTGTCGGACGGCGGCTGCTTCAAGACCCTGCAGGTCGTGCTGGAAGCAGGCAAGCTGGCAAACTACGATGAGGTGATCCACACCGGTCTGTACAGCAGCCTGCGCGTCAAGGGCAAGCTGGTGCTCACCCCGCAGGCAAAGCAGCCCTTTGAGCTGAATGCCGACAGTGTGGAGATCCTGGGCGACTGCCCGGCGGACGAGTATCCGCTGCAGAAAAAGAAGATGAGCATGGAATATCTGCGCACCATGCCCACCCTGCGCCCCCGCACCAACACCTTCAACGCCGCTTTCCGCGTGCGCAGCGCCGCTGCCTACGCCATCCACAAGTTCTTCCAGGAGAACGGCTTCGTTTACTCTCACTCTCCGCTGCTCACCTCTTCCGACTGTGAGGGCGCAGGCGAGATGTTCCGCGTGACCACCCTCGACCTTGAGAATGTGCCCAAGAACGAGGACGGCACCGTGGATTACACCCAGGACTTCTTCGAGAAGCCGGTCAACCTGACCGTTTCCGGCCAGCTGGAAGCCGAGGCCATGGCTATGGCATTCGGCAAGGTGTACACCTTCGGCCCCACCTTCCGTGCCGAGAAGAGCTTTACCACCCGTCACGCCGCCGAGTTCTGGATGATCGAGCCGGAGATGGCATTCTGCGACCTGTCCGGCTACATGGACACCGCCGAGGCCATGACCAAGTACGTCATCCGCTACGTGCTGGACAACTGCCCGGATGAAATGGCCTTCTTCAACCAGTTCATCGACAAGGGCCTCATCGAGCGTCTGGAGCTGGTGGCAAACTGCGAGTTTGGCCGCATCAGCTACACCGAGGCCATCGAGATCCTGAAGAAGAACAACAAGAAGTTCCAGTTCCCTGTGGAGTGGGGCGTGGACATCCAGACCGAGCACGAGCGCTACCTGACCGAGGTGGTGTTCAAGAAGCCTGTGTTCGTCACCGACTACCCGAAGGAGATCAAGAGCTTCTACATGAAGCAGAACCCGGACGGCAAGACCGTGGCAGCCGCAGATATGCTGGTGCCCGGCATCGGCGAGCTGATCGGCGGCAGCCAGCGTGAAGAGAACTACGACAAGCTGGTGGCCCGCATGGACGAGCTTGGCATGGACAAGACCAACTACGACTGGTACCTGAACCTGCGCAAGTTCGGCGGCGTGGAGCACGCTGGCTACGGCTTGGGCTTCGAGCGCATGATCATGTACCTCACGGGCATCCAGAACATCCGTGACGTGCTGCCCTTCCCCCGCACTGCATACGGCTTCTGATAAGCGCGCATACTTTTACCGGGCTGCTGCACCTTGCGGCGGCCCGTTTTTTGATAAGGAGCACAAAACAAGTGGAAAATATCTCTCCTGCCCTGCTGGACTGGTTTTACAAAAACCACCGCATCCTGCCCTTCCGCACCGACCCCAGTCCCTACCATGTGTGGCTCAGCGAGATCATGCTGCAGCAGACCCGGGTCTCGGCGGCACTGCCCTACTACGAACGCTTCCTCGCCGCCCTGCCGGACATTCCGGCCCTTGCCGCCTGCGAAGAGGAAAAGCTGCACAAGCTCTGGGAGGGTCTTGGCTACTACAGCCGGGTGCGCAACCTGCAAAAGGCTGCACGCATCGTCTGCGAGCAGTACGGCGGACAGCTGCCCGCCGACTATGATGCCCTGCGGGCCCTGCCCGGCATCGGGGACTACACGGCGGGAGCCGTTGCGTCCATCAGCTTCGGCATCTCGGTGCCCGCCGTGGACGGCAATGTGCTGCGGGTGTTCTCCCGTTTGTACAACGACCCCGCTGCCGTCACGGAACCGGCAGTGAAAAAAGCGTTCACCGCCCGCGTGATGGAGCACCAGCCGCCGGATGCGCCCGGCGACTACAATCAGGCCCTTATGGAGCTGGGAGCGCTGGTCTGCGTGCCGAACGGTGCGCCCCTGTGCGAAAAATGCCCGCTTGCCCACCTGTGCGCCGCCCGTGCTGCGGGCACTGCATTGGAGCTGCCCCGCAAAGCAGCGCCCAAGCCCCGCAGACTGCAGCCTGTGACGCTGGCCCTGCTGGAAAGCCCGGCAGGTTTCCTTTTACAGCAGCGGCCCCAAAAGGGCCTGCTTGCCGGGCTGTGGCAGCCGGTACTGTGGGAGGGTGAAACCCTTGCCGCCGGAGAGGTCCTTGCCCGCCTGCAGGCCATGGGGCTGGATACCGGCACCGCCGCGCCGGAAGCGCTGCCCGCTGCAAAGCACATCTTCAGCCACATCGAGTGGCATATGAACGGCATCCTGCTGCATGTGCCCGCCAAGATGCCCCGGCAGGCTGCGTGTGGGCAAGCCGGGAAGCCCTGCAGGCCGAGTATACGCTGCCCGGCGCATTCAAGGCATACAGGAAGCTTATAGTATGAAATTTTGGCCTTTTTGACTGAATGGTTGTAATTTTTGACAGGAACGGGTATAATAAAAGCCAACAAGCACTGGAATGAAAGCTGAAACATCGTTTCAACGAAAAAAGGAGTGTATTGAACCTATGAAGAAATCTTGTCTGGTCGCTGTGATCACTGTTCTGGCCGCTGTTGCCGGTGCCCTTGCTGCTGTTGCTGTTTACCTGCACCGCCGTGAGAAGGAGCTGGACGAGTACGAGCGTCTGCTGTTCGGCGAGGACGATGCTGCAACGGTAGAGCCGGAGGCTGCTGCCGAAGAGGCTGCCCCTGCAGAGGATGCTGCAGAATAAAAAACACGAACCGTAAACCTTCGGGCGCACCGGCAGTCTGCAAAAGGCTGTGCCGGTGCGCCCTTTTTGCTACATAGAAGGAGTGTATCATGAAGCGTTTTCTGCTCTGGCTCGTGGGTGTGGTGCTGGGCGTAGGCATCTTTCTGGGCGCGGTGATGGGCGTGAGCTATGCCTTTACCACTGAGGGCGGCTGCCCGGACAGCACCGCGCAGTTTGGCACCGAAGCGCTGGAACCCAACGGCTGGTGCTGGCAGGTGCCACTCATCGGCGGAAAGCTCGATAAGGTGTTTGCCAGCCCCGCCACCCTCACGGTGCAGAAGCTGGGCACGCTGTACACGGCCCACCCGGCCATCACCCTGCCGGACTGGGCCAGCTACACCACCCTCACCATCCAGAACGCCTATGGCAGCATTGTATTTGTGGGCAGTGTGAGCGATTATCAAAGCTTTTTGTTCCCGGCCAACGGCGAATATAAGGCAGAGCTATCGGTCTGGCGGGTGCCGGAGGGCGGCATGGCCACCCAATTTGAGGGCGGCAGCACCGGCGCAGTGCGCAGAAATCTGGGGCTGGAAAAGCCTGCAAAGCCCACCGGCTGGTATCGTTATGCCTTCCGGTTCACCCTGCAGGCCAGCGCGGAGGTGGAGCTTTCCGCCGAGCGGGTGGAGCAGGGCGGCATTGTGGGCCTGCGCATCTCCGGCATGACCGGCGATGCAGCACCACTGTGGAGACCGACCTTGGCAATGTGCAGTGCGTGCGTGCAGCCGATGGCTGGCGGGCCTACATCCCGGCGGCATACAACGCTTCCTCCGGCGGGCATGAGGTGAACATTACCGTGAATGGCGAGACTATCACCTGCAGCATCATCGTGCTGCCCAAGGATTTTGGCACGGTGGACGTGGAGCCGGAACCGGATGCATCGGAAGCGGCAAACACCCAGTTCCGCAATGCAGTCTGGGGCCTGTACGAAGCGCCCGCGCGGGAAAAAAATGTGGCAGGGTGGCTTTGTGAACCCGGTGGAAAGCTACACCACCCTTGTGGATTACGGTCAGGTCAGGGTGGTGAACGGCAGGCAGGGCAGCCGTTCCAACTCCACAAAGCTTTATACCATTCCCGGCGAGCCTGCCGCGCCCCGGCAAACGGCGTGGTGGTGCTGGCCGCAGAGCTGGCCCTTACCGGCAACACGGTGGTCATCGACCATGGCTGCGGGATGCGCAGCTACCTGTACGGGCTGCAGACTCTTTCCGTCTCTGCCGGGCAGACGGTGGAAAAGGGGCAGGCTGTAGGCGTGCTGGGCGAGGAGCTGACCATGGACTTCAAGCTTGGCAGCAAGAGCGTGAACCCGTGGATGCTGTTCCAGACCAGCGGCGGATTGTTCTGGAAGGAGAACAGCTGACGATTTTAAATGGCCTCCGCTTTGCTCTGGCCATAAACAGCGGAATTTTTATTTTTATAAGAGCAATGCCGGACGGCCTGCGGGCTGTCCGGCATTGCATTTTCACAGAAAGAGTCATAAAGAAAAACGGCATCATCTGCCGGTTTCGATCTTTTACGTGAAAAAGGGTCCTGAAAAGCCCGCAGGCTTTTCAGGACCCAAACATAAAAGAATAATTCCTCTAAATACGGCTAGAGCGAAGCGGAGGCTGTTTCGATGGTCAAATCATCAGGAAATGGCATCCACGTCCCACTTCATGCGGACGGCATCGGCACCGTCCAGTTTGATGTTCAGCGCACCGGCGTTGTCCATCACCTGCTGCGGGGTGCGGGCACCGCACAGCACATGCAGGCCGGGGATCATGCGGGCGGTCAGGGCGATCACCAGCTGTGCCAGAGAGCAGTCGTATTTCTCGGTCAGGTCGCCCCACTTTGCCAGCATGTCCAGCGCCTGTGCCCGGCGGGCGGGCTGGAAGCTGGGGTTCGAGTTGCGGGTGCTGCCCTCGGGATAGGTGGTGTCCATGGTCACCTTGCCGGTCAGCAGGCCCTGCTCCAGCGGAGAGTATGCCTGCACCGAAACGCCCAGCTCCTTGCAGGTAGGCAGCAGCTGCTTTTCCACACGGCGGGTGAGCAGGCTGTACTTTTCCTGAATGACATCCAGCTGACCGTACTTGCAGTAGCCGCGGATGATGTCCGCAGTGACATTGGAAGCACCGATGGCACGGATCTTGCCCTGCTCCTTCAGCTTCATCATGCTTCCACCGTCTCTTCCAGCGGGTAGATGCCGAAATCGGGGGTCTGCCAGTGGGTGTACAGCACATCCAGATGATCGGTGTGCAGGCGGCGCAGGCTGTCCTCCACATCCTCGATGATGCTCTGGGCAGACAGGTCGCGGTAAACGGTGGTGCCGTCCACGACCTTGTGCAGCACCGGTGTTTCATGCCGCCACTCCAGACCGCACTTGGTGGAAAGCACCACCTTGTCGCGGTCGATGTGCTTCATGGCCTCGCCCACCACGGTCTCGCTGTGGTACAGGCCGTAGATGGGGGCGGTGTCGATCCACTGGATGCCCTGCTCCACAGCAGTCTGGATGGCCTTGACTGAAAGGCGTCGTCGTTGTCGCCCCACCAGGAGCCGCCGCCGATGGCCCAGGTGCCCATGCCGAGAAACGGCACCTGAATGCCGCTTTTGCCAATATTGATGTTTTGCATATATTTTCCCTCCATGCCAGCAGTGTTCCCCGCAATGGGAGCAGCGCATTCCGTAGCTGGCATTCTTCGTTGTATTTTTTGCGTTTTATGAAAAAAGAACCGCAGCTGCGGGATATTCCCGCACCGCAGCTCTCTTTCAACTCAGATATTGCCGAACTCGCTCAGTTTCAGCGTTTCGTTGTGGGTCTCAGCCCAGCGCACCGCCCAGTCGGAGGTGAACAGCAGCAGGCGGTTGCCCTTCATATCCTCCACAGCCTTGGTGTCGCTGGTCAGGTCCAGATCCCGCAGGTTGTAGGTGTCGGGGTCGTTCTGCACCCAGCGCAGCTGTTCAAAGGGCAGCTGCTGCATCCGGATCTCCACGTTGTACTCGGTGTTCAGGCGGTACTCCAGCACTTCCAGCTGCAGCACGCCAACCACGCCGACCACCACTTCTTCCATGCCGCCGCCCACTTCGCGGAAGATCTGGATGGCACCCTCCTGCGCGATCTGCTCCATGCCCTTCACGAACTGCTTGCGCTTCATGGTGTCCTTCTGCTCAATGCGGGCAAAGTGCTCCGGCGAGAAGGTGGGGATGCCTGCGAACTGGACCTTCTTTTTGCCGGTGCACAACGTGTCGCCGATGGAGAAGATGCCCGGGTCGAACAGGCCGATGATGTCGCCGGCGTAGGCCTCGTCCACGATGGCGCGGTCCTGCGCCATCAGCTGGGTGCCGGTGGCCAGCTTGATGTTCTTGCCCTCCTGCACATGGAAGGCCTCCATGCCGCGCTCGAACTTGCCGGAGCAGATGCGCATAAAGGCGATGCGGTCGCGGTGGGCCTTGTTCATGTTGGCTGAATTTTAAAGATGAAGGCAGAGAACTCGTCGCGGCAGGGGTCCACGGTCTCGCCGGTCAGGCTGTCCACGCGGGCCAGCGGGGTGGGAGTGAGCCGCAGGAAGTTCTCCAGAAAGGGCTCCACGCCAAAGTTGTCAGGGCAGAACCAAAGAACACGGGACTCAGCTCGCCGCGCAGCACCTTGTCGAGGTCAAATTCCTCGGCGGCACCGTCCAACAGCTCGATCTCATCCACCAGCTGCTGGTGCAGATACGGGGTGAGCAGCTCGTCCAGTGCGGGATCGCCCAGCTCGGCCTCGGTCTCATCCACCTTCTTCACGCCGTTGGCGCGGCCGTCGCTGGAAAATGCCAGCACCTTGCGGTGTTGCGGTCGAACACGCCCTTGAACTCCTTGCCGCAGCCGATGGGCCAGTTCATGGGGTAGGTCTTGATGCCCAAAATCTCCTCAATGTTCTCCATCAGCTCAAAGGGGTCGCGGGCTTCGCGGTCCATCTTGTTGACGAAGGTGAAGATGGGGATGTGGCGCAGGGTGCACACCTTGAACAGCTTGATGGTCTGGGCCTCAACGCCCTTTGCGGCATCGATGACCATGACGCAGAGTCTGCCGCCATCAGGGTGCGGTAGGTGTCCTCCGAGAAGTCCTGATGGCCCGGGGTGTCCAGAATGTTCACGCACTTGCCCGCGTAGTTGAACTGCAGGACAGAAGAGGTGACGGAAATACCGCGCTGCTTCTCAATGTCCATCCAGTCGGACACGGCGTGCTTTGCGCTCTGCTTGCCCTTGACGGAGCCTGCCTGATTGATGGCTCCGCCGTACAGCAGCAGCTTTTCGGTCAGAGTGGTCTTACCGGCGTCGGGATGCTGATGATCGCAAACGTCCGGCGGCGCTCGATTTCTTCACGATTTGTCATAAACTAGTATTTCTCCTGAAATGGATGGAACTCCTTCAGTCACGGCTGATGCCGTGACAGCTCCCTCAATGAGGGAGCCTCTGGCGAAAAGGAAAAGCTTCTCGCCCTGCCAAAGCCTCCCTCTCAGAGGGAGGTGGCATCGCGCAGCGATGACGGAAGGAGTATATTTTTACACATACGTACCCTATTTTATCCGAAAACGCTCCATAATGCAAGTGTTTTCGTTATTTTTTCAGGATGATGCAGGGCAGAGGGGCGGTTTCGGCCCAGTTGGCAAAATCACACACCAGAACGGTAAAACTTTTGAGCGGAAGTGCCCGGAGATATTCCAGCACCGTCTGCTTTTCATCCGTGCCGATGACCTGCCCGCTGTAGAGGATGGCGCTCACCACGCCGCCGGGGCGCACGGCTTCCAAAGCCGCCTGCAGGGCGGGGATGCTGCTCTGCGCGGTGGAGAACACTGCGTGGTCGGCCCCGGGCAGCCAGCCAAAGTTGAACATCACCGCATCTGCCGTGCCGGGCTGCACAACCTGTAAAAGGTCTGCGTGGCTTTGGCAGTGCAGCTCATACCGGGCGGCAGGCACGCCCAGCTGCTCCAGATGCTTCCGGGTGGATGCAATGGCAGCTTCCTGCACGTCAAAGCCGATTACCTTTCCTTCCGGCGCGGTGATGCCGCACAGAAAGGCCGTGTCGCCGCCGTTGCCGCAGGTAGCATCGATGCAAAGGCGCGGCTGTGCCAGCCGCGCGGCCAGAAAGTCCTGCACGAACTTGACGGCGGTCAGGTCCGGCGTGCGGCGGCGCACCAGCTGCCTGCCTTCTGCCGCAAAGCCGAACTTTGCCCAGAACGCAAGCTCTGCGGCATCGGCGGGCAGCGGGGCGGTAAATACGGTAGCCGTTTCGCGGTCGTATCCGGCGTAGGCGCGCAAAGTTTCTTTTAATAGATAGGAGCCGTAGCCTTTGCGCCGCCACTGCGGTACGATGCCAAACGCGGTGATGGCAGCCCCCTTTGCGGCGGGCGTGAGCGCGCAGAAGCCGATCTGTGTTTTTTCCTTATAGAGGGCAAAGCCTTCGTCTGTGCGGTGCAGTTCCATGGTGTGTTCCTCCTGAATTTACGCTTTTACAATAGCAAGCGCAAAGGCCTCTGTCAAGGGCGGAAAGTGCGTCTTTTTTTCACAGTTTCTTCACGGCGCGCGCGATTGATTTTCACAATTGACGGTTACAATAGGAGCAGTTCAAAGGAACAGGGCTCCTGTGGACGTATCCCTTACGGAAAGGAAGTATCAGCATGGACAATGAGAACAAATGGGAATATGATTATTCCTCTCAGGATAAAAACGAAAGCGGAGATACCGGTTATCCAAATGTGGGCAGCAGCGGCATGAACACCGCCAACCAGTACAACGACCCGCAGCCGGAACCGGAGACCGCTTACACCGCCCCGCAGACAGACAACGGCGCAGGCGGTGCAACGCCGCCGGTACATCCGGTACAGCCGCAGGACGCGCAGCCCCCTAAAAAGAAGAAAAAGTTCAATGGCAAGCGCGTTGCACGCAGCGCCGTGGCGCTGGTGCTGGCTGCAGCCATGGGCTTTGCGGGCGGCTTTGTGGGGGCAAAGTTTGGCGGCAGCGGCAAGGTGGTCATTCAGCAGGTGGCACCTTCCTCTACGGCCGACAGTGCATCCGGTTCGGATAGTTCCATCACCGCAGCATCCAGCAGCGGCAGCAGCCTGACCACTGAACAGGTGCTGATCTGGTCAGCCCCAGCGTGGTGGTCATCACTACGGAGCAGGTGGTCTACTCTCAGTGGTCGTGGTACGGCCAGAATCAGGTGGAGAGCGGTGCCGGCAGCGGCGTGATCATCAGCTCGGACGGCTACATCCTCACCTGTGCACATGTGGTGGACGGCGCTTCCACCATCACCGTTACCATTGGTGACAAGGACTACACCGCCACCCTCGTGGGCGAAGATACCACCAGCGATATCGCGGTCATCAAGATCGATGCTGACGGCCTGACCCCCGCCACCGTGGGCAACAGCGACAGCCTGAAGGTGGGCCAGAGCGTGATGGCTGTGGGCAACCCGCTGGGTGAGCTGGGCGGCACCGTGACCGGCGGCATGATCAGCGCTTTGAACCGCAGCGTCACCATTCAGGGCAGCAGCTCTGTGAACACCATGTCCCTGATCCAGATGGATGCTTCGGTCAGCCCCGGCAACTCCGGCGGCGGCCTGTTCAATATGAACGGTGAGCTGGTCGGCATTGTGAACGCAAAATCCTCTTCCAGCGATGCAGAGGGTCTGGGCTTTGCCATCCCCATCAACGATGCCATCAAGGTGGCACAGGAACTGCTGGAGAACGGATATGTGACCGGACGGCCTTATTTGGGCATCACCTATCTGCCGTGACCGACGCACAGACTGCTTCTCAACTGGGCGTGAATGCCTACGGCGTTTACGTTGTGGAGGTGGTCAAGGGCGGCCCTGCCGAAAAGGCAGGCCTGCAGGCCGGTGACCGCATCGTGAGCGTGGACGGCACCGAGATCGCCTCCAAGGACGACCTTGGCACCCTGATGCAGAAGCACGCAGCAGGCGATACGCTTTCCATCACCATTGCACGCGACGGCCAGATGCAGACGGTCAATGTGACACTGGGCGAAAAGACGGCTTCCAACAGCTGAGCAAAATAGAAAACAGGAGCGGATGAGAGTTTTCCATCCGCTCCTGTTTTTATATCTGTCCAAAGATGGTGGCACTGTAAGGCATCAGCACGGCCTCGTGCTCATACACTCTTGCCGGGCCGCGCCACAGGCTGGACGAGATGCCGTCGCTCAGCATCTGCCAGCGCCCAACCGGCAGCGGCACGGCTTTGCTGGTCTCGGTGGGGTTATAGAACACGCACAGCGCCTGCCATGCTGCGCCGTCGCCCCACTGGGCGGGCAGGAGCCAGCCCACCAGCGGCTGCTCCAGTGAGAAAAAGTACAGGGCATCCGGCGCGTGGGGGTCGGTGCTGGAAAGCCGCGGAAACCTTGCCCGCAGAGCCAGCAGGCCGCGGTAGTAGTCCACCAGTGCATGATATTTTTCGGCCCGCTCCCAGTCCAGCCGGTTCAGCGCAGGCGAAGAGCGGTAGCTGTTGCCCTTCCCTTTTTTGGTGCGGGCAAACTCCTCGCCCGCCTGCAGGAAAGGCAGACCGAAGCTGGTCAGGTAAATGCCCGCCGCCAGCCGGTTCTGGGCAAGGGCTGTGCCGTCTGCTGCCGTGAACTCCGGCTTTTCGTACCGGACCAAAAGCAGCTTGTCCCACAGGGTGAAGTTGTCGTGGGCGGAAACATAGTTCACGATCTGGCTGGGCGCGTGGGGCGGCAGACGGTCGCTGCGGCACCATGCCGCCACCGCACCGCCGATGTCCCAGAAGCTGCCGGGCCTGCCCTCCACATAGCCCGGTTCCCGGGCGTTGAAACAGCCGCCCTTGATGGTGTCGCGGGTGTCGTCGCAGAAGATGCCGATGCGATCGTTCAGCATGGCAAGATTCGCCTTGTTGGCCTCGTACCGGTGCAGCTGGCTGCCGCCGCCCTGCCACGGCTCGCCGTACATCAGGATATCCCGCCCGCCGGGCAGCGTATCCAGCGCGGCGCGCACCGCGTTGATGGTCTCCACGTCGTACAGACCCATCAGGTCGAACCGGAAGCCGTCGATGTGGTATTCCTGCGCCCAGTAGAGGATGGAATCGATCATATACCGCCGGGCCATGGGCCGCTCGCTGGCAAATTCGTTGCCGCAGCCGCTGCCGTTGGAAAAGCTGCCGTCCTCGTTCTGGCGGAAAAAGTAGCAGGGCACGGTGTCGTTCAGCGGGTTCTCATTGCGGTACATGTGGTTATACACCACATCCATCACCACACCGATGCCCGCCGCGTGCAGGGCTGCGATCATTTCCCTGCACTCCCGGATGCGCACCTCGCCGCGGGTGGGGTCGGTGGAATAGCTGCCTTCGGGCACATTGTAGTTGGTGGGGTCATAGCCCCAGTTGTACTGCCGCAGCAGCGGCTTTGCCTCGTCCACGCTGCCAAAGTCGAAAATGGGCATTAGCTGCACATACTTCACGCCCAGACGCCGGAGGTAGTTCAGGCAGGTGGGGTGGATGCCGTCCCCGTGCAGGGTGGTGCCCTGCTGGGTAAAGGCCATGAACTTGCCCCGCCATGCCGGGCGCACGCCGCTGGCAGCGTCCTGCGAGAAGTCGCGCACGCTCACCTCCCACACCGCGCGCTGCTCCGGCGGGATGACCGGACGCACATCCCGCTCCCACCGGAGGGGGCGGTGCGGGCAAGATCTACGATCATGCTGCGGGTGCCGTTCACGCCTGCCGCACGGGCATAGGGGTCGCCGGTCTGGCGCGAAATGCCATCACTGTGACCGTATAGGTATAGTATCGTCCGTGCTGGTCGCCGGGCAGATAGATGCTCCACACCCCCTGCTGCCCCCGCTCCAGCGGCAGAGTGCCTATGGCTCACCGCCGCTGCCTTTGCGGTAAAGGCTGACCTCCACCCTCTGCGCCGTGGGTGCCCACAGGCGCAGATGGGTGCCGGAAACAGCATATTCCTGCCCCAGCGGGCCGGTGTAGGTGGTTTGAAGGTCAAAGGAGATGCTCTCGTATAGCGTTTTCAGTTCGGCGGGCGTTTTGACGGTCATAGTTTCTTCATTCCTTCTTGCAGATTTCCTATCAGATATAAGTGTAAACACCGGCGGTCTTTTTGCAAGAGGGAATTGCAAAACCTGTCCGGGTACACTATACTGGAAGAAAACGACAAAAACGGAGGGCAAACCATGGCATATACCGACGATTGGGAAACCTTATGAACGGTGTGTTCGGTGCAGGGGGCAGGCCGCGCTTTTGGCGGCACGGCCCAGCCGGAAAGCAAAACGCCAAAGGCCAA
>ENA-OQAA01001208-OQAA01001208.1-human-gut-metagenome-genome-assembly--contig:-NODE-1208-length-13921-cov-1.673554_pt1 | contig 13921 bp, 14 predicted proteins | sample MGYA00242489_ERZ504515 | MGnify/ENA primary metagenome ERZ504515 (study PRJEB26092, sample SAMD00036237) | human gut metagenome | host: Homo sapiens | study: EMG produced TPA metagenomics assembly of...
AAGGAACTGACTTGGAATACGCTCTGCATTACCGCTAGGGATACCATATAAAACATCATTTCTCTTTGCTGCTTCCAAAATTTTTCCACCGTCTGAACTCAGATTTTTCTTTGTCAGCTCTGATCCATACTGCTCTAGCACATCGTCAAGCGGTGCCAGTTTTCCAGCTTCTGCTAACTGCGAATATTCAGCTACTGGCAAATATAAAAGATCTGGAAGATCATCTGATGCAATAGCAAGCGTTACCTTCTGGCTATACTCATCTCCACTTGCACAAATCTGAAAATCAAGTGTAATTCCAAGATTATCGCGATACGCATTATAATACACGTTATTATACTGATTTTCACCATCTGCATAATTTACAGTTGCCGGATTCTGGTTTTTCAGGACAGTCAGCGTAACTGGCTCATCCATAGCCCACTCTGTTAAATTTTCTGCATCTTTTGTCTCATCTGCTATTGCAAAATTTGCCGGAATTGCCGTTGCTGCAAGCATTGCTGCACACATGAGGGACAAATTCTTTTTCTTCATATTAAAAATCCTCCTTTATTTTATGTGTATCCACACATTTTTTACATAATTAATACAAACTCATATCAACCTTTACGCTTCCCACTGTAATACCAGTAACGAAATATTTCTGAAGGAATGGGTAAAATACCAAAACTGGAAGGGTACATAATACAATACCCGCAGACTTTATTGAACGACCCTCCAGATCTGCCAGAGCTGGGTTTGCTGCAATCTGCTCTGGACGAAGATCCGAAGTTTTGAAATTTAATACATGGTATTGAAGAAACGTCATAAGCGGATAATTGTCAGTATGATTGTTGTAAATCATACCATCAAACCACTCATTCCAATGTCCTACAATAATAAACAACGTTACCGTTGCCAGAGAAGGCAGTGACAATGGCAAATAAATTTTTAAAAGAATTGTCAGCCAGCCTGCTCCATCCACAACAGCTGCTTCCTCAATCTCATCTGGAATACCTCTAAAGAAGTTAAGCATCAGAAGTACATAAAACATCGTGACTGAATTAGGAAGAATCAATGCCCATATGGTATCCAGCATATGAAACTGCTTAATCACAAGATATGTAGGAATGATACCGCCATTGAAAATCATCGTGATCAAGAAAAAAGCTACATAGAACTTGCGGCTCTTAAAAAGTTTCTCACTCTTTGATAACGGATAAGCTACAGAAATCGTCATTAATCAGATTTAAAACCACACCAAGCACAAGTCTCTTTACTGTTACTAACAATGCCGGAATCAATCCACTCTTTTGAAGCATATAAAGATAGGAACTGATCGTAAACTCCTTCGGAAGGAAGGTAACTGCTCCTGCATTTACCATATTTCTTGATGAAAATGATAGTGCAACAATATTCAACATTGGAAGAAGACATAAAAGTGCAAGCAATGTCAATAATATATAATTAAATACTGCAAAATCCGCTGACCTTTCGTTGGTTTCATGTTTTTTCTCCCTTCTTTAGAATACTTGATATCCTGCAAACTTTTCAGCAGCCCAGTATCCTGCAACAATCAGCACACACGATACAACTGACTGGAACAATCCAACTGCTGTTGCCGGGCCAAACTGTGCTCCCAAAATGCCCATTCGGTAAACAAATGTATCAATTATATCTCCTGTTGAATATACAAGTGGTGAATACAGATTAAAGATCTGATCAAAACCTGCACGAAGTACATTACCAATAGAAAGAACCGTCATCAGCAATACGATTGGAAGAATACCAGGAATTGCTACATGAAGGATCTGACGGAATCGACCTGCACCGTCTAGTGCCGCTGCCTCATAAAGTGCTGGTGAAATACCAGTAATGGCTGCCAGATAAACGATTGTATTCCATCCAAATGTTTTCCATGTATCTGTCACAACCATCGTAAATGGAAACACCTTTTCATCTCCAAGGAAATACACTCGGTTCAATCCAATAGTTGCCAAAAAATTATTCACAATTCCATCCATTCCCAATACGTCAAGAAAAATACCTGCTAAAGCAACCCATGAAATAAAATGTGGTAAATACACGATCGTCTGCAATGTTCTCTTGTAAACAATATTTCGAACCTCATTCAGCAAAAGTGCTACTGTAACTGGTACAATAATACCTGCTACAATTTCATAATTGCAATAAACAGTGTGTTGTAAATGACTCTTGGGAATGTTGAAAGTGAAAAAATATACTTAAAATTTTCCCATCCGCACCATTCCTGTTCAAAAATGCTATACAGCGGCGAGTAATCCTGAAAAGCAATACTCAACCTGCCATTGGAATGTACTTAAAAAGCACTACCATCACCACCGCTGGCAAAAGCATCAAATGAAATGGCAGTTCTTTTTTGAAACGTTTTCTTAATTTTCGTCCCGTTTTTGTGCTACTACTCATTTGTTTACGCCTCCTTTTTTCTTTTATTATATCCGCCCTTGTATCTTGTGTAAATTCAACAATTATGACTTTTATATAACTTTTGTGATGTATATTTTTATTTATATTCTTGTTTTCTTTCATTTTTATTTTTAAAAAAAAAATGATATGGCATTGCATCAAATGCCATATCATTTTATTCATTTTATCTTATCTCATATTTTAAAATATCTATCTTAACAACACCGTCTGCAACAAATGAAATTTTCTCTGCCTTTAAATCTGTCTTAAAAGTGATACTCATCACCTGCTCACCATCGTTTACAAAAACTTCTGCTGCTGAAACGATACGATTACAACTCGAAGCTTGAGTGATCCACCGTTGTCTTGCACCTTGCATGAACGCTTATGTACCATTGCAATTCTTGAACCAGAATAGCTTCTGTCAAGCTCAAGCTCAGACTCATGCGGATGGTAACGAAGTGACGTATAATGTTTGTCATCCTGCGCAAAGCGCATTTCAAACATATAATATCTATTTTCTTCACTTTGTGGTGCAATTGAAAGCTCAATATCTGCGATACGTCCACAAACACCCTTAAGCGTCTTTTCTCCAGATATTATTGCATTTGTATATGAAACCATATTGTGGCGGCAGGCATCTAGCTCTCTTACGGGACGCTGGATCAATCTGCCTTTTTTAATAGCCAATTCTCGTGGAATGGTCATCTGCCCAAACCAAGGCTCCTTTTCCGAATGTTGATTGACCGATGCCAGATTTCGCATCCAGCCTATCAAAATCCTGCGTCCGTCTGGTGCAAGCATAGTCTGTGGTGCATAAAAATCAATGCCATAGTCGACTGACTGAGAAGAAATACTGTGAAACTGACCTGTCTGATTATCGAAGTGACCTATCTGGCAAACCACTCCGTTTCCATTGGGATATTCCAGTTCCTCTGCCTCCATCTCCATCGTGCTCACGATCAGCACATTTTGCCCATCAAGAGTGAAGAAATCCGGACACTCCCACATTCTCCCGAAGCGATTCATATTTTCTGCCATAACACTTTTAAACTTCCATGAAATGCAGTCTGAGCTTTCGAATAATAGAACGCCTCCGCCATTTGTCTCATTACGACTGACCGTAACACAGCGCCAACTTCCATCTTTCTCTTTCCAAAGCTTCGGATCACGAAAATTCGATCTGTCATATCCTTTTGGAAGCTGATCAGATGAAATTACAGGATTCTTTTCGTACTTTTCATAAACTTCACCATCGCCTGATGCTATGCACTGCTGCTGGATTTCCTTCATAGAACCATCTGACTGTTTCTCCCATGAAACTCCAGTATACAAAAGGATCTGCCTTCCATCATCAAGAGTCTGCGCACTGCCCGAAAAACAGCCGTTTCCATTGTCATACGGCTGATCCGGTGCAAGTACTGCAGGTTGATATGTCCAATGCAGCAAATCACGGCTAACAATGTCATTAAGATAAGAAATTCTGCTTTCCGAGCCTTGTCCCCTTTTTGATTAATTTCAAAATTATTATTTACAAATCGTTTCAAACTATGTCTTTCTTATAATGAACAAACATTATGGAGGTACATAGTTTGAACTTTTCTAAAATTCTAAAGAAATACCTATTTTCTTTAATTGATGAGATGGGCCAAAATCATGCCCTTTATACTCGAAATCCTAACCATGATTTTTCACGAATAAAAAAAATGGTCTTTTTCGAAAACCCTTCTTTGCACTCTTTCGATTGGCGCCGGATCGTTAAACAGTGAACTTTTGAAGTTTTTTTATTTCGATCCCAATATGCGACATTATCCTCTTTTATTCAGCGAAGAGCTCAGATTCTTCCTAGTGCATTTGAACATCTTTTTCATGCGTTTAATGCATTTGATAAAGGATATAAAACGATTTATGGTTATCGACCTCTTGCAATAGATGGATCTTCTGTTATGCTTCCATATGATCCTACGAATGAAAGCACTTTAAGAAAAAAGTGGAAAATCAAACGAGTATAATGTTACTCATCTAAGCTGCCTTTTTGACTTAAAGAAACGTATATATATTGATGCCAAAATCCAGCCAATCCATAAAAAAGATGAACATAAAGCTTTACAATATATGGTCGATCAGTATAATGGTCCTGCTAATACTATTTTTATCATGGACAGGGGATATGAATGCTATAATTCAATTGCACACATCGAGCAAAAAGGCATGTATTATATCATACGAGCAAAAGATCCTTCAAGCCATGGTATTGCTGCTTCTGTAAAAAATCAATTGCCTGATGAAGATACCTTTGATGTAAATACCTCTTTTTATATCTCGAAAAAGAAAACCACTGATGTAAAAAAGCATCCGGAATTATATAAAAGAATTCGTTCAAAACAGACTTTTGATTTCTTTACAGAAGAATCCACCTATTATCCAATGAAGATTCGCATTGTTCGCTTCCATCTTACAGAGACAACCTGCGAAACCATACTAACCAATCTACCAACTGAAATAACAGCTGAGATACTAAAAGAACTGTACCATATGCGTTGGGGAATTGAGACCTCTTTTCGTGAATTAAAATATACTATCGGCTTGAATGCATTTCATTCCAAAAACTATGACTTATTTTGCAGGAAATCTGGTCGAGATTGCTTTTATATAATTTGCGAAATGATTACAGCAAAGGTAGCTATTTCACAAAAGGCTAATAGGGTATATGGATATCAAGTGAACTTCACAAATGCGATTTTTATTTGTCGTAAATTTTTTATTGCAAAAGAACAAAAGTCCCCACCAGATGTTGAAAAACTCATCCAGCGGGAACTTTGCCGATACGATTGGGTCGTTCCTTTCCACGCAATTTGAAATCACGGCCTACCGCAAACTTTATATATAAAATATATTAAGTCAGCGTCATTATACACTAATTTTAGGCAGATGTAAACCATCTGTCTTGTTGTGTTATAAAGAAATAGCTCAATGGAATTATTTTTGGAATAAGATCATAAAGAATCACTTATCTTAATGACATTGTCACGGCTAATGACATGACCCCAATGCATAGGTCCCCAAAATGGTCTATATGGATTGTATTGATAAAACAAATGATACAACCCGTCATAAAATGAAAAACCATTAGGATCATTTAGCCAGCCCACACGCGGTGTTAGATGAAAAACAGGTCGATTTTCAATCGCAATCTCTGCTTCCTTTTTTATTTCATACACTCGTGCTTCGGATAATTTCTGACTGATCATACCTTCTCCTTTTTGTTATTATCTGCTTACAATCTCTTTCTCAATCTCTGCACGATCTGGCATAACACGAAGTGCACCTTTTCGCGTCGTGATTCTTGCTGCTGCTGCATTTGCAAATGTAAGCATTGATGTCAAATCAAGCCTCTGTAAGATTATCTATCCATGTTCACAAATATAGTGCAGTACACAACCGCAGAAGGTATCACCTGCACCTGTTGTCTCAATAGTATTTTTCTGCAAAAATGGCTTTATCTCTACAATCTTATCTTCATAATATGCACGGCTTCCTTCCTTACCCATAGATACAAGAATCAGCGGAATATTGTAGCGCTCACGAATCCAGTTTACACCATCGGTATAATCTTCTTTTCCGGTAAGCCACTGGATCTCGTTGTCAGAGATTTTTAAAATATGACAATGACCAAGACCATAAAGTACCTGCTCTTTTGCATCATCTAAAGACTTCCACAGCGGTGGGCGAAGATTCGGGTCAAAGGAAATAAGCGCATTTGCTTCTTCTGCAATAGAGATTGCTTTTTTTGTTGCAGCGCGTACACCATCATGTGTCATGGACAATGTTCCAAAATGGAAGATTTTAGAGTTTTTGATCAGCTCTGTAGGAATCTCATCTTCCTTTAACATCATATCAGCACCCGGATTGCGGTAGAAAGAAAAGTCGCGATCACCGTCTGGATATGTATGAACCATTGCCAGTGTTGTATGAATTTCAGGATCGCTTAAAAGTCCAGTTGAATCAATACCTACTTCTGTGATAGCTTCTCTTAACTGCTTTCCAAAGAAGTCATCTCCTACCTTTCCAATAAATGCAGTTTTATGACCAAGCTTTGTAAGCATCGCAAGCACATTACATGGAGCTCCGCCTGGATTAGCCTCAAAAAGTGGATTTCCCTGTGCACTTGTTCCATTTTCTGTAAAATCAATCAAAAGCTCGCCAAGTGCTGTTACATCATACTGTTTCATTTTATTTTATACCTCCAATATCTAATTGATCGCTTTTTTCATCTGCTACACTTGCCTTCCACATCATTTCTTTTTGTAATGCCTTATACTTAGATGCTCCATGATTGCTCACATAAAAAGAATCTATCCTAATGATGTTGGTCAGTGATTTCAAAAGAGTCTCTCTCCTTTCGATTTCTTCTGGCGTATCGTTAATGCCTTTTGCGAGCGGCACTCGTATAATCACCGGAATATTCAAATCAGAAAGCCGCTTTAAATTCTTCGGCATATTTTTATAGCAAATGCTTGATACACAGATGCCTTCTCTGGATTCAAAATTTTAACATCCACCAAAAACAAACCGACATACGGCAACAGTGCTCTATTTTCTCCCACATAACCTCAAGTGTTGTGTCAAGACAGACAGAAATTTTCTTTTCTGCACATTTTGGAAGAATTTCTTTAAGAAATGCACTTTGCAAAAGCGGTTCTCCTCCTGAGAAAGTGACCCCGCCGCCATCAATATAGCAATCCACATCCTTTTCAATTTCTGTCATCACTTCCTGCACTGTCATAGTTCTTCCACACAGACGAAGAGCCTCTGACGGACAGTTTTCTGCGCAGCTTCTCATTTGTTCACAATCCCTACAGATCTTAAGATCTGGCTCATAAAGAATGTGGTTTTGTGTGTTTGGCCGTGCTTTCTTCTTAAATGTATATCGGATGCATTTTTTTACACATCGTCCGCAGCCAATACATTGCGCTTCATAAAACATAAGCTGCGGCTTTGCATATTGGGACTCTGGATTATGGCACCACAGACAGCTCATATGACATCCTTTTAAAAACACTGTTGTTCTAATTCCTGGTCCATCATGGATCGAAAAGCGCTGAATATCCATGACCATTGCTGTTTGTTCCACCTTTGCCTCCATTCTTGTCAGCTGATTCGATTGATAATATGATCCTGAAGTTCTTTATCAAGCTCTGTAAATCTTGCCTGAAAGCCCCAGACTCGCACAATCAAATCCTGATGCTTTTCGGGATGAAGTTGGGCATCTAAAAGCTCCGCCTTATCATACATAGTAAGGCTCAAGACCGGAATCTTCTTTTTTTCGGATGCACGCAAAAGTGTATCTATGATTTTTATGCGGTCTGCACCCATACTGTAGCCATTTTTGTCAAGCGTCAGATGAAGCACTGATGATGCAAATCCCTCTTTCATAGGAAGCGCTGATGCTGAGTTCAAGATAGCTGTCGGGCCCTTCTTTGCAGCCCCCGGTGTCGGACTACAGTGTTCTGCAATCGCATCGCGAAAACGTCGTCCATCAGGCGTAGCTCCTGTCACATTAGCAAAGATTTTAAAATCAATGTTATACAGACCAGGATACAACAGTGTATTCTCTGGTCCACGAAAAGCATTGACACGCGCCAGAAAATGATCTGCAATCTGCTTCGCCAATGCATCTACTTCCTTTTTATCGTTTCCGTACTTTGGCAGATGCAACAGCTGCTGTCTTAACACTTCATAGCCTTCAAAATCAACAGAAAGTGCCTTGATCAGTTCTTTCATTGTAACTAGCTTTTTCTCATATACAGCTGACTGTATTGCATATAAACAGTCGGCCGCTGTTCCTATGCTTCCTGAAAGCAGCTGATAATTAGTGATATCAAAGCCACCTCCGCGAAGCGATCTTTTCCGGTACGCAGACATTTCTCAAAAGTACCTGCCGTAAATGACTAGTAATGGATACTGTCTGGTCTTCCTGCATTTTCTGTTTAATCATCAAAAAGTAATGATCAAGCTGATGATCCATCTGCTCAAAAAAAGCACTTAAAAACTCAGAAAATGTAGTCAACTCCTGTGGTTTTTTGATTCAATTCCAATCAAAAGATTTGTTTTCGGTACAAAATCCGCCCCATGTATGCTATTTTTTTCATAGAAACTGGCTTAACACACGGATTTTCGTTTCCTCCAAACAAGGTAAGTTCCACTGTTTTGACCATCTCATACTGCCAGAAAATAATCGCACTCTTTCCTGCAATTACCGTCTCTGTGCAACCGTCATTTGCATATTGGCAGGCATCCTCGTGACAAATACCAGCCTTTTCCATTGCAGGAAGTACAGCTTCATCAAAATAGATTGTTGGCTGTCCACTTCCAGATGACAACATATTTATGCAGTTATCGCGAAGCTTTTTCGGTGTTTTTTCGTGAAAACGTACGTTCAAATGCGGCTCAGATCCGCCCGTATTTTCATACGCTACCAGAATCAAATAAGTAATCTCATTCGTCTGGTCATTTCCTTTGGCATCTTGTCCTGAAAGCATCAGATTTCGCAGCGTATCACCAGTATTGATCTCATTCATTCTGGTAAACATCTCTTCAAGCATTTTTTCTGCTTCTTGCTGATCCCAAATACCCATTTCACAATCATGCTTATAAAATGGATATAACAGCTGATCAAGTCTTCCAATACATCCTGCACCAAATGGACTGCGAAACAAATATGTAAACCAAAAAAGTTGGAGTGCCTCGCAAAATGTGTTTGGCTTGTTTATTGTCAAATTCTGACATATCTTTGCAATTTTTTCATAACACTTCTTTTTAGTATCACTTGTTTCCTGCTTTGCACATTCTAGTGCAAGTACCATGTGATCTGCAACAAACTGTCGAAAACGCTTCCAGACATGAAGCAAACTTTCCAAATACGCAATATCTAACTGCGTTTGATCCTGCAATTCGCTTTGCAAATTATTTTTAAGTGTTTCAAGTGTCTCTGCTGCAATTCTAATCACACCATCAATGCCATATTGAAGATAGCTGTCTGCCATCGGATAATGACAGTTATCAATCTCAAGCAAGAACGACAAGATTGACCAATCTGTAAGATTTTTTCTCTTGCTGTCATTCTTATCCCGGTTTCGGCGGCCGGCAAGCATCCGCTTTCCGGCACCCAAACCTCATATGAATTTGCCAATTTATCAAAAACTTCACTGCTCTGTCTTATTTTTTTTAATAGCATTTCCTGATTATGCATCTCATCCGAGTTTGTTTTCAATTTTTTTCTGCCTCCCTGCAGCTGTCGTGCTCTGGCATCTGATTATGTTTTGTCGATATTGCGAATTACTCAATATCGTACTTTACAATATCCATGTATACTGTTCCATCTGCCACAAATGAGATTTCCTTTGCCGCAGTATCTGTCGTAAATGTTACACTCATCACTTGCTCACCATCGTTTGCAAAAACCTCTGCACTAAAACGGTCAATCACAACACGAAGCTTAAGCTTACCGCCGTTATTTTTTACCTTGCAGGAACGCTTGTGAATCATTGCGATTCTGGAATCAGAGTAGCTTCTGTCAAGCTCAAGCTCAGACTCGTGCGTACGATAGCGAAGTGCTGTGTAATGCTTGTTATCCTGTGCAAATCTCATTTCAAACATATAGTAACTGTCGTCCTTGCTTTTTGGTTCAATCGTAAGTTCAACATCAGCCACACGACCTTCAATTCCTTCAAGCTTTACTGCCTCTAAACCTGATACACACACACCATTGTGTGAAACTGGATTTTTGCGGCATGCATCAAATTCCTTTATCGGACGCTGAATCAGCTTGCCATCAACAATTGACAGCTCTCTTGGCAGTGCCATCTGACCAAACCATGGCTCAGTCTCTGCATGCTGGTTAACAAATGCCCAGTTTTGCATCCATCCAATCATGACTCTTCTGCCATCTGGTGTCTGTGTAGACTGCGGTGCATAAAAATCAACACCATAATCAACAGTCTGTGCATGCTCACATGTAAAGGTTCCTGTCTCATCGTCGTAGGTTCCGATCTGGCATACAACACCGTGACCATTTGGATATTCAAGTCCTTCTGCCTCCATCTCCATCGGACTTACAATCAAAACTGCCTTTCCATCCAGCTCAAACAGATCCGGACACTCCCACATCTTTCCAAACTTTCCGTTATTCTGTGCTAAAATGCTCTTAAAGTTCCATGAGATCCATCCTTGCTTTCAAACAGAACTGCACGTCCATCTCCCTTGTTATCACAGTTTACCATCACACAGCGATAGCTTCCGTCTGCTGCCTTCCATACCTTCGGATCTCTAAAATCAAATCTGTTCGAATCACTCGGCAGCTGTTTTGATGTCATAACAGGATTATTTTCGCACTTTTCATAATTTACGCCATCACCAACTGCCACGCACTGCTGCTGTACATCGTGCATTGTTCCATCTGGCTGTTTTTCAGATAATACACCAGTATACACAAGAAGCTGACGTCCATCAGAAAGATCAATCGCACTTCCTGAGAAGCAGCCGCCGCCGTTTTCATACGGTTCATCTGGTGCAAGTGCTGCAGGAAGATAATTCCAGTGCAGAAGATCCTTACTCACTGCATGACCCCAATGCATCGGTCCCCAGAATGGACGATATGGATAATACTGATAGAACATATGATATGCCCCATTATAATAAGAAAAACCATTTGGATCATTCATCCAGCCAACTCGCGGTGTCAGGTGAAACACCGGTCTCATCTGTGGTGTGATCTTCTTCTCGTTCTCTGCTTCATAAGCTCTTGCCTTTTCTAATTTTTCGCTGATCATATTTCCTCCCTTTTGTTTGCTGTCTTTATTATTTATAAATTTGTTTGCGCACCTATCTTACACTGTAAGTATATACGCGAAATACCGTTTGTGTCAACCGCTTAACACATTGGCAAAACAGCAAATTTTTATGTTATTTTTTGTGCCTTTTTACTAAGCTTATATATCTCATCTGGACCCTTTTTCGTCATAAGCACTTTTCATATTCCAAATCTGTATTGAATTAATTCTTGCTTTGGAGCTGTTTGAGCTTACGCTGATTTTTCGTTCTCCTCCTGACACATAATTTCGAAGTGTCATCGCTTTTCTCTGATTTAAATAAACCTCAAGCATCGAATGATCAAGAAAATATTCTATTGTAATCTCTCCTTCAACTTCAACCAGATCACACGAATCACGAAATCTTGAAATCTCCTTACCTTCTGCATTTCGTGCAAAAAAACGTTTTGTATTGCGGTTATACACTACTTGAACATACCTTGACTCATCCACTACACTTTCTGTGCATATTGCGATTTCATCCGCATCTGTAGTCAGCTTTACATACATACGATTAGAATTAATCTTTTCCAGATCGTGATTTAGTTCTTCTATACCACAGCTTGTTCTTTCAAGAAGCATCTTCTCTTCACATGACAAGATCTCACGAATAGGCTGCATTTTTAGCCCATTATCCACCAAAGTTGCAATGGCAGTCCACCATTATGTGCCATCCTGCATGATACTCATCTGAAAATGGCCGTTTTCCCTGCGCGATTGTAAATACAACACTTCGCTTATCAGGCGTAATGAATCCACTAGGGCCAGTAAAAGTACCATGTCCAAGATCAATAAGCATTGCACGGTCATTCCATTTTGTGAATGTTTTCTTTGACGCGTCCCAGTTTCCAAGAAAATAATATGTCTCTACAATATCATGTTCTATCTGGCAAGCACAAAACATCATAATATGACATACAATCTTTCCAGAATCATCTAGAAGCGGCAGCAACACAGGAAGCTCCCACACATGACCACATTTTTGATTAATCTCATAATCATAATCCACAAGCATTCCGCAAGATTCCCAATTTAAGCCATCTGCTGACACATACAATGCTGCATTTCCTCCTCCATTATGCTCATCTCCTGTACCAACCAGCATAAAATAGTTATCCTGCTCTATCCAGACAAATGGATCCCTAAACTCTCCCAACCAGCCAATATCCTGTTCTTTTATTAATGAAGGATATTTTTTCCACTTCTTTAAAAGTGTATCTTTTTCTAAATCTTTTGGCTGTGCCAATGCAACTGCCTGATTTGGGAAACGATTGTTATTTCCTGCTGTGTAATAAATACGCGGCACTCCTTCTTTATCAATCATTCCACTTCCTGACCAGCATCCAAGCTCATCATAAAACCAGGTTCTGACTGCAGCGCCAATGGTAAATCCTTCCAATGTACCATATCCTTACTTGCCAGATGTCCCCACTGAATTGAATCCCAGATAGGTGCATGCAGATTAGCCTGATAAAAAATATGATAATAGCCATTATAGAAAAATGGTGCATGCGGCTCATTCATCCATTTTTCTGGTTCAATCAAATGATATTGCGGGCGGTTTGCATCACCTAAAAATCTTGTTCTGTTTGGCGTGTATAATACTTTCTCTAAAGAATTTTCTCTTTTTGAGTTTTTTATGGCTTGTTCAACTGAAACTGCTTCTGATAAAAATTGTATATTTTTCATCCATCCCCAGAAAACACCCATCTGAGGTGTCAAACAATCCTTATCAGCATCTTTTCCAATAAAAATTGGATGTCTTGGCCATTTTATCTTCTGAAAACGGCCAAACTGTAAACGATTTGATAACACGCCGTTGACCACAAGATCACACCAGCCTTCACGAAAACGGTAATAACAAATATATGATTCCATTTTTCAAGATCAACGTTCTCGCGAATGGAATAAATACCATTTGTCGTCCACCAAAGCCGAGAATCACCTCAAACTTTTCCATCTGATGTCAGTCTGACTGCCATTCCTTCACTTGTTTTCGATCCATACAGGAAAATATAGCATCACCTTCACTTGAAATGCCAAATGGAGCAATTTCAAATTCAAGCGTAAATGCATTTGCCTGCTGCAAATCTCCCTGTTCCTTATAAAACCATACTGAATATCCATCAAAAAAAGAAGCATTATCTCTCTCAGGAAGTACTCTGTTTTGATACGCTGGATCTGGATTCATCTTAAGCTGTGATAACATTTTTTCATCCTCCTTTAATATTGACCCTTTGTTGCACTTCTTTGCTATATTCTATTCATCCATTCCCTGCCCCTGCTCTGTCCATGAGCTTTTTATCATCGTTCACGGATACAGCAAGGGCAGGCATTTTCATGCCTGCCCCATTTTCTCAGGTCTTTTTTTACTGAGCCTCTACATAACGGTCATATGCAGCCTGCCATGCTGCAACAACGTCTTGCAGTCCCATGCTGTCCATTGCAGAAACATAATCGTCCCACTCATCTTCGATGCCGCCATCTGTAAGCCCAGTGTAGCAGTCTTTTCTTTCTGTCAATGCCTTTAAATCACTTAAATAGTCATTAATTGTATTTGTTTCTTCTTCTGTAAACACAACAGAAGGATAATACTCTGTAGAATCTACATACTGGAACCAGAAATC
>ENA-OQAA01001209-OQAA01001209.1-human-gut-metagenome-genome-assembly--contig:-NODE-1209-length-13914-cov-2.198956_pt1 | contig 13914 bp, 15 predicted proteins | sample MGYA00242489_ERZ504515 | MGnify/ENA primary metagenome ERZ504515 (study PRJEB26092, sample SAMD00036237) | human gut metagenome | host: Homo sapiens | study: EMG produced TPA metagenomics assembly of...
CTTTCCGTACGGGAGCTGCAAAAGACCATAGGGCAGTGGAAAAGTCGGAAAATTACGGATTCCACCATTGCAAAGCTGTTGGAACTGATGTTGGGGATGACTGCTACATGAACGAGGATGCGGTTTATCCCGTGGAGAATTTCTATGATATCAGCAAGGCGCTGAAGTTTAAGAACGCGCGGTATCTGGTGGAAGCGGTCAGGCTGAGCGGAGCATTCGGCATCGTACCCGGTGACAATGTGTACGGGATGAGTTCGTTCTATTCCTACCTCTGGAAAGAGAAGGAAAAAACGGATGATTCTGCGGAAACTTACCGGTAAAATTACCGCAGGGGGATATATATAATATATATACTATACAGGATAATAAGAATAATACATCCTCCGGAAGGATTTCTTCTGCGGAAAAAGCCTGGAAGCCGCACGTAATTTCTTTCACCTCATCAACAAAAATCCGATGGATAAGATGCGGATTTTCACTCCGCTCATCGACGGCTTCCAGCAGAAGGAGGGACTGGCGCGCGAAGATGCCTGCGCCAACCTGGTGTACCTGGTGAACGAATTGCTGGTGCCTTACTTCGCAAGCCAGGAACGCTTTATGAAATCCACCCATGTAGGCGGCTGTGCTGGCTGAGCAACCTGCTGAAATCCGCCGGCGGCTGCGGATGCTGAAAGATGCCACGGATGCCGGAAGGCGGCAACGGGTACAGAACCTTGCCGACATGCGGAGCGAACAACGCAACAACCATCCGCTCTGCGAGTTTGAGTGGACGGATAAGGAAAGCGGCCTGCGCTTTTACGACGACCCGCTGGAAGGGATGGTGAACATACCGGACAATGCACCGCCCCGCCCGGGAGCGGGAGCGGAGTGGAATGTGCTGAGTGGAAAATGGGGGAGTTGTGAATTATAAATTATAAAATTTCGGAGGATGAAGCCGTTTTATTATTTGAGTGATTTTCCCGAGCGTAGAAGAGCGGGGAAGAATTATATAGCAGAGTGTCCCAAGTGCGGGAAAAAACATCTTGCCATTTCGCGCGATACGGGATTGTACTGCTGCTTTTATGCGGGGTGCGACTTTCACGGGAAGCTGAAGGACTTCTGGACAGAGCGCAGAAGTACGGGATGGCAGGATGCCGGGAGTCCGGCGGGAGCTTCGCCGATGGCAAAAGGAAGTGCCGGGAAAGGAGAGCCGGGCGGTATGGCATCGGTAGGCGGAGGGAACGCCGCATTTGAGGTGTCGATGATTCCCGAAGACTACAAACGACTGTCGCCTGAGGTTATCGCCAAAATCAAACCGCTGACCGATGACCCGGAGACTTCCGATACCGGACAGCTTGCCGCCCGCCGTTATCTTGCCGATATGGGAATCTCATTGAAAACAGCCATCGACGCACGTATCGGCTGCCTGGTGCACCGCTGCTTCGGAGGCAAGGACAGCAAGGACGGAAAGGATAAAAAGAATGCTGCGGGGATGATGTACCAGTGCATCGCCTATGTGAACTATATCAACGGGCAGCCCGTCAACGTGAAGTACCGCTCGTGTGACGCCACTGCTTCCGGCTATACCAAATGCTGGAGCCAGGATTCGCCCACTACGCCTTGCCCGCCTTACAACATCGACTGCATTAACCCGCTGCTGATTGCCGAAGAGAATATTCCGCGCCTGATTGTCACCGAAGGGGAAAGGGATGTGCTGACGTTGCGCGAGGCGGGCTACCCGTATGTCATCAGCGTGCCCAACGGCGCGGCAAGCGACCTTTCCAAAGGTTTCGAGGCTTTCCGCCCCTGGCTGGACCGGGTACAGGAGCTGGTGATTTGCGGTGACAGCGACCTGCCCGGAAGGACGCTTGTGAAGCATCTTGCCGACTATTTCGGTACGCGATGCCTGTTCACCGTCCTGCCCGGCGGCTGCAAGGACATATCCGACGTGCTTGTGGCGTACGGCGCGATGTGGTGCGCGAGATTATCGGCTCGGCATGTCCGCACCGTACATCGGACATCATCACCGTGAGCGAACGTGCGGATGAGATTATGAACGTGCTGAACGGCAATTACGACCACGGCTACGATGTGGGTTACGGTCCGCTTACCGACCGGGTGTTCCATCCAACCGACCAGGGCGGACTGATAATTGCCACCGGAAAGCCCAACAGCGGCAAGACGGATTTTCTGAACGACCTGACCTGCCGCCTCATGGCCAAGACGGGACGTAACGTGTGCTACCTCTCCTTTGAGGTTCCCGACAAGAACAAACACATGGCAAATCTTATCCGCCTGATGCTGGGCAAGGTGAACACGGCGGCATACACCCGCGAACAGTTGCAGCCCATCGTCTCTTTCCTGGACGGGCACATGGTGCATCTGGACCTGCACGAGGTTTCGCCCACGCCCGCCAACATCATAGAGCGCGCGGAGCGGGTGAAACGCGCCATGCCGCTGAAGTATCTCATCATCGACCCGTACCTCTTCATGGAAATGGAAACCGGACGCTACAACACGGAGACGCAGGCCATCAAGGGCATGCTGACGCAGATGCAGGCGTGGGGGCGTAACAACGGTGTCTGGGTGATTATCGTGGCGCATCCCCGCAGCCTGAAAAAACTGAACGGGAAGAACGAGCTGGAGGAGATAGATATGTACACCATTTCGGGCAGCGCCAACTGGGCGAACCTTGCCGATTTCATCTTTTCCATAAGCCGCATCGAGGAACCGGACAGGCGCTATACCCGGCTCGATATGCTGAAAGTGCGCGACCAGGATTTGTGCCGGACGGGAAGCGTGCTGTTTGTGAGGCAGCCTTGCGGGCGGTATGACGAACGGGAATCGGAGGAGCAGATAATGACCGAGATGCAGGGGAGGGTTCTGGATAAGGACAGGCTGCCGTGGATGGGGCTGGTAACCCCGTGAGTTTGCTCTTGAAAGACCGGGTGTTTGCTTCCGGAATGCCTCATGTTTCAGGCTGGAAAGCCCGGAGTTTCAGATGCAAACTCCGGGCATTCGGCTTTTAAACGCCTGGCTTTTCGGGAGCTATGGTTCTCCCAATGCTTCTACGATGACGTGCACCTGAATCGGAGTGTAGCACTTGGCATTGGGAAGCATGCCGGTGGCGGCAAGCTGTTCCAGGAGTCCGGGCTTGAAGGCTATCCAACGGTTGAGCTTGCGGACGGCTGCCTTGGGCGTGATGCTGGGACTGTATAAGATTGCCAGCTCGCTTTTGCTGTAGCTGCGGGGATGAAAGAGGATTTTTCCATGTTCTTTATTACTTGTTTTTATGATGTAAAGTTAGTGAAAATTAGTGGTTTGCGAAAGAAAAAAGGACAGTTTATTGCGTCGTAAGGTGTCATAAGTTGCAGAAAAACGCTTTATGGTGTGCAATGATGTGCGAAGGAGCGGAAAGGGGCGGAAGCGGGTGGGGAAGGTGCTATCTTTGTATCGCCGGTCAGAAGAAAGGGCCCCTTCGGATTGAGCGATGAATGATTTACAATTAACAATTAAAACTTAAAAATTATGGCAACAGCATTGGTGGTACGCGCACAGCGCTACAAGAAGATTGGCGACAAGACGTCTCCGTTGGTTTATATCCTGAAAAGAAAACCGCGCGACGCGAAGATGTATGATTTGAAACGCATCTCGGAAGAAATAGAGGCTTTGGGAGGTATGTCGGCAGAGGATGTGCTGCACGTGGGCAAGGCGATTGTGAGAAACATGCGCGAGAAGCTGACCGACGGCAACAGTGTCCGTCTGGATGATTTCGGAATTTTCCGCACTTCGTTTCACTGCATAGCAACGGAAAATCCCAAGGATTGTACGGTGAAGAATATTGACAAGGTGCGGATTAATTTCAAGGTCGCCACTACGCTCAGACTGGTGAACGACTCGGTTGCCACCACGAAGGGCGCACCCAACAACATTAATTTCGAGCTGGTGTCCGACGACAACAAGACATCGGGCGGTAGCGGCAACGGTGGCGGAAATGCCGGCGGTGAGGAAGAGAACCCGTTGGGATAAGGATAAGGTGCTTTGAATGATGAATTTTAAATTTTTAAATTGAAAAAAAAGAAGTATGGGAAAAAGTAAAGGTTTTTGGGATACGATTTTGAAAGTGGTAATTGCAGTGGCTTCGGCTGTGCTGGGTGTGTTTGGTGCGAATGCGATGAACTATTAGGAGATGAGAGCGATTGACCTGATAGTAATCCATTGTAGCTCCACGCGCGAGAACTATGCGTTGACCGAACAGGCGCTGGAGGCTTCTCACAGGCTTATAGGGTTCGACGGAACGGGGTATCATTTCTATGTGCGGCGTGACGGAAGAGTTCTGGCTACCCGTCCGGTAAGCAAAGTGGGGGGCGCATGCGCGGGGCTACAATGCTCACTCGATAGGCATCTGTTATGAAGGTGGGCTGGACCGTTACGGAAATCCGAAAGATACGAGGACAGAGTGGCAGCGACATTCGCTGAGTGTGCTGGTGGGAAAGTTATTACAGGAATATCCCGGTACGTGTGTAGTGGGGCACAGGGACCTCAGTCCCGACCTGAACGGGAAACGGGGAAGTGGAACCCATGGAGTGGACCAAGCAATGTCCCTGCTTTGATGTAGGGAAGGAATTCTGATAGCGGGATGCTGAAAAGGCTGTAGGGTGATAAGTAAAATCATCGTACAGCCTTTTCTTCTTGTTGCCTCCTCTTCTGTATCCCTTTCGTCTTCAGTGTCTCTTTCGTCTTTTGTATTTCTTTTGTCTTCTGTATCTCTTTTGTCTTTTTGTTCTTTTGTCCTTCCATTCCCTCTCCCTTTTCTCAACAATCCTATAGGCACATCCACATGCGCACACCCCAACATATCCAGCCGTACAGCAACTTTACTTTTCCCGTTCACAGTGATAAGCTCTCCTTCGAGTCCGGCAAGCGGCCCTTTTATTACCTTCACGGCATCGCCGGGAGCCAGCGGGGCGCTGCACATTTCCACCGCTTCGGGACTGTAGTCGAGCATGAAGCGGAACCGGTCCATCTGTTCGTCGGGGATAACGGCAGGGGTGCTTTCGCCGCGCAGTACCATATAGCGGCTGACCGCCTGCAGACTCAGGGGGAGCGGCCGTTCCTGCGGAGTGACATGCACGAATATCATCATGGGAATCACAAGACGCTCTACCCGTTTGCGGCGGTCGCTCCACTGGCGAATCTCGCTCTGGACGGGCAGGTAGCACTCGATGCCCATAGCGGCAAGCCGTTGTGCAGTCTTTTTCTCAAGGCACGACTGTACATAGGCCACCAGCCATTGGCGGGGCGCTGTATTGGTTTTTGTTTCTATGTGATTCGTATTCTGCATTGTTTTTTACGTTCGGTTGGGTTAAAAAGTATGCCGGGCAGCAGCGCTCTGCTGCCACAGCATACAAGCAAACAAACAAAAAATAAGCCCGGAAACAAGGACAGCATTGCATGTAGAAGTTCCCCAGCTTATGGGGTGAATATCTTATTTCGAATCAGAAGTATCGCCATAACCGTACCCGTAGCCATAGCCGTATTTCTTGCCGTAGCCGTAGTACCTGCCGTACTTGCCGTAGCCGTAATAGTAGCCGTACTTTTTCTTTTTCATGTCCAGGCCGTTGATAACAGTGCACAGACCGGGCAAACGCTTGTTGGCGTACAGCTCGTTGATGAGCTGGTAGTCGTTCTTATGCGTATAGTCGGCACGGCATACGTAAACGCTGATGTCGGCAACGCGTGCTATGAGCTGCGTGTCGGTGACCATGCCGATAGGGGCAGTGTCGAGCACGACATAGTCGTAGTCTTTTTTCAACAGTTCGATGGCATCGTCCAGGGATTTGCGTGCCAACAGTTCCGTGGGATTGGGCGGGATGGCTCCACCGGGCAGTACATGAAGATTGTCCGATACCTCGGAAGGCAGTATCATGGAACGCAAATCGGTACTTTGGGGAGCGGAGAGGAAACCGGTGATTCCCTTTTCCTTGTGGTGTATGCGGAAGACCTTGTTCAATCCCGGCTTGCGGATGTCGAGTCCCACGATGATGACCTTCTTGCCTAATAATGCCAGGCTGACAGCTAAATTGGATGCTATGAATGTTTTTCCTTCACCGCTCATGGTAGAGGTGACGAGAATGACTTTTCTGTCCGGGTCGCCCAACATGAAAAGCAGGTTGGTGCGCAGGCTACGGAAAGTTTCCGCCATGATGTCGTTGTCGTTTTCGCGGACGGCAATGGCGTGCTTGTCTTCCGAATCGTTCAAGGGAACATCGCCGATAATGGAGACATTGGTGAGTCTTTCAACGTCGGCGCGTCCTTCGATGCGGTAGCTCAGCAGGTTCAGTATGTAGATGATGGCAACCGGAATACCGAGACCGAGCACAAATGCCATCATGTAAATTTTTTTGCTTTGGGGAGATACGGGGAAATCATCTGCCAGCGCATCGTCGATGATTTTGGCGTTATTGGCGGTGGCGGCAAGTGCAATATTATTTTCCTCGCGTTTCTGCAGCAGCATGAGATAAAGTCCTGCCTTGATTTCCTGCTGGCGCTGGATGCTGACGAAGCGGCGTTCCTGGGCAGGAGCATTGCTGATGCGTCCGGCATACTTGCCTGCCTAGCGGTCGAGGTCGCTTTGGTGATAAGCAGTCCTTTGCGTACACTGGCGATGGTTGTGAGGATGCCGGCACGCATGTCCTGTATGTTGCTGTCGAGGCGGCGTACAACCGGGTTGGTTTCCGAAGAGGTACGCAACAGACGGTTACGTTCCAGAATCAACGCATTGTATTGAGTAATGAGCCCCGATAGTGTTTCATCGTTCAGTCCTACATTGGCAGGAAGAGTGGCGGTTGCGTTTTCCGGTTTTTGAATATACTCGGAGAGGTATTGGACCAGATTGAGCTGGGTACCGTTCTCTACACAAAGCTTTTCGTAGGCAGACTGTTCGTTGACGGCAAGCTGGGCATCGCTGCTGAGGTCTGTAAGTCCCGCTTCGCGCTTGAAACTTTCCAGTTCCTGTTCTGTAGTGCCTAATTCCTGATTGATGACAGAGATGCGTTCATCAATGAAGCGGGCGGTGTTCTGTGCCACTTCGTTTTTGTCGTTGTTGGCGTTTTTATTATAGATTTCGACAAGTTTGTTTATAAAGTTCTCACCACGTTTTTTATTTGTGTTTTTTATCGACACGGTAACAATAGAGGTACTTTTATTGGTAGATTCGATGGATAAAGCTCCCCGATATCCTTTGGCTACGGATAGTGGATTGACAATACTTACGTCTACACTGCCGCTACCGGTAATGGGGGCGGCGGGATTGGAGGTAAACGTGAGTGTACCTGCCTCTCCGGATAGAACGGCGGGCAGTTCCGTGAAATGCTTGTTGACGGTATTTCCATTGATGGTTGCCGTTACATCTATCCGGTTGCCGGACTGATAGCTGACGGTCAGCAAGAGTGGGGGCCTTAAGCGTTCGGCATCTTCGGGCAGAAAATGTACGAGTACCGGAGAAGAACCGTACAAATCGGGCTTCTGGAATCTGCCTTCGCCGGAATAGCTGATGTACAGTTCCAATTCACTGACCACATCCTTGATAAGCGATTTGCTACGGAGAATTTCGATTTCATTATCGATATTCTGAGAAGAAGATATGATACCAAGGTCCTCAAAAGCGCTGAGGTCATTGCCGGTATTGCCTCCTTTCTTATTATCCTTGATAATCATGGACGCACTTATGTTGTACACGGGGGTAATGGTCTTCAAATAGAGCCAGGCGCATACCAGACAGAAAATAACTGAGGCTATGAACCAGGGCCACCGGATGATGTATTTGAAAAGCATAGCCTGCCAGTTGGTCTTTTCTTCTTTTTCTTCGAACAAGTCGTCGTATGTTTCTTCTTTCACGTCTGTAATTTTTTATTTTCAGGTTTGTTCTTTTATTTAGCTATTGAAATGATAAGGGACGCCAATGATACCAAAGTTGTGACAACAGTGAACCAAATGGTGGTACTGCTGCTGATATTGGATGTTTTTGCCTTAGTTTTATTGGGGGTGACATATAGGATGTCATTTTGTTGCAAGTAATAATAGGGGGACTGCAGGATGTTACGGTCATTCAGGTTGAGCGTGACAATTTCCCGTTTGCCTGTATGGTCCTCACGAATCAGTTTGACATTGTCGCGAATACCATAGATGGTCATATCACCTGCCATGGCAAGGGCTTCAAAAATATTGACCTTTTCATTAGAAACGGTAAAAGTTCCCGGACCATTGACTTCTCCGATAACTGAAATTTTATAGTTGCCCATACGTACGGTTACAATGGGAGAGGTGCGGAATTGAGGTTTTAGTTTGTCTTTGATATATTTTTCTGCTTCTCCTTTGGTAAGCCCACCTAAATGAATGGTACCCAAAGTAGGGAATTCTACATTCCCATTATTGTCTACAAGATATTCGGATACAGAGGAAGCACCTTCTGAGGATGCTGACGTTGCCAAATTGAACGGTTCTGCCAATGTCGGTTCTTCCGGGCAGCTCACCACAATTGTCAGCAGGTCCTTCGGCATGATGCGCGCATCGTACAAGGTCATGTCTCGGACGCTTGTATCTGCCATGGCAATCTGCTGCAAATCGTCTTGCAGATAAGGTACTTTCTTGTAGCTTTGGCATCCTACCAATAGCAGAGGTAATAATAAAAATATCAGACTTCTTTTTTTCATGTGTTTTTGATTTTAACTTTCAACTCTCAGCTTTCAACTTGTTTTAGTAGGCTTCTTTTTCTCCTTTTACCGCATTTTTCACGGTTTTGTAGATAATGTACAGGTCGAGCATGAATGTCCAGTGTTCCAGATACCAGATGTCGCGCTCCACGCGTCCTTCCATCTGCCAGAGTTTCTTGGTCTCTCCGCGGAAGCCGGTGACTTGCGCCCAACCGGTGATGCCGGGTTTGACAAAGTGGCGTACCATATACTTATCAATCAGCTTGGAGTATTCTTCGGTATGTTTCAGCATGTGCGGGCGGGGACCTACTACGGACATGTCGCCCAACAGAACGTTGATGAACTGCGGCAGTTCGTCGATGCTTGTTTTACGCATGAAATTGCCCAAACGGGTTTTGCGCGGGTCGTTTAAAGTAGCCTGCACCTTATCGCTGTCCTTGTTGACACGCATGGAACGGAACTTATAGCACCAGAATTCCTTGTTTTCCTCGCCGCTGCGCTTCTGCTTGAAGAAGATAGGTCCGGGCGAGGTTATCTTGATAGCCAGTCCTATTATGATGAAGATGATAGGAAAGATTGTGCATAGGAACAATAGTGAGAACACGATGTCGAACAGACGTTTTGCCAACCGGTTTTCGGGTTGCGCCAACGGTTCCTGACGAATGTCCAGTACGGGTACGTTTCCTATCAGTCAAGGTGCATGCGCCGTTTCAGGTAGTTGCGTACGTTGGGCACGCTGTAAAAATGAATCAGGTTGTTTTCGCAGTAGCTGATGATGGGCAGAATCTCTTTGCTATGCGAGGAAGTAAGACCGCAGTACAACTGTTCGGCCTTACTTTTCTTAAGATAAGGGATTACTTCTTGGGGAGTGCCCAGATAGTGGCATTCCTTCGGATAATTGTCGGAAGGATGCTCGGCAAAATAGCCACTACCTTGAAGCCGGAAGTAGGGTCGGCGGTCATCTCTTCGTAGAGTTCGACCATATTGGAGCCGTCGCCCACGAGTGCAACAGTACGACGGTTGCCTCCCTTGCGGCGGTATATTTTGACGAAATGTCTGAATATGAGTCTGTATGATACAAGCAGTGCAAGGAATGCCGTATAGAATATAACGAGGAAGCGTGTGGACAAGCTGCCGAAATGCACCAGCGTGATAAGGCTGATGAATACTACCGCATGGCAGAATGTATTGCGTACGGCACGCATTACGATATGGTCTGCACGTACGATGCGGCGGTGAAGCACGACTCCTTTGGAATAGTTACATAAGAGATAGACCAAATTCAACAACACCAACAATTGCGGCAGTGAATCGGAGAGAAGGATACGCTGGGTATCTGTGTCCAATACATAGTACAAGGTTATAAAGAGTGCATTGAGAATGCATAAATCACCGGCAATGATGATGCTCTTGATAATTTTGTTGAAACGCAAAATTTGTTTCATGGTCTTCGTAATGTCCTGTCAATCATTGAATTTTTGTAAATAAAATAATTGATTTCCCTGTCTTATTTGTTATGATTAATTATGGGTTCTCTTACTTACAAGGTAAGAGAACCATTATTCCGTTTGCAAAGGTATGAAAAATATTATCATTACAAACAAAAAAATATTTATTTTTAAATCTCAAATTCCCATCATAACTACTCATAAAAAGGTATAAAACATATTTTCAAAGTATTAAATATTTACATATTTCATTGTATACATCGCTTTTGTTTAACAAAGTTTCAAAAATGTCATTTCGCTTCCATGCCTTTATAGAAGCATAAGGGATACAATAGGAAAAGTGCTTTTATGTTATTATAAAAAGCTTTTTTACAGTATTTTATTCATTCTCTTACCTTGTAAGTAAGAGAATGAACTATCTATGAAACAATTTTATATAGCAAGTAATATTAATTTACATGCTATTTTTTATTCTATTCCCCTTTTTTTCTCTTTTTCTTTTTGGCATGGATGGTGGAAATAACCTTCCGGTTGGCTTTGCTCATTGCATTATTGTTAAAAGAAGAGAGGTATACGTGTGTTACCTTTTCGGAACTATGCCCCAGTCCTTCGCTTATCATGGCGATGGCTACTCCTTCTTCTTTGGCGGTGGTGGCCCAACTGTGGCGTGCCACGTAGGAGGTGAGCGGCACACTCAGACGCAGCAGCTTGGATAGCCGGTGCAGGTGCTGGTTGTAAAGACGCAGAGCGCTTTTGTACTGCCGGTAGCCTTCCGGACCGACCGCTGAGAGTATGGGCAGAAGGTAAGGAGAGGGGGAGTGCTTGTCGGTGTAGCGTCGCAGAATCTCGGCGGCGTACGGTTCGAGGTAGACCGATAGCTGCTGGCGGGTCTTGCGGCGGTAGTAGTAAATGGTGTTGTGCTTCATGTCCGTTTTGCGGAGATGAACCAGGTCGACAAACGGAATGCCTCTCAGGTAGAAGCTGAGTAGGAATAAATCGCGGCTGAAGCGCAGGTGGGGAGAGTGTTCCAGATTCAGTTGCGAGAGACGCCGTATAAGGGCGGGGGAGATGGCACGTTTGGCGGTAGGTTCGTAGCCGGTGAATACGAAGCGGAACAGCTCGTCGGCAGGTATCGTATCGGGAATGCCTTGCTGGTATGCCTGGTTGAATATGGAACGCAGCATGCGCATATAGGCGGAGATGGTATTGTGGCGCCGGCCTTTCTGCAACAGGCTTTCTTCGTATCGTTTTATCATTCCCGCCGTCACTTCCTTGAAGGTAAGGGGGATGTCGCCGGTAAAATTCCGGAAACTGTTGATGGCGCCGGAGTACAGGTTGGCTGTGCCGTAGCGGCCGGCGCTTCTGGCTTCTTCGATTGCGCTTTGCGCAAAAGTGTATATGGTAGTCATAATCTGAATTTTAAGTTGAATAATGAGCTTGATAACAAGCTATCTCAAAAAAAGATTTGAGATAAGACAGGTTTAAGAGCCTGCTTAAATTTTGTTCAGCTTCTTTGGGAAGTTCTTCTTGAAGAAAATTTAAAAGGACTCCGTATATAGAAAGGGTAAATTTCTATATGGATTCAGATTATGACCGGTCCGGGCATTCCCGTAAAAATCAGAGTATGCCCGAACGTACCCGGCTTAAGGTTTCGGGAGTCATCAGCAGATAGGAGGCGATGTGCGACAGAGGGGCGCGCTTGATGACTTCCGGCTGCTGCTCCATCAGCTGGCTGTAGCGTTCGCGTGCTGTCTCGAACCGCCAGGAATCGGCTTTGATTTGTGAAACAATAAGGGAATATTCGAGTATCTTGCGATAGAACATATTGATTTCCCACGATATTTTCGGTAAGAAGCATCAGCTTGTCATAGGGAAGCAGGTAGACCACGCTGTCTTCGAGCGCTTCAATCATGAGGTGGGTGGGCTCTTTCTTCAGCGTGCTTTCAATGCAGATGACGATGCATCCTTCATAAGAGAAATGTTCGGTGACGTCTTTTCCGTTTTTGTAATAGAACTGGCGCAACATACCTTTGCCAACGAGTACGATATTATGGCTTACCTGTCCCTCTTTCAGTAGAAGTTCGCCTTTTTCCACTTCTCTGCGGACCAGGATTTCTTCCAATTGCCGTCTGCTTCGGGCGCCATGCGGGATAGCGGGAGTTGACGGTGGCGTTCACTGTTTCTTTGAGTAATGTGTCCATAACGGTTATGCAGGTTTGGGTGTCATTTAGCGTGGCAAAGGTAGCAAAAAATATTTGATATGTGTCAAGTTGTTCTCCCTTTCCTTTCCGTATCTTTGCGCGATTTTTATCATAGCGCTTCTACAACAATGATACAGCAGGAGAATCTGAAGAAACGGCTTGCCAGACTGGCGGCCCCCATTTTCATAGAGACATTATTAATCATGATGCTTGGCGCGGTGGATACCGTTATGCTGAGCCGCCATTCGGACAACAGTGTGGCTGCCGTAGGGGTGGTCAATCAGATTATCATGCTGACTTTCCTGGTGTTTGAGGTGATTAATCTCGGTACTTCCGTGCTGTGTTCGCAGTATCTCGGTGCACGGCTGCATAAACAGGTGGTGCAGGTGGTGGGGGTATCCCTTCTGGTGAACTTCGCGGTGGGTGTAGGCATCAGCATGCTGCTGTTCGGGTGTGCGGAGCCTATCCTGCGGCTGATGGGGTTGGGGCCCGAACTGATGCAGGACGGCATGGACTATATGCGTATTGTAGGGGCGTTCGCCTTTTTCCAGGCATTGTCGCTTACTCTTTCCGCTTCGTTGCGCAGCGCCAACAAGGCGGTGTATCCGATGCTGGTGACGGTGGTGGTGAATGTGCTGAATATAATAGGCAACTATTCCTTGATTTTCGGACGTTTCGGCTTTCCGGAATTGGGAGTGGAGGGGGCGGCCATCTCTACGGCTTTCAGCAGAGGGGTGTCCATGGTGATTCTGTTTGTAATCTTGTTTCGCAAGCATATCCACCGTTTCCCGCCGGCTTACTTCCGTCCGTTTCCCTGGGTGGAGTTGAAGAACCTGATGAAAGTGGGGCTGCCTTCTGCCGGCGAGCAGCTTTCTTACAGTTCGTCGCAGGTGGTGATTACTTATTTCATTAACATGCTGGGAGTGGAAGCGCTTGCCACGCGTACTTATTGTGTCAATATCATCATGTTTGCTTATCTGTTCAGCATTTCCATGGCACAGGGCGGGGCAATATGCATCGGGCATCTGATAGGGGAGAAGAAACCGCGGGCGGCTTCCTGATGGGGAAATATGTAATGAAGAAGTCGGTGATGATAACCGTGATTCTGTCTTGTATTCTTGCTCTTTTCGGGCATGTTATTTTCGGCTGGCTGACGTCCAATGCCGAGATTATAAAGATGGGGGTTACCATTCTGGTTATCGATATTGTGCTGGAGATAGGGCGTCCTGTCAATATCTTCGCGACGAATGCGCTGCGTGCGGCGGGCGATGTGAATTATCCGTTCTATGTGGGGCTGATGGTGATGTGGAGTGTAGCCGTAGGGCTTGGCTATCTGTTCGGCATTCCGTTGGGTTTGGGGCATTTGCGGCATGTGGGTAGCGTTTTTTGCTGGACGAGAATATTCGCGGGGCTATTTTTGTGCGCCGTTGGTACAGCATGAAATGGGCAAGCAAGAGTTTTATAAGATAATGCTAGGGAGGAAAGGCCGGTTTTCTTTATGGAAAGTAAACGGGGTGTGTACCGGTAAAGATAGGGAAACTGAACGGGGATACTCTAAAAGGAGCCTGAGAA
>ENA-OQAA01001210-OQAA01001210.1-human-gut-metagenome-genome-assembly--contig:-NODE-1210-length-13904-cov-3.421209_pt1 | contig 13904 bp, 20 predicted proteins | sample MGYA00242489_ERZ504515 | MGnify/ENA primary metagenome ERZ504515 (study PRJEB26092, sample SAMD00036237) | human gut metagenome | host: Homo sapiens | study: EMG produced TPA metagenomics assembly of...
GCAAGAAGAAATTATAAATCAAATAACAACTTCTGCTGTGCACGTTACTGCTCACTCTGTGACCAGTAACCGCTCCGCGATGCACAGAAAGACGAACCTTCTTGTGACAAGCACAAGAAGTAGCGTTGCTGCGCAAACTTAATTCTCGGGTTTTCTGTGAACTTTGTTCACAAAAACACCTCGCGGAATGTTACCAGTGAACAGTAGCGGGAGATCATCATCTGCGAAAAAAATTAAGCATCGATTCCTTTATCTCTCAGATAGTCGATCACATCACCAACTGTGTTCAGCTCTGTAAGCTCCTCTGCCGGAATCTCGATGTTGTACTCGTCTTCCAGAGCCATAACAAGCTCGAAGAGGTCAAGGGAATCTGCTCCCAGGTCATCCTTGAAAGAAGTATCTGCTGTAATTGTCTCTGCGTCGCAGTTAAGCTGCTCTGCGATCATTTCACTCATCTTTTCTAACATTGCTCATTCTCCTTTAATAAATATCTCGAAAACCGGCTTCCATCAGCCGTATGTCATACACTGCGGAAAGTATATAATCTGCTGGCTCATTTGTCAAGAGAATTATAGGATAAATTCCGGCTCCTGGAATTTAATCTGTCTGGCCACACTTAAGGCCAGTCCCATCTCCGCCATCAGGAACAAAATGGAGGTACCTCCATAGCTGATAAATGGCAATGTGACACCTGTGTTTGGCATGATGTTCAGCACAACAGCCACGTTCATAATAACCTGCAAAGCGATATGTACAAAAACGCCGCTCACAAGCAGGGAGCCAAACATATCCGGTGCATTCTGTGCAACAAAAAACAATCTGTACAACAGATAACCAAACAACGCCAAAACCATGATCGCGCCAAAAATCCCCAGTTCTTCACAAATAATGGAAAATATCATGTCATTCTGTGCCTCAGGCACACTTCCAAGCTTCTGAATACTGTTTCCAAGACCTCTGCCAAAGAAACCTCCTGAACCAATTGCATACAAAGCCTGCAGAGTCTGATAGCCATCTCCGCTTGCATAATCCTCCGGATGAAGCCATACCTGAATACGACGTAAACGGAAGTTAGAGCTCTGATCCATATGGGAAAGACTGTATACCAGGATTGCCACCAGAATAGCCGCAACAACAGCAAGGATAACAAATGGTTTTGTTTTTGGATGTGCGATAAACACCAGACCTACGGTAATCCCCAAAATAATCATAGCAGTACTCAGGTTATCCGTAAACACATATGCAAACAGTGCCTGAATGCCGCCCATTCCCAGAAGTACCATAGTAGCTTTCAGGGTTTCCACTCTCTTTCCCATTTTGACGATCAGATAGGACAATGTGATGGTCACTGCAATCTTTGCAATCTCTGCCGGCTGAAACTGTACCCCAAGCTTCAGCCATCTTCTCGCTCCATGAGAGGTGACTCCCAGGGAGTCTTTACCAGCACCATGAGAACAGCGGCTACTACATAGATCACAAACGGAAATTTCGCCAGAATATGATAATCAAAATAGGACACTATAATTGCCAGCACAAGACAGCCGATACTGTACATTGCCTGTTTTTTGAAATAGAACATATCGTCCCCTTCATTAATCTGAGCCATGTAAGAGCTTGTACTGTAAAGCATGATCAGACCAAAGCACATGATCAATATGATTACTGCGACCAGATTAAAATCATAGTAATCTGATTTCGCCTTTTTCATTTTGATCTTGGACTTATAGCCAGGACCTGCCTTTTTCTTTCCTGACCGGATACTTGCTTTTTTCTTTTTCGCAATATCCACTTTATCACCTTTTTCTGTTCATTTTTATATAAACTCTTTTATTTCCTTAATTGTTTTTCATTATAGCAGACTCTTTTTGCAGGTGCAACCCAAAGGTGCTGTTACTCCGTGAACGGTAACGGCTGCATTTACTGTTCACGGGTAACATTCCGCGAGGTGTTTTTTGTGAACAAAGTTCACAGAAAACCCGAGAGTTGCGGCGCGAAATCATGCAAAGCATGATTTCTGTGCATCGCGAAGCGCGTTACTGTGAACGGAGTGAACAGTAACCGGCTGCAGGGTTTATCCCGTAATAGAAAAGAGCAGGATACTCTCCTGCCCTTCTCTGTTTCCTTATAGAAATTTATATCTGACCTGCTTAAGATCAGTCTTCACTGCCATCATCGAAGCCTTCTGTTTCAATAATGAACTTCACGTTGCCACTCATGGAAGCATCTTTTCCTGTGAAGGATGTATAAGCTGCATCATCAGACTGGAGTGCTTCCAGGCGATCCAGAACACTCTGGAAATCATCTTCCATAGTATCTTTCAGTTTCTTGATACCCTCATCGTAGAACTCTTTCTCACCATCCTTCAGATCTTTTGCTCCATCCTTCAGATCCTTAGCTCCGTCTTTCAGATCTTTTGCCCCATCCTTCAGGTCTTTTGCTCCATCATCCAGGGTCTTAGCTCCGTCTTTCAGACTGCTTGTTCCGTCTTTCAGAGTCTTAGCTCCGTCATTCAGATCCTTAGCTCCATCTTTCAAAGTCTTGGTTCCGTCTTTCAGATCTTTTGTTCCGCTTACTAAAGAAGATGTACCACTCTTCAATTCACGAGTTCCATTATTAACACTGTTTGCACCGCTTCTTAACTGGGAAGCTCCGCTTCTCAGATCTGCAGCACCGTTCTTTAGCTGTGCAATACCGGATTTTACCTGTCCACTGGCTGCTACTAATGTACCTGCTCCGCTTACAAGGCTCTTGGTTCCTGCTGTCAGCTGGGATGCTCCACTGTTCAGGGTATCACTGCTTGCTGTCAGCTGAGAAGCTCCGCTTCTCAGTGCCACACTGTTTGCTGCAATCTGACCAACACCAGTTACCAGCTTGCCGGTTGCTTTGCTGATTGAACTGATACCTGCATCAAGGCTCTCCTTTGCACTCTTTAATGTACTTGCGCCACTGAGAAGTGCTGTTGCGTTGGCATTATCCTTGCCTGAAGGGTATTGATCCATCTGTAATAGTCTTCTCACTGTTAAGGATCTGATCTGCTCCGCTTGTAAGTGTCTCAGCAGCCTTGGTATCCTGTAACTGTTTATAGCCAGCCTGAAGCTTCTCATTTCCTTCTGAAATCTGTTTAGCACCTTCCGCTAACTGATTCACAGAATCTGTCATGGAAGAAAGATCTCCAAGTCCTGCAATCAGACTGCTTACTGCTGTCAGACTCTCTCTTACCTGCGTTCCGGCTGCTTTCAGATTTGATGCTCCTGTAGATAACTGACCTTCACCTGCTTCCTTCAGCTGTGCCATTCCACTGTTCAGAGAATCAGCACCTGTGCTCAGCTGTGCGGCTCCTGCATTTGCGGTCTTGGCTCCTGATTCAACAGAAGCTGCACCTGCAATCAGTTTATCTGCTTCACCAGCTAAAGTTGAGGAGCTCGCTGATGCTGCTTCTGAAATACTGCCCGCTGCACCTTCCAGGGTGGACGCAATGGCATTTAAGGATTCCTGAACACTGCTTCCGTTTGTCTCAGCCTGGACAGCTACCTGTGACTGTGCCTGAATGTTACCCAGCTCACCCTGGGCGGCAGAAGCATTTCCAAGACCTGCATTTAACTGCTCGATTGCAGAATTAATAGCTGCTGCAGTTCCTTCGTCAAGTCCCTCTGTTCCAAGTGCTCCCTGCAAAGTTGCGATTGCACTGCTCATAGAGCTCTGGGTTGCACTGATTGCACCAGCGGCAGCATCTGTAGATACCCCTGCGGACTGTGCAGTAACCGTAGTCTCAATCTGGGCAGCTGCTCATGGATACTTGCTGCTGAATCCTTCATTGTCTTAGAGGCACTGTCGCCGATCTGACTGATTGAATAGCTTGTTCCTTCTTTTAATTTTCCAATTCCGTCTTTTACCTGAGTTGCACCGGAAACAAGAGCCGCTGTACCATCAGTCAGGCTCTTTGCACCCTCTGCAACACTTGCTGCTCCAGAAGCAGCCTCACCTACTTTTCCAACGTATTCCGTTACACAGTCAGCCAGGGAATCAGCTCCATCTGCATACTGATTCAGGCTCTTCACCATTGTTTCCGGCTTTGCAGCTGCTACATTCTTGGCAATTTCTGTAAGTTTTGCAGAAGCAGCGCTGATTCCTTCTGAAGCCTGCTGGATTCCAGGTGCCAGCTGTCCTACCCCTTCAACCAGTGCAGATGTTCCACTTACATAGTCCTTGGTTCCCTGTGCCAGGCACTTGCACCGCTTACATAAGTGCTTACTCCGTCAGTCAGCTGAGTTGCACCATTTACATAAGCGGTTACACCGTCTGCCAGCTGATTTCCACCAGCCACATATTTGTTCACACCATCTGTCAGGGATTTCATTCCTTTATTATACTCTGCCATGTTGCTGTTTACAGTGTCAACACCTTCTGTGTAGCTGTTCACACCAGAAGCCAGTGAATCCACCCCTGCAGTATACTGGGAAATACCGCTCTGCAGTGTTTTTGCACCGCTGTTTAACTGGGAAGCACCAGTCTTGGCACTTGCCACACCAGCATCAAATTCATTGTAGCTGGAAGCCAGTGTATTGCTCCGCCATAAAGCGTTCTGGTTCCATCGTACAGAGTCTTTGTTCCACTGTATAAGGAAGTAGTTCCATCATAAAGCTGACCGGCTCCTGTATTAAGAGTCTTGGCTCCGTCGTAAAGCTGGCCGGCTCCGTCATCCAGGTCTTTACTTCCATCATAAAGCTGGCTGGTTCCATCTTTCAGAGTCTTGGCTCCGTCATCCAGGTCCTTGGCTCCATCATAAAGCTGGCTGGTTCCGTCTTTCAGATCTTCGGTTCCATCATAAAGATCTTTCGTTCCATCATAAAGCTTCTTAGTTCCATCAAAAAGATCCTTAGATCCATCTACCAGCTTCACTGCTGCATCATCCAGTTCATCCAGAGAATCCTGAAGTTCATCCAAATCATCGGAATCCTCAAGATTCAGACTGCTGAGCAAGTCTGTAACCGCCATAGTGAAAGTATTTCCCATAGTACAGTCTGTAACATCAGCCTCCATTGTGAATCCTTCCGGAATATCAATCTTATCGGAAAGGTCACCGCTTAAATCCAGGCTGTCCTTTAAACCTGGAACTGCAACTCCTACAACCATTTCCTTGTCGCCATCGGAAATCACCTTTCCATTATCAATGGTAACATTGGAAAAATTATCGGAAGAAAGGATCATTCCGGTTACCATAACAAACGGAGAATAAACTTCTACGTCTTTTTTATCAACTTTTACTGTCTTTTTGGATTTGTTTGTATAAGAAACTTCCATACGAAGATGTCCACTCTTGCCAGCAAGCTCCTCTGGAGTAATTTCCTGGTCATCCAGATAATATTTGATCTTCATATCTACCGGAAGTTCCTTGTTGGAAGTTCCTGATAGTAAATATCACTGCTGTCTGTATTCCAGGTAACCTTGTCGCCATCCTGGGTAAAGGTTTCATCACCTTTTACATTCTTGATTCCTTCCAGGTCAGATACATCGGATATATCTCCCTCTGCTGATCCGGAATTCTTCAGCCAGTCAGATACGGTGATGTCTTTTATTTCACCTTCTGCAGTAGCGTTTACATATACGGTTTCTTCCTTGGATACTCCATTGTCTGCTTCCTGTGCTGCAGCAATTACCGGTGTCGTTCCAAGGACGCAGCCATTCCGGCAGCCATTGTAACATTCAGAATCTTTTTATTTCGGTTCATGTTAGCCAACTCCTTAATTCTTACTTAAATATCTGACGTCTGCAAACTCCTCCCGCTGTCCTGCAGCGTATCTGTTTTCCCGACATCAGTTAGTCATCTCTTAGCCTATGAAAGTTATACAACAAAACTGACCAGTAGTCAATATCTGCTTTTTACCCAAATCTTTTCCTGTTTTGATATTGACTTTTGGTCATTTTTGTTTAAAATAGAAATAAACCACCATAATTATCAAGAAAAGTTCAGATAGTGAAGCTATAATTGTAACAACCGACTTTTATTGCTGCTGGAAGAGACAGTAAACTTTTATTTATAGAATGTCTGACAGACATAAGCTTAGGAGGAACTGGCATGGGAAAACTGGAGTTAAATAAAAAAAGGAAGAAAAGTGCTCTGTACAACACTGCCTTTGAACTCTTTACCACTAAGGGGCTTGCCAAGACAACCATTTCCGATATTGTGGAAAATGCAGGTGTTGCAAAAGGAACTTTTTACCTCTATTTTAAAGATAAATATGATATTCGAAATAAGCTGATCTCTCACAAAGCCGGCGAACTTTTTTCCGAGGCGCATGACGCTCTGGAAGCCTCCCACATTACCGGTTTCACTGCGCAGCTTCATTTTATTGTAGATAATATTCTGGACAGGCTGGAAACTGAGAGTAGTCTGCTTGGCTTTATTTCCAAGAATCTGTCCTGGGGAGTTTTTAAGGATGCGTTTCAGGAACAGGCAGATGACGATGATTTTCCATTTTTCCAGGAATATCTCAATCTTCTGGATCAATCTGATGTACAGTATGATTCCCCAGAGCTGCTTCTTTTTACCATTATTGAACTGGTAAGTTCCACAAGTTACAGCTGTATTCTTCACTCCCAGCCAGTCTGTCTTGCTGAATACCGTCCTTATCTTCATCGGACGATAGACTGTATTTTGCAGGCATTTATCCATGGAGCAGATGTTGAAAAATTATAGACTTATACATTAAAATCCTGAAGGAGACCTTACAGATGAAAGAAAAATTATATACCATTCCCCTGATGGATGCTTTTAAAGCAGAGGACGAATGCCCTTTCTGTTTTGTGGAGCGCCAGCTGGAACAGCATGCCATGGATTTCGTTTTAGGTGCCGGCGCATCTTATATGGAAGACGATGTACGGGCAGAAACTGATAAAATGGGCTTTTGCCGTACCCACTATAAGAAAATGTATGACTACGGAAACCGTCTGGGTGCAGGCTGATCCTGAAAACCCATTTTCAGTACAAAACAAAAGAGCTTCATGAACAAATCAGGATTTTCGCCCCTTCCAGGGCTTCCGTTTTTTCCCGATTTAAGAAGGAAAACACAGATACAGATGCACTGAAGACTTCTCTTGGCGTATGGGTAAAAGAACAGGAAGATACCTGCTATATCTGCAATTTTTATAAAGATACCTACACAAGATATCTGAATACTTTTTTTGAACTGTTTAAAAAAATCAGGAATTTCTCCCGCTTTTTGAAACCTGTAAGGGATTTTGCATTCCCCATTTCGGAGATCTGGTTGAAACAGCTGAAAGTGCTTTATCTGATAAAGAGAAAAAAGCCTTTTACGCTATCCTTTTCCCAATGATGGAGCAGAATATGCAAAGGCTTTCTGATGATCTGGACTGGTTCTGCGATAAGTTTGATTACCGCAATAAAGATGCGGACTGGCGTACTTCCAAGGATGCACTGCCGCGTGGAATGCAGAAAGCGGCAGGAGGATATCCGGCAGATGAGCCTTATACTATGGACAAGTAAAACCAAACAAGCTCCTGTTCGTTGCTTACGCAAATAAAGACTCCTCAAATTAACATTCTTTAGAGCGTGTTAATTTGAGGAGTTTTTTATTTGTCAGTTTTCAGAACTTTCTCCAGGTATCTCTCTTAAACAAAAGTAACAGCGGGAATACTTCAAGCCTTCCTGCCAGCATATCAAAGATCATAACACCCTTAGAAATATAAGAATACGTATTAAAGTTCCCGGTAGGTCCCACAGCTCCAAGCCCAGGTCCTATATTATTCAAAGTGGCTGCGATCGCGGTGAAATTGGAAACCATATCCAGATTGTCCAGACTTATAATCAACAGTGAAGTAACAAAAATCATAATGTACACAAACAGGAACATGTTTGTAGCTCGCACCACCTCATGGGGAATCGCCTTATCATCCATCTTGATCTTCTTCACTGCATTTGGGTGCAGATACAGCTGCAGTTCCTTGCGTGCAGATTTACACAGGATCAGAAGACGGGATACCTTGATACCGCCGCCTGTACTTCCTGCACAGGCTCCCACAAACATAAGGATAACCAGAATAGTCTTAGAAAATACCGGCCACACATTGAAATCTGTGGTAGCATATCCAGTAGTCGTAATGATGGATCCCACCTGGAAAGCAGCCTGCTGGAAAGCTCTTCCAAAGCTTGTGAACATTTCTCTTGTATTAATAGCGATAGCTACAATGGCCAAGCCAATAATCCCCAGATAGTAACGTACCTCTTCATTCTTGGCTGCTGCATTACTTTCTTGGTCAGAAGCAGATAATAGGCATTAAAGTTGATTCCAAAAAGAATCATAAAGACTGTAATCACCACCTGATTATACGTGCTGTAGCTTGCAATACTGTCATTTTTGATACCAAAACCACCAGTACCTGCGGTACCAAAACTAAGGCACAATGTATCAAACAGAGGCATTTTTCCAATGAGAAGGAAAATAATCTCCACAACAGTCAGAATAATGTATATGGTATACAAAATCTTGGCTGTGGACTGTACCTTCGGCACCAATTTGCTGACAGACGGTCCCGGGCTCTCTGCTTTCATCAGATTCATGTGGTATCCACCGGTAAGAGGCAGCAGGCAGAGAATAAATACCAGTACTCCCATTCCGCCAATCCAGTGGGTAAAGCTTCTCCAGATCAGCATACAGTGAGACAGAGCCTCCACATCACTCAAAATACTGGCTCCAGTCGTGGTAAAACCGGAAACAGTCTCAAATATTGCATCTATAGGATGGGGAATACTTCCTGAAATAATAAAAGGAAGGGCTCCTGCAATACTGAGTACCAGCCAGCTGAGAGCAACTGTAACAGCACCCTCTTTGGCATGGAATACTTTGCTTTTTCTTTTTCTCCTGGTAAGCGGAATTCCGATTGTCAGGCAGATCAGCATCGTGATCAGAAATGCCAGACCATTTTTTTCCCGGTAAATGATTGCTGTTATTCCTGGCAAAATCATAAATGCCGCTTCAAAATTGAAGATCCAGCCAAGAATATAAGATATCATGGAATAATTCATGTCCGGACTCCTTTACTTTGCAAGTATATCGTTGATATCACGAAGACCTCTGTTAGTGGTAACAATTACAACTCTGTCTCCAATTTCCAGGGCATCATGTCCACGGGGAATGCGCACACTGCCATCCCGGTAAAGACATCCAACCAGAAGATTCTTCTTCAGATTCAGTTCGGACAATGTCCTTCCTACAATAGGTGAATTATCACAGATCTTAAATTCCAGGCTTCTGCCTTTCCATCCAGAATGTGATACAAGGTCTCCACATTACTTCCAATGGAATTCTGAGTTGCTCTTACATACTGCAAAATATAATCTGCAGTAATGTATTTCGGGTAAATAACACTTCCGATGTCCAGACTGTCAATAATATCGTCATAGGCAAGTCTGTTTACCTTGGCAACCAGCTTGGCATTCGAAATAGTCTTTGCGAAAAGGGAAAGGAAAATATTCTCCTCATCCATATTAGTCAAAGTTACAAAGGACTCAGCACTTTCCAGCCCCTCTTCCAGAAGAAGGGAACGGTCTGTGCCGTCACCGTTAATAATCGTAGCATCTGTAAGTTCTTCGCTTAGGAACTCACAGCGGTTCTTATCTTTCTCAATTACCTTGACTTTGATCTTCATGGCAAGCAGGGCCTTGGCAAGATAATAAGAAATAGTTCCGCCTCCTACGATCACGGTGTTCTTTACCTGATGGGTCTTCAAGCCAATCTTTTTAAAGAAAGCTGCTGCATTTTGCGGGGTAGCAAGAATAGAAATCACATCTCCATTCCGGATCACATTGGTACCGCCTGGAATGGTAGTATAATCTTTTCCCTCAATAGCGCAGAAAAGAATATCGCAGCGAAAGTGCTCAGTAATCTGCTGAATGCTCTTTCCATCCAGTTCAAATTCAGGCATTACTTTAAATTTCAGAAGTTCTACCTTGCCTCTGGCAAAAGTATCGATCTTTATGGCGGATGGAAAACGCAGAAGTTTTGAAATCTCCTGTGCCGCTGCCAGTTCCGGTTGATGATCATGGTTACGCCCAGACGCTCCTTGATAAAACCGATCTCCTTACTGTAAATCGGATTACGCACACGGGCAATTGTGTGGCAGTGACCAGTCTTCTGGGCGATCAGACAGCACAGAAGGTTCATCTCATCTGATACAGTAACTGCGATAAGAATGTCTGCTGTCTCAATTCCCGCTTCCATAAGAGTATTGATACTTGCTCCATTTCCAACAACGCCCATAGCATCTACTTCATCTGTAATCGCATTAATCCTGTCCGGATTGATATCGATCAAAGTTATATCAGTATCCTCTTCCTGAAGCTGTTCTGCAAGTGTACGTCCAACTTTTCCACACCCGACAATTATAATTTGCATAAATCCTCCAAATATATAAATAATAGGAAAATGTCAGGTCACAGACAAAAAGTGAGTCTGCTCCTAACATTCTAAACACTGCTATTATAGCACTACTGTATGTTTTTGGAAATAGTCATTTTCTTACAGTAAATCTTAGAGTGTGTTTGAAGTTAACTGTGGACTTTGTTCACAAAAAGCCCGGGAAGTGCGGCGCGAAATCATGCGAATGCATGATTTCTGTGCATCGCGAAGCGCGTTACTGTGAACGTAGTGAACAGCAACGTGTTGTTCGAACAGGTGTTTACTTTTTATTTCATATGTAGTACAATGACTTTATCTCTATAAATATACTTTTATTTCATTTTCCCGAATTTGGCTTTCGCATTAACTTTATAAACAGGATATTTTCCCCAGAAATGGAAGGAGGCCGGTGCTTTCGCACCGGCGCGTATGAAAAAGAAAAATATTAAATTAAGAAAGACTTGGTGCTTTCTACAGTTAATAATATACGAAACAAATGTGATAAAAGTGTGAAAGACTTTTGAAAAAATCATGAAACGATTTCTGCTGTTTTTGTATAAAAAAACGAAACAATAACTCAAAATAAGGGATTTTACCAGATGAATGGACACAAATTTGAATATAAATGCGCCCGGATGCTGCGCCGAAAGGGATTTCACCATGTAGAAGTTACCAAAAAAGTGGTGACCAGGGTGTTGACATCATTGCCTACAAACATTTTTCAAAATATGCAGTTCAATGCAAATATTATTCTTATCCAGTTGGGAATAAAGCAGTGCAAGAGGTCTATGCCGGGGGCAAATACTATGACTGCGACCGCTGCATCGTTATGACAAATGGCACTTTCACCAAGCAGCTATCAGCGCAGCCAATAAATTAGATGTAAAGCTATGGGACAACTGCTCTATGTTAAAGAGTACAAGTCTGATTTTTGAAATAATGAGAGCAATGAATATTCTTGGAATCCTATTTGGATGTTATCTTCTAAAGAAATGTTTTTCCATTTTCTTCGGATACTTATTTGCAGTATTATCGGGAATTTTCCCTGATTCTGGCTGGGCTTCTTGGCTGGCTGGGCTGGGAGACTGGATGTTAAGTACTTTAGCTGGAGCACTGTACCTTTTCCTTGAATTTACATTTCAAGGAGCAGGCAACGTTCCTGAATTCCTGGCAGGCGGTGTAAATCTTGTATTTCTGATTCCCGCACTGATTTATTTTGTGCATGTGTATCTCTTAAAACCAAAGCCATAATAAAAAATACCATCCGTTCTTTTCACTGCACCACCAACAGTATACGTAACTATTACATTCTCTTATATAAACACATTTATATATTTTTACATAGAATAAAGGGAAAGACCTTACGGAATAAGGAAAGGATCTGTTTATGGAAAATTATCAGATGAACCGTTCGGGCTGCCGCCCTTATAATAGAACCTGCGGGATGATGAATTTCTCTCCCGCTCCACTGTCGCAAATGCGGCGAGAGACTTCTTGCAGCGAAATGAATTGTGAGTCCTCAGACTGTACCAGACCATATAAAAATTCCGGTGATTTCATACCTGTGAAGTCTTCATACAATCCGTCAATTTCCCAAACACCAAACTGCACCTGCACTAAACCAGTTTCATCAAAAACAGATAATATGTATGAGCACCTAAAACACCTGACACCAGCAATGGCCTATGTACCATATCAGAATTTCACTTCAGCCTATGATCTTGACTATGCCTTGTCTGTGGGCACTATTTTCCCACAGCTTTGTAAACCATTCTGTGGAAAGAGAGGTATTCGAAGATGATGAGAAAGCAGCCTTCCCCAAGATGCTCTTTTTTACAGCAGATCAATGAGGTTAGTTTCGCTGTCAATGACATGCTCCTTTATCTGGATACTCACCCTGAGGATCAAAAAGCATTGCGCTATTTTTCCGATATTTCTGACCGTCGCAACCAGCTGATGGCCGAATATGCTGAGAAATACGGTCCTCTGACCATCGACAGTGCAGCTGTAAGCAGTGAAAATGCATGGAAATGGTCTCAGCAGCCATTTCCATGGGAAAAGGAAGGAGCGTGACAGTTTATGTGGAATTATGAAAAAAGATTACAGTATCCAATCAATATCAAAACGCCAAATGCGAAGCTGGCTCAGTTCATTATGAGCCAGTATGGTGGCCCGGATGGAGAAATCGGTGCTTCTATGCGCTATCTCTCCCAGCGCTTTACCATGCCGAACCGAACCTCTGCAGCTGTGCTTAATGATATCGGTACTGAAGAACTGGCACATCTGGAGATGGTTTCCACCATGGTTCACCAGCTTACCCGTGACCTCACTATGGAAGAAATTGAGAATTCCGGGCTGGGACCATATTATATTGACCACACAGTTGGCGTGTGGCCACAGGCAGCAGGGGGTGTTCCATTTAATGCCTGCGAATTCCAGAGTAAAGGTGATCCGATCACGGATCTATTTGAAGACCTTGCAGCAGAACAGAAAGCACGCTCCACTTATGACAATATTCTCCGTGTAGTACGAAATATCCCGGAAGTTGCTGATCCTATCCGTTTCCTGCGTGCAAGGGAAGTGGTACATTTCCAGCGATTTGGTGAAGCACTTCGCTCCATCCAGGAACAATTGGATGCTAAAAACTTCTACGCTTTCAATCCAGGCTTTGACAATCCCTGCTCTGCAAGCTGTGCACCTGAAGCAAAATAGCATATGCTGCTGGTCATAAAGATAACCGTAACAGCAATACACATCTCACAGAAAACCTTTTTTAAACACGCTCTAATACTGCCCGGCAATTGCTGGGCAGCTTCAAAACAGTAGTCAGCAGGCTTTTTCTCCCCATGCCAATTGTTCGTTTACTCAACTTCAAAGTCACCACAAATATCCTCTGGAACTATATCATCGGATTCGTGCATAATACTTTTTCTTTCATACCCCTTCATAATCAAACGCCGGTATAAAACTTTCCTCCGCGGTCTCCCCTTCCTGAAAATAGCCATTTTCAATTCCAAGCTCAATGGCAGCGTCCAGCACCTTTTCATACTCTCGTCTGGTCACTTTCCGATTCAGTTCCGGAAATTTCTCATTCTTCCAGACAGGCGTATATTGGTTCATTACGCTGATAAAAATATCCTCCCCATAAGTCCGGTACAGATATTTCAATACTGCAATAGAATTTTGGGTATGCCCTGGCAAAATCAGATGACGAACAATTGTCCCGCGTTTTATATATCCATCCTCCGCAAACTGACAGGGACCGGTCTGACGCATCATTCGGCAATTGCACTCTGCGCCGCCTGCGGATAATCCCTTGCGTTGGAAAAAGCAGCAGCCAATTCAGGCTCCATATATTTCATATCTGGCAGATATACATCCACATAACCATCCATCTCCGGATAGTTTCCACGTTCTCATACCCACTGGAATTGTACACGACTGGAAGATTCATTCCCTTTCCTCTGGCCAGCTCCAACGCCGAAATAA
>ENA-OQAA01001211-OQAA01001211.1-human-gut-metagenome-genome-assembly--contig:-NODE-1211-length-13896-cov-12.410197_pt1 | contig 13896 bp, 21 predicted proteins | sample MGYA00242489_ERZ504515 | MGnify/ENA primary metagenome ERZ504515 (study PRJEB26092, sample SAMD00036237) | human gut metagenome | host: Homo sapiens | study: EMG produced TPA metagenomics assembly of...
CCTTCATGCAGGTGGCGGGGCCCATGAGCTACCCACGGTAGCGCCCGTGCCGGCGCCTACGTTGCCCTGTTCGAGCTTGGTGGGGGTGTGGTCGAGTGCTTCGCGCACGGCGGCGATGCCGGCCTCAATGTCGGGGCGCACGGTGGGGTTACCAAAGGCGAGGTCGAAGATACAGCTGGAGCACACGATAGGCACCTGCGTGGGGCCGACGGGAAGGCCGATGCCGCGGCTCTCAAGCTCGCGAGCGACGCCGCTTGCAGCCTCGAGGCCAAAGGCCGATCCACCCGAAAGGCAGACGGCGTGGACCTTGTCGACGGTGTTCTCGGGTCGCAGCAGGTCGGTTTCGCGCGATGCTGGAGCACCGCCGCGAACGTCAACGCCGCCGGTGGCGCCCTCGGGTGCCACGATTACGGTGCAACCGGTGCCGGCCTCCTCGTCCGTATAGTTGCCATAGCAAAAGCCATCGACATCGCAGACGTCAATGGCCTCGAGCAGTGTATCCATGTTTAACTCCTATCGGTTTTCCGCCGCGCCTTGTGCCCGGTCGGGATCCGTACGGTACGCCAAAATTGTAGGCGCCGGGGGATACCCAGCGCCAGATGCAATTACGAGAGTTTTTGAATCGCGCGCGCGACGCGGGCGATGGGTAGGCCCACCACGTTATAGAAGTCGCCCGAAATATCGTGCACGAGCATGCGTCCTCCTGTGCCCTGAATGCCGTAGGCGCCGGCCTTGTCCATGGGCTCACCCGAGGCGACGTAGTGCTCGATCTGCTCGTCGGTGAGCTCGTAGAACGTCACGTCGGTCACATCGACAAAGGACAGGCTTTCGGCGGCATGCGGGGCGGCCGTATCGCCTGCCTTAACGATGCAGACGCCGGTTGCGACCTGGTGCGTGCGGCCCGAAAGCTCACGGAGCATAGTGCGCGCCTCGTCCTCGGTTGCCGGCTTGCCCAGAATCTTGCCGTCAAAGGTGACGATGGTGTCGGCCGCGACCGTCAGCTCATTGGGCTCGGCATACTCGGCAGCAACGGCAGCCGCCTTGGCGCGTGCCAAGCGCTCGACAAGCGTGAGCGGGGCCTCGCCATCAAAGGGCGTTTCGTCGATATCCGCGGGAATCACGCGAATGTTGTAGCCTGCCTCGCGCATCAGCTCTATGCGGCGCGGCGATTGCGAAGCCAAAATCATAGTTGGATGCCCTCGGCGACCTTCTCGACGGCCTTGTCGCCGGCGAGCGTGCGCAGCAGCTCCAATGCAAAGGGGAGTGACTGTGCCATGCCGCTGGCAGTGATGATGTTGCCGTCTTGCGTGACCTTCTCGCCGGTATAGGCGCCTTCGGGGAAGCTTTTCTCAAAGCCAGGGAAGCACGTGGCATGGCGCCCCTCGAGCAGGTCGAGCTCGCCCAGGATAAACGGGGCGGCGCAGATGGCGGCGACGTGCTTGGTTGCGGCGAACTCGCAGACCACGTCGCAGACGCGCTGATCTGCGCGCAGGTTGGTGGCACCGGGCAGGCCGCCGGGCAGCACGACGCAGTCGTACTCGTCAAAGTTGATCTCATCAAAGAGCGCATCGCAGGTCACGGGGATCTGCAGCGAGCTTACGACCTCGCGCGTGGGCATGATCGAGACGAGCGTGGCACGCACGCCGCCGCGACGCATGACATCGACCATGGTCAAGCATTCAATAGTTTCAAAGCCATCGGCGGCGAGAACGGCAACGCTGGGCATGAGGGTTCCTTTCATAGGCGGCATACAATTAGCCGTCTTATACCCCGAAGACCTCCGCTTGCCACGCTCGATTTCCCAATGATTTTCTGAGCAATGATTAAGCGGCTAGTTGCGCCTAAGGTGGACGACGGTCTCGCAGTGGAAGGTTTGTGGGAACAGGTCGACTGGCGTGATCTTTACGGGGGAGAAGGTGCCTTCTTCGACAAAGCGTTTGAGATCGCGCGCCAGGGTGGCCGGGTCGCAGCTCACGTAGGCGACATCGCGGGCACTCGTGCTGGCGATAAGGCCGATCGCCTCGGGGGCGAGGCCTGCGCGCGGCGGGTCGACCACCAAGATGTCGGCATCCTGGTCGGGGAACTCGCGCACCGCGTCTCCGCCAATGACGTCGACGTTATCAAGCTTGTTGATTTCCAGGTTACGGCGTAGATCGCGCACGGCGGGGCCGTAGGCCTCGACGGCAGCGACAAAGTCGCAGCGGCGGGCGAGCGGCAGGGTAAAGGTGCCGGCACCGCAGTACAGGTCCACGGCAAGCTCGTCTTCCTGCGGGTCGAGCGCTTCCATGACAAGATCGATCAAAATCTCGGCACCCTTGGTGTTGACCTGGAAAAAAGACGGGGCAGACAAGCGCATCTGATCCTCGGCGATATTCTCGGTCCATGAGCCTCTCCGGCGAGCATTTCGACCTTGGAGACACGGCGGGCCTTCTTTTCGCCCTTGCTCATCACGCGTACGATGCTCGTAGGATGAGCGGCGTCCGCCAGCACGCGGGAGACCTGCGAGCGCGGAAAAGAGCCTGTGGGCGTCCAGAGTGCGACCTCGAGTGCCTTGGTGCGGCGCGATGCGCGAATGCCCACGCGTTCGAGCCCCAAGTCATGGCTGCCGCTTAGATAGTTGAGTGCGCCGACGACCGATTTGAGTGCCTTCGGGAAGCGCTTATCGAACAGCGGACACATATCGACGGTCACGATTTTGCTGGGGTCGACACCGTGCATGCCAAGGCGCACGCGACCGTTGACGACGGTCGGTTCGAGCTCGATTTTATTGCGGTAGCCCCAGTCGTCCTTGGTGTGGCAGATGGGCTGTAGCAACTCATCGACCTGCTCAGGAGCGAACTTGCCGATGCGCTCGAGCGTGGAGCGCAGGTTTTGCTCCTTGGCGGCGAGCTGTGCCGTGCGTGAGAGATTGCCCCACGAGCAGCCGCCGCAGATGCCCACGAAGGGGCAGGGAGGCTGAATGCGATCGGGGCTTGGCTCCAGAATCTCGGTGGTGCGGGCACGCATGAACGACTTGCCGTCCTGTACGAACTCGGCCTCGACGGTGTCGCCTGCCACGGCGCCCTGCACAAAGACGGCCTTGCCGTTGTCGGCGTGCGCCAGACCGTCGGCGCGTAGGTCATCGATTCTATAGTGAGCTTCATATTCCTGCCTGTCATTCGCGTTGTTGTTCGCACCATGGTAGCAGGGAAAAGCGCCCCGCATCCGAGGCTTTCCTCAAATGCGGGGCGCTTCTACAAACTGCTTCTACAAACGACTATTTCGTCTTGCCGGTAATGAGCGTCTTAAGACCCAGGCCGATCAGGCCCAAGCCCATGCGCACGCGACCGGGGCGATGGCGCTCGATGGCCTTGGTCTTGCCGGCGGGCTTATCGCGACGGGCGCTCGTCTCGGATACGGGCTTGGTGACCTGCGGCTCGGCTGAGGCGCAGGTGCAGGCTCGGCTCAATGACGGTCGCCTGGACCTCTTGGACCTTGGGTGTGGTCGGCTGCGGATCAGGAGCTGGGGCGGGCTTTGCCTCGGCGGCGGGCTCCGGAGTCGCGGTAGCGGGCTCGGGCGCTTTCTCCATGGCGGGCTCTGCGGCAGCCTCGGGCTCATTCACCGGGGGAGCGGCAACCGCTTCCGGTTTGGCGGCTGCCCCATGTTCAACCTCGTCCTGAATAGCTTCTTCGGCCACACGTTCCTTCTCCTGTGCGCGCTGCTGCGCGGCGGCCTCGGCGTTGCGATAGGCACGCTCCAGTAGAGCTTCCTGCGAGTTGAAGGGTTTCTCACCCTCTGCACACTCCACGGGGACCCAGGTGCCGTCGCTCGTGAGGCTGCGGGCCTTCACGTTGTCCTGCAGCTGCATGCCCATGCACTCGTGTACCAGGGCGCGGCAGGTGGGGTCGAGCACGGGGAAGGCAATCTCCACGCGGTGCTCGGTGTTGCGCGTCATCATGTCTGCCGAGCTCAGGTAAATCATGTCCGAGTCCACGCCGAAAGCATAGACGCGCGCGTGCTCCAAAAAGCGTCCGACGATGGAGCGGACATGCACGTTCTCGGTCTTGCCCGGAACACCGGGCTTGAGGCACGAGATGCCTCGGATGATCATGTCTACGCGCACGCCGGCACACGATGCCTCGGCGATCTTGTCGATAACCTCGCGGTCGGTCAGCGAGTTGAGCTTAAAGAACACGCGGGCGGGCTCGCCGGCAAGGGCGCGCTGGATCTCGCGGTCAAGCCCGCGCATGATGAGCGGTTTCAGTCCGACGGGCGCCACACCCAGGAAGCGGTAGTCGCCGCGCAGGTTGCCCAGCGACAGGTTGCGGAAGAACAGGTTGGCGTCCTCGCCGATGCGGGATGGGCTGTCATGAGCATAAAGTCGCTGTAGAGTTTGGCCGTCTTCTCGTTAAAGTTGCCGGTGCCCAAAAGTGTGAGGCGCGTTAGCGCCATGCCCTCGCGATAGGTGAGCTGGCAGATCTTTGAGTGGCATTTAAAGCCTCGGAACCATAGATGACGGTGCAGCCGGCCTCTTCCAGGCGCTCGGCCCACTCGATGTTGTTCTGCTCGTCAAAGCGTGCGCGGAGCTCCATGAGCACCGTGACCTCTTTGCCGTTCTCGGCAGCATCGATCAGCGACTCGCATAGGCGGCTCTGCTTGGCCACGCGGTAGAGCGTGATACGCAACGAGATGCACTCGGGGTCGTAGGCTGCTTCGTGCACCAGGTCCAAGAACGGGTTCATGGCCTCGTAAGGGTAGAAGAGCAGCTTGTCGTGCTGCAGCACCTGCTCGCGGATGGAGCGGGTCATGTCGATGGTGGGATTGGGCTGCGGCTTAAACGGCGTAAAGAGCAGCTCGTTGCGCAGGTGCTCGGGAATCTTGCCCTCAATGCCAAAGACGTAGCCCAGGTTGAGCGGGATATCGCAGGTAAAGACCGAGCGACGCGAAAGCTCGAGCGCCTTGCGGATAGTCTTGAGCGTCGCCTTCTCGAGCGATCCCGAGACCGCGAGCACTACCGGCTGCAGGCGCAGGCGCTTCTTGAGAATGCGCTTCATGTGCTGGCGGTAGTCCTCTTCCTCCTCGACGCCCTCGCCGTCCGGATCGATGTCAGCGTTGCGGGTGACGCGGATCAGCGCACGATCCAGCGGCTTATAGGAGCCAAAGCAGCTGTCCAGGCAGGCGAGGATGACGTCCTCGAGCAAGATGTAGGAGTAGGTGCCGGTGGGCGAGGGGATCTCGACCACACGGTTCATCGAGGCGGGAATCTCGATAAGGCCCAGCAGGCTCTCCTCGTCGGTGGCACCGTCCAGACCACAGGCCAGATAGAGCGCGCCATTGCGCAGGTTGGGGAAGGGGTGGCGAGGATCGATGACCAGCGGCGAGATGACCGGCGACACGTAGGCCTGGAAGTAGCGGGTTACAAAGGTGCGCTCCTCGGGCGTAAGCGAATCGATGCGGGCGCGGTGAACGCCCAAGGTGTCGAGCTTGCCTCGATGCTCTTAAAGATGGACTCCCAACGGGTAAGGAGCCCGGGCATTTCGGCCATGACAGCATCGACCTGTTCGGAGGCGGTCATATTGCTCTTGTTGTCGACAGGTTGTTTTTTGAGCTCCGCCAGATCGGACAGGCCGCCCACGCGCACCATAAGGAACTCGTCGAGGTTGGACTCGAAGATCGAGACGAACTTTAGTCGCTCGAATAACGGAACGGTTTCGTCGAAGGCTTCGTCGAGCACGCGGTTGTCAAAGCGTAGCCAGCTGAGCTCTCGGTTTTGCGTGTACGAGAAGTCGCGCGGCGGTTTGCGCAGCTTTGCGGCGGCTTGCTTCTTTTCGATTTTGCTCGGCATATGCATCTGTCCGTTCAGTCCCCACAAGGGACGGTAGCCTAACACTAATCACTATTGTCTCAATTTAGTCGACCGCTGGCACGGACGTATCGCGTGAACGGTATCTTTACCTACTTCTTACGCTGACAAGTCATAGGACTGACGTCCTGCTCGTCTGCAAGCGGTCTATATCCTCACTCACTGGTACGTAAGTGTGAATAAGAATGATGGATAGCTGAATATCATTGAATGCAGGCGGAAACGTAAACAAACATCATTTATATACATAAAACCGATTTAGCTATGCAATTCTGAATCAAAAGTTTAGAGATGCAATTGCAAATAGTTTTTTGGAAAAAAGAGCGTTTACCTTAGAAAAGTTACTTTAGAACGCCGAAGTACATTATGGGGGAATCTCGTGCGATATACCGTTCATCGCACTTTGTTGACCGTTCGGGGGCGAGGTGGAATTGCGGGTGGAATTTGGATATAACTAGAGCTGTCAGCAAGCAGCGTCCGCTATGGAAGGGCGCTGAGAGATTCGGCCGAAAGGCCCGAAAGAAAGGTAGGAGGCCATGACGAAAGGTCTGCACGTGCCTTCCGAGATCGGCAAGCTCAGGAAGGTCTGCCTGCACCGTCCCGGCGACGAGCTCCTCAACCTGCCGCCCGACGAGCTCGAGCGACTCCTGTTCGACGACGTCCCGTTCCTGGAGGTCGCGCAGCAGGAGCACGACACCTTCGCCCAGATCCTGAGGGACCAGGGCGTGGAGGTCCTCTATCTCGAGAACCTCGTCGCCGAGGTGTTCGACCAGGTCCCCGGCGCCCGCGCCGAGTTCACCGACCAGTACATCGCCGAGGCCGGCATCCGCGGCCAGCACATGCCGCAGATCGTCCGCGAGAAGCTGGACTCCATCGAGGACAACCTCGAGTTCGTCAAGAAGACCATGGCCGGCATGACCAAGTCCGAGATCGACATGCCCCTCACGGCCTCCACGACCCTCGACTCCCTGGTCAACTCCGAGTCCGAGTCCGACCTGATCATCGACGATGCCCAACCTCTACTTCACCCGCGACCCGTTCGCGGTCGTCGGCGAGGGCGTCAACCTCAACCGCATGTACTCGGTCACCCGCAACCGCGAGACCCTGTACGGCAAGTACGTCTTCAAGTACCACCCCGACTACAAGGACGTCTCGCTGTACTTCCGCCGCGACTGCCAGTTCCACACCGAGGGCGGCGACGTGCTGAACATCAACGAGAAGACCCTCGCCGTCGGCATCTCCCAGCGCACCCAGCCGCCGCGATCGACGTCATGGCCAGAACATCTTCTGGAACTCCGACTCCAAGGTCGAGCGCATCCTGGCCTTCGACATCCCGGTCTCGCGCGCCTTCATGCACCTCGACACGGTCTTCACCCAGATCGACGTCGATAAGTTCACGATCCACCCCGCCATCATGGGCACCCTGCGCGTCTACGAGCTGACCGCCGGCAAGAACCCGGGCGACGTGAACATCCGCCTGATCGAGGACACCCTCGAGCACGTCCTGGAGGACGCCACCGGCGTCGACCAGGTCAAGCTGATCCCCTGCGGCGGCGGCGACCCGATCGCGGCCTCCCGCGAGCAGTGGAACGACGGCTCCAACACCCTGTGCGTCGAGCCCGGCAAGATCTGCGTCTACGCCCGCAACACCGTCACCAACGACGTGCTGTACAAGGAGGGCCTGGACCTTCTCGTCGTGCCCTCCGCCGAGCTCTCCCGCGGCCGCGGCGGCCCGCGCTGCATGAGCATGCCCTTCTGGCGCGAGGACCTCTAGGGTCTTCTAGGACCCGTACAGGTCATAATACATACATCTAGCTGCCATTAGATGTCTCCCATTGGGGCGGTGCGGGTTTTCGCACCGCCCCAATCTTGTATGAGGAACGTCAACACGATTGGATGACTGCTTTTGTAAGGAGCTTGGCCATGGACATCAAGACGATTGGCGTTGAGGAATGGCTCAACGTTTGGGAGAAGAGCGCCACGTGGGACATCGCCCAGTCGACGATCTCGTCGCTCACCATGGGCGAGCTGCGCGCGCTTGATGAACAGGACGGCGCCACGTTCTACGAGCGCTGGATCGCGAGAAGATGAACTACGGCTGGATCGAGGGCTCGCCGGAGTTTAAGGCCGAGGTTGCCAAGCTGTATCGTCGGGAGGTCAATCCCGATCACATTCTGCAGACCAATGGCTGCACGGGCGCTAACCTCAACGCCATCATGCTGTGGTCGAGCCCGGCGACCATGTTATCGCCGAGTGGCCCACCTACGCGCCGCTCTACGAGATTCCGCGCACGCTGGGCGCCGAGGTCGAGTATTGGGAGCTTCGCGAGGAACTCGGCTGGAAGCCCGATATCGAGGAACTCAAGCGCTTGGTGCGCCCCAACACCAGACTCATCTGCATCAACAACGCATCGAACCCCATCGGTACGGTGCTCGATGCCGATATGCTCGGCCAGATTGCGAGATCGCCCGTTCGGTGGGCGCCTACGTGCTGTGCGACGAGGTGTATCTGCCGCTTGAGAACACCGAGGCCTTTATGTCGATGACTGACGTGTACGAGAATGCCATTGTCACCAACTCGGTGTCCAAGACCTATTCGACGCCTGCGGCCCGCGTGGGCTGGGTCGTGGCAGACGAAGAGATATCCAGCCGCATCCGCACCTATCGCGATTACACCATGATCTGCGGCGGCGTGTTCAACGATGCCCTGGCGACCTATGTGCTTGAGCACAAGGACAAGATTCTCGAGCGCAATCGCAAGATCGTGTTTGGCAACCGCGATATCGCGCAGGCTTGGATCGATACGCAGCACCGCGTTTCCTGGACGGCGCCGCAGGGCGTGTCCACCTCGTTTATCCAGCTTGATATTCCCGAGGACGACGAGGAGTTCTGCAAGCGCCTGCTGTCCGAGAGGGGAGTGCTGCTGGTACCCGGCAGCCGCTTTGAGCTTCCCTGCGGCGCACGCCTGGGCTACTGCGCGAGCGAGGACGTTCTGCGCGAGGGCCTGAGGCTTTTGGGCGAGGCACTGGCGGAGTTCGATCGCTAGGATTCCGATGATCTTCGAGGGCCTTATCCAAATTAGCCGAAGATAATCGAAAACGGACCCGTTTCCCTAGTGAAGCGGGTCCGTTTTTCTATACCGAGAAGTCAAGTTGTTACAAATGGAGCCGTAAAGCGAGTCGGTATCCGCTGGGCCTTATACTGAGTTTCCGGTGAACGGTATCAAGCGTCTGGTAAACGGTAATTTATTTACCAGAAATGAATAGGACAAACTTTTTTCTGAATAAAAATGAAAATGGTTGAGACACGGTATGAACCGCTAATTCTATTCATAGCTTTATTGGAAATATGCAATATGAGGGTGGTTTAGCAAAGTTTAGTTCCATTTGATTTTAGGATTGAAAACGCGTTTAAGCACGTAAATACGCTTTATTAAGATGAAGTGTGCCATGCGTGAAGTATATGTGTATGCCGTTCACCCCCTATAAAAAACCGTTCGGGGGCAAGGTGGAAGTATGAGCTGATTTTGGATATAAATATGTCGTCAGCAATAACGCCTCACACGGAGGGGCGCTAACGAATCGGCCCTGACAAGGCCCGAAAGAAAGGTAGGAGGCCATGACGAAAGGTCTGCACGTGCCTTCCGAGATCGGCAAGCTCAGGAAGGTCTGCCTGCACCGTCCCGGCGACGAGCTCCTCAACCTGCCGCCCGACGAGCTCGAGCGACTCCTGTTCGACGACGTCCCGTTCCTGGAGGTCGCGCAGCAGGAGCACGACACCTTCGCCCAGATCCTGAGGGACCAGGGCGTGGAGGTCCTCTATCTCGAGAACCTCGTCGCCGAGGTGTTCGACCAGGTCCCCGGCGCCCGCGCCGAGTTCACCGACCAGTACATCGCCGAGGCCGGCATCCGCGGCCAGCACATGCCGCAGATCGTCCGCGAGAAGCTGGACTCCATCGAGGACAACCTCGAGTTCGTCAAGAAGACCATGGCCGGCATGACCAAGTCCGAGATCGACATGCCCCTCACGGCCTCCACGACCCTCGACTCCCTGGTCAACTCCGAGTCCGAGTCCGACCTGATCATCGACGATGCCCAACCTCTACTTCACCCGCGACCCGTTCGCGGTCGTCGGCGAGGGCGTCAACCTCAACCGCATGTACTCGGTCACCCGCAACCGCGAGACCCTGTACGGCAAGTACGTCTTCAAGTACCACCCCGACTACAAGGACGTCTCGCTGTACTTCCGCCGCGACTGCCAGTTCCACACCGAGGGCGGCGACGTGCTGAACATCAACGAGAAGACCCTCGCCGTCGGCATCTCCCAGCGCACCCAGCCGCCGCGATCGACGTCATGGCCAGAACATCTTCTGGAACTCCGACTCCAAGGTCGAGCGCATCCTGGCCTTCGACATCCCGGTCTCGCGCGCCTTCATGCACCTCGACACGGTCTTCACCCAGATCGACGTCGATAAGTTCACGATCCACCCCGCCATCATGGGCACCCTGCGCGTCTACGAGCTGACCGCCGGCAAGAACCCGGGCGACGTGAACATCCGCCTGATCGAGGACACCCTCGAGCACGTCCTGGAGGACGCCACCGGCGTCGACCAGGTCAAGCTGATCCCCTGCGGCGGCGGCGACCCGATCGCGGCCTCCCGCGAGCAGTGGAACGACGGCTCCAACACCCTGTGCGTCGAGCCCGGCAAGATCTGCGTCTACGCCCGCAACACCGTCACCAACGACGTGCTGTACAAGGAGGGCCTGGACCTTCTCGTCGTGCCCTCCGCCGAGCTCTCCCGCGGCCGCGGCGGCCCGCGCTGCATGAGCATGCCCTTCTGGCGCGAGGACCTCTAAGTCTTTCCGTTTCCGGTGCGGTCCCCCTACAACCGCACCGGCTTCGCCCGTTAAACGGGCAACACTGATACTTACGTAATTCATTTCTTCGAAAGGAATCGAACCATGGGTGTTAACCTCTCCGGCCGTAGCTTCCTCAAGCTTCTCGACCTCACCACCGAGGAGATCGAGTACCTGCTCAAGCTCTCCAAGAACTTCAAGGATATGAAGCGCGCTGGCGTTCCGCATCGCTATCTCGAGGGCAAGAACATCGTTCTGCTCTTCCAGAAGACCTCCACTCGTACCCGCTGCGCCTTCGAGGTCGGCGGCATGGACCTGGGCATGGGCGTGACCTATCTCGATCCCGGTTCGTCGCAGATGGGCAAGAAGGAGTCCATCGAGGACACCGCCCGCGTTCTCGGCCGCATGTATGACGGCATCGAGTTCCGTGGCTTTGCCCAGGACGACGTCGAGGAGCTCGCTGCTAAGTCCGGCGTGCCCGTGTGGAACGGCCTGACCACTGAGTGGCATCCCACCCAGATGCTCGCCGATATCCTGACCGTCCAGGAGAACTTCAACTACGACATCAAGGGCAAGACCCTCGTCTTCATGGGCGACTGCAAGAACAACGTCGCTCGCTCCCTCATGGTCGTCTGCTCCAAGCTCGGCATGAACTTCGTGGCCTGCGGTCCCGAGGAGTGCATGCCCGCCGACGACGTCATCGAGCCTGCAAGCCCATCGCCGAGGCCAACGGTTGCACCATCAAGCTGACCACCGACGTCAAGGACGGCGTCACCGGTGCCGACGTTATCTACACCGACGTGTGGGTCTCCATGGGCGAGCCCGACGAGGTCTGGGCCGAGCGTATCGCTCAGCTCACCCCGTATCGTGTTACCTCCGAGGTCATGGCTATGGCCAACCCGGGCGCCATCTTCCTGCACTGCCTGCCCAGCTTCCACGACACCAACACCACCATTGGCGCCGAGAAGTGCGAGCAGTTCGGCATCACCGAGCAGGAGGTCACCGACGAGGTCTTCGAGAGCCCCGCTTCCAAGGTCTTCGACGAGGCCGAGAACCGCATGCACACCATCAAGGCTGTCATGTACGCCACGCTCAAGTAAGAGCATCTAGCATCTCGCTCGGGGTGTCTTGCTGCACACCCCGAGCGGCTTTGTCTGGTAAATATCTCGCACCAGGCGGCAGGCACGGCACGGAAGAGCCGCTTCGGGCGAGATCAGTAAATGATTTATGAAGGGGGGATGAGAACTATGACTGAGACCGCTAAGAAAAAGCGCGGTATGCCTTCATCGTTCACCATTCTTCTTGCTCTGCTGGCAATTGTCGCAGTGATTACCGTTATCGTCTCCGGCACGTCCGGTGGCGCGGTTACTGCCGCCCGTCTGAGCGATTTCTGCACCGCCCCGATTAAGGCTTCGCTGACGCTCTGCCCGTCTGCCTCTTCGTTATGATCCTGGGCGGCTTCCTCGGCATGATGACCGAGACCGGCGCCCTGGACAACGGCATCGCCGTCCTGGTGCAGAAGCTTAAGGGTAATGAGATCATGCTCATTCCCGTGCTGATGCTCATCTTCTCCCTCGGTGTACCACCTATGTATGTGCGAGGAGACCGTTCCCTTCTACGCCTTGCTTGCCGCTACCATGATGGCCGCTGGCTTCGACCCGATGGTCGGTGCCGCCACCGTCCTGCTCGGCGCTGGCTGCGGCTGCCTGGGCTCCACGGTTAACCCGTTCGCCGTCGGCGCTGCCGTCGACGCTCTGACCGGCGTTGGCATTGAGGTCAACCAGTCCATCATCATCGGCCTCGGTGCCGTCCTGTGGATTGTCACTACCGCTATGTCCATCTTCTTCGTCATGAGCTATGCCAAGAAGGTCAAGGCTGACAAGGTTCCACCATCCTGTCGATGCAGGAGCTCAAGGACGCCGAAGAGGCTCACGGCAAGGCTGCTTCCGAGGTTCACAATGAGGTCAAGCTCACCGGTCGTCAGAAGGGTGTTCTGATCGCCTTTGCCTTCACCTTCGTCGTCATGATCGTCGGCTTCATCCCGCTGGCCGACCTCAACGAGGGCGTCGCCAACTTCTTCGACGCTGGCGCTGTCTACGATGCCGACGGTAACGCCGTCGTCCAGGGCTGGTCTGCCTGATCACCGGCCTGCCCATTGGCCAGTGGTACTTCGACGAGGCTTCCACCTGGTTCTTCCTCATGGCCGTCCTGATCGGTATCATCGGTGGCCTGTCCGAGAAGCAGATCGTCAACACCTTCATCACCGGCGCTGCGACATGATGTCCGTTGTTCTCGTCATCGCCCTCGCTCGTGGCATCTCCGTCCTCATGGCTAACACCGGCCTCGACGTCTACGTCCTCGACGCTGCCGCCAATGCCCTGGCTGGCCTGTCCGGTGTGATCTTCGCTCCCATGAGCTTCCTGGTCTACTTCGGCCTGTCCTTCCTGATCCCCTCGACCTCCGGTATGGCCACCGTCTCCATGCCCATCATGGGACCGCTGGCTGTTAAGCTCGGCTTCTCGCCCGAGGTCATGGTCATGATCTTCTCCGCCGCCATCGGTGTCGTGAACCTGTTCACCCCGACCTCCGGCGCCATCATGGGCGGTCTCGCCCTGGCCAAGATCGAGTGGACGACCTGGCTCAAGTTTGCCCTTAAGCTCATCGTCGCGCTCTCCGTCGTCTGCGCCATCATCCTGACCGTCGCCTGCGTGTTGCTCTAAGTACCAACGGGTACCCCACGGAAACCTTGACGATCCTGTAAAGGATCACCTGGTCATCGTCTGTCCGGTGGGGTCAACCCACCGGTAGACTCCTACCTTTAGCCCCCTCCCGTTCCGTGCGCGGGAGGGGGCGCTCTTGTGTTCCGGCGTTTTACCAAACGCCGGAACCACTCGACGCTGCAAGCCCGCCAGAGCGGCAATCTGACGTTCAATCGTCGGGCATGGCCAAAAGGCCTATGCCCTCCTCTTTCACGTCACCTTGCTCGCTCTGGTGGGCTTTCGCTGACTTATGCTCAACCTGCGGCGCTGCCATTGTTGGCGCAGGGGGCGGCTTGCTCGCTCTGGTGTCTGTTCGCTCATATGACCCAATCCGCTGTCAAGAGCCACAATGGCCCCGCCGACCGCTTGCAATCGGTCGGCGGGGCCTGCCGTTGAACCCGTCCCGGTCCGCCCCGGCATGTCGTCGACGCCTTCGGCT
>ENA-OQAA01001212-OQAA01001212.1-human-gut-metagenome-genome-assembly--contig:-NODE-1212-length-13896-cov-1.559881_pt1 | contig 13896 bp, 15 predicted proteins | sample MGYA00242489_ERZ504515 | MGnify/ENA primary metagenome ERZ504515 (study PRJEB26092, sample SAMD00036237) | human gut metagenome | host: Homo sapiens | study: EMG produced TPA metagenomics assembly of...
ATACCGAACTTTGATAATTATCAAGAGCATCTTTGTGTAGCTTTCTATCTGCATTCAAAATACCGATATACTCATATGCCAAGCCTTGTAGCTTATACTCTTCCGTTTTCTCCAATTTAGCCAAAGCATTCAAATAGGCTGCATAGCCAGCGTATCATTCCCCTGCAAATCCATCACTTTGCCATAATAAAACAATGCCTTCCCCGCTTTCACGTTATCACCCCCATTCTTATAATAATCTACCGCCAACTTTATCAACGAATCCGACTGCATGCTATCCAGATAGTTCTTATCACGGGCTTGTGTCAACAGCAGCACATAGTCTGCCCGCTGCTTTCCACGAAGCTTCTCCGGATGAGGAATTTGCTCCAACAGCAGTAATGCACTGTCAGGATATACATCCATATACCTCTCTACCTTATCAAAAACATTGGATACGTTCTTCTCTACGCAAGAACCTAACAGTACACAAACGGACAAAAGCCCAAGATATAACAGTTTTTTCATATGAACATGTTCTTTACCAGATTATCATTGCGTATACACAGAATCCTTTTGGAGATAAATATTCACACCAGCCAACGGCAATCCTTTTCCCCATCAGTCACAATGCCATTTGTCTGCGCATTAGAAACAACTGCACAGCAGAATGTTATGAACAGTACTATACATCGCTTCATAATCCATGTATATATAATTAAACTTTGGATGAGAATAAGCTTTTTTACGGCCTCTCCCTTCAAAGATACAAAAAACCGCTTCAACAATGTACAAAAACAAGATAAATGTGACAAACAAAACAAATAGCTCAGAGCTTGTTTCCCCTTACATAGGCTTCCTTTCCATTTTCTGTACGGAGTTATCAGCGCCTATCGGCCGTGATGCGCTCTGCCAACGGCCGTCAACCACTCGACTAACGACCGTCAACAAGGTGCTTCATAACCGTTGAACACCTATTATACTCATAGTTTCCCCATACTGTGCACCTATCTTATTCCTATTATGAGCCAGCTGCAGTCTATCGGTAAACGGTCTTTTACGAAGTTAATACCGTGTTTACACGAAACGCATATCGTGTAAACAAGATATTTGCAAAATGCTGTACATTCTATTAATACACTAACAAACAAGATATTAACTTACTTTTCGGCGTATTTCCGCTGTGGAAGCAAAAGTTGCTTCCACCTTTTTGAGTTGCTTCCACAGCACTTGTAATGCCGATGAATAAAGGGATGCAGGAAGTAGGTGGAAGTGTGGAAGCAGAAATGATAAAACTAAGCAGAGATAATTTTCCCTTAAAAGCAATAAAACTCCAGAATCTGCTGGAGCAAAGCATCCTGCTTTCCCAGACCTTTTTCCAACTCCACACTTTTCAGGTTATAGAGTTGTGCCAGCAAAGCTGACGACTGCTTCTCGCAAAGACGGGAATCATGTACCTGCTCCATCCAGCAGACGGTCTCTCCCCAAACATCTACCGAAAGATGTGACAAGACTTCTGTCGGGGCTCCCCCCTTCTCCACCTTACGGAAGATTTCGACCAAAGCACACAACAAGCTGGACATTATCTGTTTACAACGGGAATGGGAACGGGATTCCCGGTTTCTGAAACGTAGCAGGAAATAGTACCCCAGCCATAAATAAACGGTGGTGACTTCTGCATGGATTTTCTCTATCCTCTTCCAATGCGCAACCAAGGCAGCATCAATTTCTTCCAGAATCGCATCCGTATCATCTTCTATGTAGTATTTCTGCGCAAGACACTCTATCACGCACCCCCATTTCGCCATATCCACACACTCTTGCGTACGCCCCATCCATACATGGGCTTCCTCCAATATCCGGAATGCCTTTTCTCCACATTCTGGAGCATCATAAAACCGATACTGACGAAACAACAGAAGAGACTGACATAATAACTCATCCAAAGAGTACTCCGCACTTTCCATATTTAAAATTCAAGTATCCATTCAGGTAACAAAATCGAGCAAAAGTAATCATTTCCTAAGAAAATCACGCTGTTTCAGCACAAAAACCGGCAAGAAAAAGAAGATACCGATGACGGACATCACCAGTCCGCCAATGGTACCCGCCGCCAATGGAAACCAGAAAGCTTCCTTGTCCTCACCTATCATGAAAGGGATAAATCCCAGAATGGTAGAAACTACCGTGAGGAAAATAGGAACGACCTTCGCATTCCACGCCTTGACGTAGGCACGAAGAGCGGAAAGACGGGGGGAAACGACGTCGGATGCTGTTGTACTCGTTCAGGATATAGATGCTGGCATTCACCGTGATGCCGCACAGCAGGACGAACGAGGCAAAACCGCCCTGGTCGAAGTTCAGCCGGAACCAATAGAAAGTAAGAAATACCCCGATATAAGAAACCGGAATCACAAAGATGATGGCAAGCGGCTGCTTCAGGGAGTTGAACAGAACGCTGGTCGTAAAGAAGATGATGGCTATCACCACCAGCAGAAGCAGGTATTGGCGGTTGTCCTTCTCGCCCCATGACCAACTGTTGCTGTCCGACTCGGCTGTATAACCCATCGGCAACAGTTTGTTGAACTCCTCCAGGACACGTTTCTGTATCTTGTTGCCCATCTCATTGGAGCCGATATATTCGTATTGCAGGCAGAGGCGGTACTGCTGGTTTTCTTTGGCAATCTCCTGCGGCATCTGTCCCTTTTCCACAGTAGTCAGTTCGGAAAGCTTGTAATGCTTGCCGTTTCCTACTCCATAGGGGAAGAACTGCATCGCCCAGATGTCATATTCGGCAGACTGGCGGGAAGAGAGCTTGATTTTCTCCGTTCCCTGCTCGGCCGCTACCGAGCCAATCTCCAGATTCTTGCCAAAGATGGGGCGCACCGCAGAGAAAAGCACTTGCGCGTCGATGCCCTCTTGCGCCATGCGCTCCTTGTTCAGGTTGAAGTAGAATTCCTGATAGTCATCCTTCCACCAGGAGAACTCCGAATTGATGAGCACTTCCTTGATACGCCGGTGCGTCAGCAGCTTGGCCTTCAGCTTCTCCGCCCACTCATAGAGTTCGTCGTAGTTGTAGCCGTACATCCTGATGCGGTAGGAGCCGGCACTCTCGCGGACGTCATTACTGAACCCCTGGTCCTGCAATCCGTAGATGCCCCAGCTGCCGCCTCCCAGTTCCAGTGCCTTGCTTATCATATTGGCTTTCAGTGTATAGGGAAAACCGCTGTTCCGGGCTTCCTTCTTGAAATAAATCTGCATACTGGCACGCCGGGGGCTGTAGATGGAAGTATGAAACTGCCTGATTTCCTTGAACCGGCTGAGGTAGGTCTCCATACGTTTCATCAAAGTGTTCATCTGCTCGAGGGTGCTGCCATTGGGAAGGTTGGCGTTGGCATAGAGCACCACCTCCTCATTACGGGTGAAGTAACTGCCTTCGTACACCTTCTGTATGAAAAGCCGCAAGCTGCCGCCCAGCGCCTTGTCCACAACGGGTTTCACCGACTCCTTATAGGTATCCGAACCGAATACCTTATTGTAAGCAGCTTCCCATTTTCCCCCTCCTTCCAGTTTGTCGGGCAACAGAAAAACAGGCAGACCGAAACCCAACAGCAACAGCAGGCATACAGCCCAGCGCCAACGGCACAGAAAACGGATGAGAGCAGAGTAGCAGCAGGAGAAATAAACGGGGAAACGTCTGAAAATCCGTCCCAACCTTGTTTTGAATGTTTGCGTCAGCCCCGGCAAGACAAGACGCCTTTTCTTCCCCGTAATCCGCCTCACCAGTCCTATCTTCTCAATCATCGACGGAACAAAGAACAATGCCACCATCAAGGAAACAGCCAGATTGATGATCACTACCGCTGCAAAGTCCTGCAGGTTGAGCCGTATCCTCTCGTCAAGGAAGAAAATGATAACAAGCGCACCCATCGTAGTGAGGGTTGCCGCCAACACCGACAGGAAGGCCTTGAGATTACGCCGGTGCAGAATGTGGTCGGTCATGACAATGGTACTGTCTATCACCAGATTCAGCGAGACAGTGATACCCGCCAGCGAATAAAGCTGCATCTCAAGTCCGAAGAGGTAGTAGAAGATAAGTGCCACCGCTATATTTACAGCCAGGCTGGTAACTATCAGAAAAAGATATTTCAACTTACGAGTAATGAGCCATACGAATACAAGCAGGATGAGTACCGTCAAACCGGTACGGAAGTAAATCTTGTCCAGTTCTTCCCGTATGTACTCGGTCGCATCATAGCTGGTATGCACTTCATATCCGACAGGAAGTACCTGCCGAACAGCTTCCATCTCGTCCATCACGGCACGGTTCAGTTGCAACTGGTTGGCAGTTTCTTCCGCAGTAATGGATAGATAGACGGAATTCAGCCCATTGATGCGGTAATAGCTTTGCGGCTCCTCCTCCATACGGACAGCCGACACCAGTTCGTCCAAGCGGAGCAGTTTCCCGTCGGTAGCCGTCACGGTGATGGCAGCAGGATTAAAACCAAGGGAGTTGCTCTCCGGCACCAGTGCCAGGCGTATCCATTCCCGGCTACCGTTACCTGTATCCACATTGTGCGTACCCAGAAATTCCTTCCGGTAATGCCGCTGTACTGCCTCGCTGATGTCCGATAGGGTCACACCCAGCAAGCGCAACTGTTCACTGTCATATTCCAGTCTCCACTCCATGGGCGTGGCACCGCTGAGTTCCACCTTATAGATACCCGGAATATTTGCCAGCCGCGGCTTGATATGCTCCTCGGCATACTGCTGAATCAATATCGGAGTGGAAGGGGCATTCAGTGTGAAGGACATGAAAGGGCGTGAGGCGTTCTCGTCGGGCACTTTCATGTGAATGGTGGGATAGCTGACACCTTCGGGCAATTGGGGCCACGTCTGCCGGATGATGGTGGAAGCTTCGAAGCGGACTACCTCGACATCGGCATGCTTGTCCAGCTCCACAGTAATGTTGCCGTAGCCGTTGCCGAGGTGGAGTTCAGCCGCTTCACTCCGCGGATACGCGCCAGCATGGATTCCAGCTTGCTGGTCACTTCCATCTCCACCACCCGCGACGAAGTGCCAGGCATGCTGAAACCCACCGTGAAGCCGGGCAGGCTGCGTGACGGATTCAGCTTGACGGGGAGCAGCGGTATCAACGCCACCCCTACCAAAGCAAGGCAGACAAACGCCACTATGACGGTGAAGGAAGAAACTCGTTTCATCAGTTATTATAATCAAATTTTTCCGACAGCGAAAATCCGCTGGCAAAGTCGTGCAACGTCAGTTTCCGTATCTTGTAATAATTCAGCCAGTAGTCCTGCAAGGCGGAGATGTAATTGCGTTGCGCTTCCTGCTGGCGGTTCAGCGAGAGGGTCAGGCTGTTGATGTCTGCCTTGCCGATAATGAAGCGCTGGCGGGTTTCGTTATACGCCAGGATGGCAAGGTCGAGGGCCTCTTCGGCACTGGCGACGAGGGCTTGCTGGACGTTGAAGTCGCTGACGGTCATGATAACCTCCTCCTCAATGCTGATTTCACTCTGCCGGGCAGAAGTCTTCACCACGTTCAGATTGTTCCTCGCCATGTTGTATTTGCCTTTCCTCACGCCCCAGTCCACCAGTGGAATGGAGACACTGACCGACACCATCTCCTGCTGCATGGGATGCCTGTATGCTTCACCGAATTTCTCTGCCACCTGGTTGAAGCCGACGCTGGCGTTGATGCTGGCGTTGAAGCGCGATTCCTTCTTCGTCTTGTCTACTGTCTGCTCGGCTTCCAGCACTTCCTGACGAAGCCCCAGAAATTCCGGATTGTTGGCTTGAGCGGCCAGCAAAGCCTCATCAACCGGTATGGTCAGCGCCCTCGGACGTCCCGGAAGCGACACCCTGATATCCGTGTTCTTCTCCATATTCAGAAAAGATGCCAACGAAAACATGGCGCGCTTCAAGGCACTGGCGGCATTCTGCAAAGTATTGCGGGCGTTCACCACGTCGAGTTTCAGCGTCAGCAGGTCGGCACGGCTGATGGCGGCTATTTTCAAGCGCTGCATGCCGATGCGGTAGAGGGTATCGGTGGAGACGGCATTGTCCTTGGCCAAGTCATATTCCGCCTGTGCCATGGCAAGCGCAAAGAAATAGGTAGTGGCCTGCTCGGATACTCGCTCTGCATTGTAAATATACTCCTTCTTCACCTTTTCGTACTTCAGCGGCTCAATCCTGCGTTCCCAACGGAAAGGATTGTAACCGACCAGACTCTGCGAGTAGCCCAAACGAACCGGAACACTGGTGAACTGGGTATACTTGTTTCCACCGAAGCTCCGCATATAGCCCAGCTCCGTATCCAGATAGAACGTACCGCCCGTCAAGTCGAAATTCTGTCTGACGGCAAGATTGCCGTATGCATAGAAGGATTGGCTGGCTGCGATAGATGTCAAGGTCCTGTTCGGAGTCGTAACGCTTGGTGATATCACGGTTGTACTGTGCCGGAGTCATGTTCAGCGTCAGGCTGGGAAGGCGGTTTGCCTTATAGGTGCGGTATTCCCAATAACCGGCCAGATACATGTTCTTGGTGCGGAAGGCTTCCAGCGAACTGTCATTCGCCAGGGCAATGGTCTGCTGCAAATCGAGCGTTATCCGCTGTTGGGCAAAAGCGGAAAGGGCTCCCAGACTGAACAAAAGTATAAGACTTAATTTCTTCATGCTCTTTCTTTTCTATAAATAAACCAATATATCAACGGGATGATGAACAGACTGACCAGTGTCCCCACGAACATCGCCCCAATCATCGCTATGGAAAGCGGCTTCTGCAGCTCCGAGCCCATGTCGAACGAGAACAGCAGCGGAACCATGGCAAATATCGTGGTGAGCGATGTCATGATGATGGGCCGGAGCCTTCTCCGTCCCGCCTCGTGGATGGCCTCGAGCAACGGCATCCCCTCTTTCCGTAATTCATTAATGGCATCCAGCTTCAGGATGGAGTCGTTGATGATGATACCGCACGTCACAATCAGTCCGATGGCAGACATCAGGTTCAGGGTATGCCCGCATATCCACAACAGCAGCAGGGCAAACGCCACATCTATCGGAATTTCCAGCAGTACGATGAGCGGCTGCACGAAGCTTTCGAACTGGGCGGCAAGAATGAAATACATCAGCAGGATAGAGATGAAAAGAATCACCACCAACTCGTCCAGCATCTGGCGGTTGGAGAAGAAACTGCCGGAAAAGGCCGTATCCCAGTCACCCGTGGCATCTGCTCCCGCTTCACCTTTCCATCAACTCCGGAGCATCGTCCACTTCATAGAAACGGAACGGTATATATTCACCGTTGCGTCCTGCCGTAATCGTTTTCAAATCCTCAGCCGGACGCACCTTTACCAGCTCCCGAAGCGGAATATGCTCACTTCGCCCTTACTGTCCGGACGGGTCTGTATCAATGTCTGCTGCAGCACCTCGTTCACTGTCCGCTCCTCGCCCACAATGCTGATAGGCAGGTATTGCTGGTAGGAATGGAGCATAGCTACGCTGTTCTCCTTGAACGCTGTCCGCAGCGTACGGTAAAGCTCGTCATACGAAACGTCATAGAGCAACAGCTTTTCCTGCAGGATGCTTATGTCAAGCTGGTTCTCGAAAGCGATACCTACGGGCGCTGTCCCCGTAAGCTCCGCAAACTGTTGTTCCAGTCCGCGCAATTCTTCCGCCGCCGGCGCCTTCTCCTTGTTACGGGCATAAGTTCCGCCACCACATCGGCCTCCCCGGTCACGAAAAGCTTCTCGAACACGGTTTCGGGTGGAGAAAAGGAGACTGTCGCCAACGGATATTCCCGCATCAACCACTCGCCCGCCTGCTTCTGCAAGGGAGCAATCCCGTCAGGCGAGGAAGTCTTGAAATACAATTCTGCCTCCGAAGAAGAGAGAGCCTGCTCACGGTTCAGCAGATAGTCCTGCTGGCCTATGGCAGCCGTCTGTTCCACAGTCTTGTCCAACAACTGTCCGAACAGCACATTCACACGATGCCGGTTCTCGTCCACATGTATATTTTCGTTCCATTCCACGTGGACTATCAGTTCATTCTGGTCTATCTGCGGCATACGCTCCTTGGCTATGGAATAAAACAGAAAGACACAAAGAGGAATAGAAACCACACAGAATATGATACTTACCGTCTTGTGGGAAAATACCCAGTCGATGCCCACATCATAAAAACGGTCCAGCGTATGTTCCTTCAACGGATTGTTGATGCGGATGCGGGAGAACCACGACCTGCCGCGCAACCCCGTCCGGTAGACCAGCATATAGAGGACCGGCAGCAGCATGATACCCGTGAAGTAGGAAACCAGCAGCCCCACCGTAACAGAGAATGCCTGGTCATAGAAAAGCGCTCCCGCAATGCCGCTCATAAATATCAGCGGCACAAACACGGCAACCGTGGTCAGATGAGCTCAGCATCGGCGTCACCACCTCACCCGTACCCGCCACGCAAGCCCGCCTCAACGAATAACCCCGTTCGCGGTACTGCGAAATATTTTCCGTGACAATGATGCTGCTGTCAATCATCATACCCAACGCCAGAATCAATCCGGACAGAGAAATTATATTGAGCGACATCCTGAACAGATAGAAGAACAAGAAACAGATTACAATGGACACCACCATGCTCAGGCCGATGATGAACGGCGACTTGACATCCCCCAAGAAGAGTACCGCCACAATGCAGATGAACAAGAAACCCAACGACAAGTTCTGCTGCAGATTGGAGATGGTATAGTCCAGCAACTCCGTCTGGTTACGGCTGATGCTAAAATCAATGTCGGGATATACTTTCTTGAAGTAGTCCATCGTGCTGTTGATGGCAAGCTTCATGTCTTCCATATTCTCGTCCGCCTGCTTGATGACGGCAAGGGTAACGGCACGCTTGCATTGCTCATGGAGACACCTTTCTCCTTGGCAGGAACAATCTCTACCCGGCAGAAGTCTCCCAAGCGGATGATACGTCCTTCCTTTCGCAGCAGGATGCCCTTCACGTCCTCCTCTGTCCGCAGCAGGGTGGAGAACTTGATGTTGTATTCGTAGTAGCCGTCGCGCACAGTCATGCTGCCCGGCTCCACGTTGTTTTGCGCCAGCACGTTTTCTATGTCTTCAATGGAGAGCCCCAACACAGCAAGCTTATCCGGGTCGGGCACAATCTGTAACTGGCGTTCGACCAAACCCGTGACATCCACCATTGCCACTTCTGCCAACTGCTCGATGCGACGCTTTATGACATTTTCGGCAAACTCGCACAAATCAAGAAACGCACGTTCGTCCGTCTTGCCGTATGCACTGTCGTTTTTTAGGGTCAGGTTGAGGTAGAAGACAGGAATGTCCGTCGCACTTGCCTTTATCACCTTCGGGCGTTCGGCATCCTTGGGCAGATAGTTCATGGCGGCGTCAATCTTCTCGTTCACTTCTATGAACAGGTCGGTATTCGTACCGAAGTCGAAGCCCAGGCGGATGATGCCTGCACCATCGCGCGTCTCGCTGTCCATGTCCTTCAGTTTCGCCACCTGGATGAGCTGCTGCCGCAGAGGTTTCACCACCGTATTCTCTAATTCACGCGCCGAGGTATTCTGCGCCGACACCTGCACTGTAATTTCCGGGATGGCAATATCGGGCAGCAAGGATACCGGCAAGGGTGAAGTAAGTCACCAGCCCGACAATGAAGCATGCTGTAAATGCCATCAGTACGGCAATAGGCCGCTGTATCAAAAACTTTATCAATTGAACTATGAATTTTGAATTACCACTTATCACTCATTATCTATCAACCACCTTCACCGATGCTTCATGTGCCAGATTCACATTTCCCGTCACAATGACCGTATCGCCTTCTTTCAGGCATCGTCGGCCATACTATAGCTTTCCGCATTCTCCAGACCGGTCTGCACATAGTTCCACTGCGCCTTTCCGTCTTTCAGGGTAAACACCACCTGCTTGCCCGAACGCAACACCACGGCACTCTTCGGGATTACAAGCTGTCCGCCCAGAGAGCGGTGCACGTTCACCCTCACGTTCATCCCACTGAACAGCCGTCCCTTGCCATTGACGGCAGCCTTCACCTTAACCATCCCCTTGTCATCCACCAGAGGATTGATTTGGGTGATGCGCCCCTCCTGCCTAAAGCCGGCATCCGAATAAGGGGTAACAATCACCTTGTCGCCACTCTTTATCAACGGCAGTTCGCTTTCCAGCACCGTGAAGTCCACCTCCATACCTTGAGTGCCGATAATGGAGCAGAAGGCTTCCGAGGTACTTGCCTCGTTGAACGGTTTGGAGAACAGGTTCGCCACTACCCCGTCAAAAGGCGCAACCAGCGTGGCGTGTTCCTCTTCATACGCGGCAAGCTCATACTGGGCGAGGCTCTGGTCGTAACCGCTCCTCACGCGGGCCAGCTTCATGATGTCAGCAGGTACTTTGGAGGCATCCCCACCGGATACGCCTTGCCTACTCAATACATCCTGCAACTCAAGTTCCGCTTTTTCCAAGGCATCCTTGGCCTGCGCGGTCTTGTTCTTCAGGCGGAACTTATCCAGTTCGGCAAGTTTCTGCCTTTGCGCACCGGGTCACCGTTCTTCACGTAGATGTGTGCCACTACACCGGTAGTCTCAAAACGCAAATCCGCCATGGCACCGGCGGTTACTTTTCCGTTGCTCACCAGTTCATGCTCAAAGGTCGCCCGCTTCAGGACTTTCACGGTCACTTCATTGCTTTCACTTGGCAGGACGGTTGCCACCCCTTCCTCGGACTCTTTTCCCTTTCCGGCATCGGAGCAGGCGGCAAGCAGGGCAACGGCCATGCATAGCAGGTATCGATAGTTCTGTGTCTTCATATTCATACTCAATTATAAATTGATAAAATTAATCGTTTCAAAAAAACGAACCGATATTTGCATGTGGACACTTTTTTCATAGCACTTTTAGTAATTAGTTCGCTCATTATTAACGCTTTACGTTTTTATTCATCTTTTTTAATATGGACAAAAATAAGCTGAATCTTTTTTATTTCCTCCCTCATCTGTCGTATTGCCGTAGAATGCACTTTCGGCTCTTTCGTCAATACCATCCACTTCATTTTTTCAAACTTGTCCGGTTGCCTGAAGCTTGGTTCCGCATAAAGCTTCGCAAGCAGATAATAGGGATAAATACGTCCCGGCAAACGATGGGTGGAACGGATAAACCAGTCTTCCGCTGACAAGCAATCACCCATCTGCTGATAGTTTTTGCCTATCACATTCAGTATCATGGGGTCACAACTACGCTGTAAAGCTTCTTTCAAAATACAGTTGGATTTACCGAACTGCTGCTGCTCGTGCAATCCATGCCCATATTCGAACAAGAAAGATGCCCGGTCCCTCAACAGAGGATAAAGGCGCCCGTACTCTTTCTCTGCCGATTGATACGCACCTGCATTATACAGCACCCGCGCATTCATCCACTCCCGGCAAGCCTGCTCCACTTGCAAGTCATTCTTCAGGCGAAAACCGCCAATGATGCCTACTAATACAGCCACCCCCAACCATTGCCAACGGTCGGCACCGAACAAGCACGCTACAAGCAATCCTCCAAATGTAACGATAAATACCGGAAGTTGTAGCGGATAGGAGGAAAAAGAGAATATCATCAAAGAAAGAATAGCCCCACAGATACCATAACGTCCTTTACGGACTCCCCTATACAAACACAGCACGACCACAACCAATAGACATACAGCCAAAGGAATGCCCAGTTCGACCGCAGCCTGCAGATATTCATTGAATGCATATTCCGGACTTCCCGCCACACGTTCCTCCCACAGTTCATAATCACCTGCTGCAAAATAAGTTTCCTGCGCATTTCCGTAGGCTGCTGCGAAATTATGAATCCCATATCCGGTCAACGGCTTTTCTGCAATGGCACGACAAGTTATCTTCCACATGAAAAGACGGCCACGTGCAGAATCGGGTTTCAAGACAAACAGTAAATAGCCTGCCAATAGCAAGACACAGAATCCACCGACCACTACCATCACCACACGCTGCCTTTGCTGCTGCCATAATAATCTGAACTTATCCGTCCAATCCATATGCCAAGCATATACACACAGACAGGAAACTCCTGCCGCCAACCATGCCGAACGGCTCATTCCTGCCGGAAGCACACAAAGGATAAGCAGCATCACACCACCAGCGACCATAGTTCCAGCCTTATCCATCACCTTTTCCCATCTTCTTCCATCATTCCGGTCAGAGCAGAGAATCTCCCCCCTCTTGGTCAGCCATTGATACAGACAGACCGGAAGTATCATGCCAAATAGCCGGAATAAGCCCCGGATTGAAGAAAGAACCTGTCAATACATACAAGGAATGGTTGGACACAGCATAACCATAAAGCTGCCTCAATCCCCAAACAGCCTCAATCGCCCCCCAGCATTACCAATACCCACCGAAACCGGTATAAAAGAAAATACCTTTTTCCATCATCAATCCAGCCATCAACAGACATCCTGCAACTACCAATGCACTTTTATCGAAATAGAGCCATTGCCCTATAACATCAGCTACAGGAAGTCCGGAAGAAACGTTACATGCCAAAGACAATAAAACTATACAAGCAATGTAGACCAAACTTCCAGCCAATAGATTACGTACATTATTCATTCTATCTATCAAATATTCAATAGTATTCTATAATTCACCAAAAGATTTGTTTCCCGTCTTTATATTCAAAAATCCGTTCATCTTTACCGGCTGTGTGATTCTTCAGATAAAATAAAGCACCTTGAAACCCTGAATAGACAATAGAATCTGACACAGCCATTTGCCGCCCGACAGAATTCCATTTTCCTCCACCCCAATAAAACAATTCATACAAATTACCTTTATAAATAAAATTCACCTCATTACGAGGAGTATACACCACCTTCTCCACACGATGGGGACTTCCAAAGTCCATCCCGGTCCATCCTCCATCCGGATGTATATAATCAAATGAAGTATCCGGATTACCGTCAAATGCGTTCAAATATTCATGTGTATTGTCTTCAAAACTTCCCGGAGTACCTATGATTTCCCCATATAGAGGTATGGTATCTTCCGTATTCTCATAAAAAGCCAGTTCCGAGATATTACAGAAACATCCGTCAGCACCCTTATAGCGCATATACCGATACGGTTTATCAGACTTCAACCGGGCCACAGTATATAGCCGATACGGAGCCTCCTTTATCAAAAGTAGAGTATCCTTCCACCCAAAGTCTGCCCGGTCGCTTCCTTCCACTACTCCCCCAATCATCCGGTCATTGAAAAGAACACTCAAAGTAAGATGGCACTTCCTATACAAGACCAATTCCTGCTTTTCAGCTTCCGGAACAATGAACCGTATCTTTCCGGTTTCACGCTCCAGAAGAAAAGGAGAAGATACTGCAGCGCATTCCTTTCCGTTCCAGGCAGCCAGCGTAAAGACCGCCCCGCTCCCACATCCTCAAAACGAGCCTCCCCCTTCTTAAAGAAGTATATCCTATAGGTTGCCATTGTAGTCTGTTGGCAAGGCACAAATACACCATATCCCCCTCACGAAACTGTCCGGAAAGCAAAGAATCCGGAAGAGCTACAGTCCAATTCCTGTTACCGGTATAAAGTGCAGTGACATCGCGGAAGAACGGACGTCGGAATGCCGGGTAAACATCGGAATATTTCCCCAGTTTCCGTACCGCCTCCTTATCAATACTATAGGTTGCCCGGTACATTTTTCCCCTCGAAATGCTATATTCTTCCGCTTTGCTCCATACTTCTTCATAAGGAAGATTTGCAATGTATGTCTTTCCTTCCTTATCCAAAACAAAATTCCAGAAATGAGAGGCATTGTTGTCTCCCAATACCATCACCCTATCTACTCCGCACGGAATGC
>ENA-OQAA01001213-OQAA01001213.1-human-gut-metagenome-genome-assembly--contig:-NODE-1213-length-13878-cov-1.665988_pt1 | contig 13878 bp, 10 predicted proteins | sample MGYA00242489_ERZ504515 | MGnify/ENA primary metagenome ERZ504515 (study PRJEB26092, sample SAMD00036237) | human gut metagenome | host: Homo sapiens | study: EMG produced TPA metagenomics assembly of...
AGCGGTCAGTGTTACGCCAGTCAGGCTGTTACGGCCGCAGTGCAAACCGTGGAGAGTGTGCCCAGTTCTGCCGGTTGGGATTCGATCTGGTGGATGCCGACGGGAAAGTGATTGTCCGCAACAAGCATCTGCTTTCGCTGAAAGATATGAATCAGAGCGAGAATCTGGAAGCCCTGCTGGATGCAGGAGCTTCGTCGCTGAAGATCGAAGGCCGCCTGAAGGATGTATCGTATGTCAAGAATGTGACGGCTTATTACCGTCAGCGTCTGGACGCGATTCTGAAGCGTCGCAAGGAATATTGCCGGGCTTCTTCCGGAAGTGTCCGGCTGGATTTCCGTCCGCAGCTGGACAAAAGTTTCAGCCGCGGCTTTACGGATTATTTTGTACGCGGACGCAATGCCGGCATTTTCTCGTTTGATACCCCAAAGTCTTTGGGTGAGGAGATGGGAACCGTCAAGGAAATCCGCGGTAATTACCTGACAGTGGCAGGTGTGAAACCCTTTAGCAACGGCGACGGCATATGCTTTCTGGATGAGCAGGGCCGTCTGCAGGGATTCCGTGTAAACCGGGTGGAAAACAACAAGCTCTTCCCGCAGGAGATGCCGCGTGTGAAGCCTAAAACCGTGCTGTACCGGAACTTCGACCAGGAGTTTGAGAAGCAGATGCAGAAGAAGTCTGCCGAACGGAAGATTGCCGTATCCATGACACTGGCTGAAAACAATTTCGGCTTTACGCTGAGTCTGGAGGACGAAGACGACAACCGCATCAGTGTAGTCCTGCCGCGTGTGAAAGAACTGGCCCGCACTCCGCAGGCAGACAACCTGCGCAACCAGCTGGGCAAACTGGGAAATACTCCCTTTGAATGTACACGTCTGGATCTGGTCCTGACGGATAACTGGTTCATTCCTTCTTCGGAAATCGCTGACCTGCGCCGCCGGGCTGTGGAAAAACTGCTGGAAGCGCGCCGCATCAATTATCCGGCAGAACTAGCCGTACTTCCCGTTACTCATCATGCTTTCCCTGAAAAGGAACTGACTTATCTGGGCAATGTGATGAACAAGGAAGCTTTCGGTTTCTATCATCAGCATGGGGTGAAACGGATTGCTCCCGCCTTTGAACAGGAAGCTCCCCGTGAAGCAGTCCTGATGTTCTGCAAACATTGCATCCGTTACAGCATGGGATGGTGTCCGCAGCACCAGAAAGTCCGTTCGCCTTATCGGGAGCCATTTTATCTGGTGAGCGGAGACGGGCGCCGTTTCCGGCTCCAGTTTGACTGTAAGGCGTGTCAGATGAAAGTGATGGCTGAAGAATAAACGATGAAGAGATGAGGGGAAAACTGTTTTTGATCGGATGTCTGCTGCTGACGGTTATTCTGGCAGCCTGTCATTATCGGATTGCGGAGACCGTCGTCCCGGCTGAGGGAAGGGAAGGAGCGGACTCTCTGGTGACCGACAGCTGTCTGTATTCGCTGAATGCGAACTTTCAGGTGACGGCAGACACTTTGTGGCTGCACCAGCTGCCGCTCACCGATTCAATTCCGGTTTGCCGGGATGATGAACTGGTGGTGGCTGAAATATCCGTTCACAGCGAAGACACGATCGGCCAACGGTGGGTAAAAGTGGCCCGCGATCAGTCCACGATCGGCTGGGTACGCGAAAAGGACTTGCTGAAAGAGGTTGTTCCGGTCGATCCGATTTCCCAGTGCATCCATTGGTTCAGCAGTTCTCACGCCTTGCCTTTCTTCATCATACTGGGTGTGTTTTTTCTGGCTTACGCTTATCGGGCGGTTCACCGGAAACAGATCCGTCTGATCTGGCTGAACGACATTGACAGTGTTTTCTCGATCACGCTTTCCTGGCTCATGGCTGCTGCTGCGACGCTATATAACAGTCTGCAGCATTTTGTGCCTGAGACTGGGAGCGTTATTACTATAATCCGACACTGAATCCTTTTGAACTGCCGTTTATTTTGTCGTTGTTCATCATCAGCGTGGCGCTGATCCTGCTGGTATCAGTGGCATTGCTCGACGATCTTTTCCATCAGACTTCGCTGGAGGTTGCCTTCTTTTATCTGGTCGGTCTGGCAGCCTGCTGCATTTTCCTTTATATCTTTTTCACGATGGTCTGGATCTGGCTGGCTTATCTTTGCTTTGTGGCCTACACAGCCTGGTGTGTGTCCCGTCTTCGGAAATCGGGAGCTATCCTTATGCCTGCGGAGCCTGTGGCGCGAAATGCGGACAAAAGGAGTCTGTCCGCATTGTGGTGCCATCAATGAATAGTGTCTTCTTCCGTTCCGTTGAAAGGAGCCGTCAGTTCGTCAATTAGTCTGGTATATCTGCTTCCGCATTGCTGGAGCCGCAGCCGGGCAGTCTGTGCGGTATGGAGGTAGCGTGTAATCGTTTTCTCCTCAACCGGCATGCCGCAGCGGAGAGCATTCTGGAGTCCGTCGCTTTGTGCATAGAGAATCCGTACCAGTCTTCATCACAGGCCAGCAGCCGTTCCGGTGACAGGGTGAGATACCAGTCTGCATATTGGGTCCGGTCGGTATACCAGTCCATCCAATGCCTGATTCCCATGGAAGTTTCTCCCAGCAGCTGGTAAAGTATGCCGATCCGGTCGGAGTAACCATATTTGTCGGTCTGTACGGCGGGATTCCGGATCTCCTGGCAACAGCGGTCGAGCAGGCGGCGGGCCCGCAGGGTATCTCCTTGCTGATAAAGACATTCGGCAGTTTCCGTCATGATGCGTCGCAGGGAAAGTACCATCCGGATATTGGTTTCGTCCAGATACAGATCCGGGTCGTCCAGTCCTCCGTACCGGAATTTCTCCATCAGGTTCCGGTAAGTTTTGTCCGTATCGATGGCAGCTCCGGCAGCCACAGCATCGTAAGGTACGATGCGTTGTGCCAGTCCTTCCTGTACCAGATTGCGGCTGATGTCCAGATATTCCTCGATTCTCATCGTGGAGGCGACGTAGAGCGGGCGTTCCCAGTTGCACGAACTGATCAGATCAATCAGCATCAGGCTGGAGCGGGTCAGGTAGCCTCGTCCTTTCAGACGGATGATCATGGTATCGGGGATTTCTGTGCCTTCGGGAATCAGCATCCCTGAACGGCATACTGCCTCTTTGTCTACCGGGATATGGATTTCGTCCGTCGGAATACAGCGTAAGTCGCTTTGTCGCTTGTAAGCCAGTGGCGGACAATGTTCTTCCATTCCCAGGGATCTTCCCCGAAAGGATTTTCATCAGGATGCTCCCGATAGAAAGTTTCAATTTGTTCTTTCAGGCGGATAGCAGTTCCGTTTTCATCCTGCCCGACAACAGGATTTACGCTGACCGCATCATTCACTCCGTCCCGGTAATAAGCCCGCGGAATGGAGAAGGGAAGTCCGGGCGAGCTGTAGGCCGGACGTTTCATCTGGTCTGCATACCAGCCTCCGCTCAGATACATCAGGTTGCAGACACGTGTATCGGTGCGTATGTTTTCCACTTCAGTGCTATACCACAATGGGAAGGTTTCGTTGTCACCGTTGACAAACAGAACGGGGTTTCCTTTCTCCTGCAATGTGTACAGGTAATTCTGTCCCATGTCATGGCAGACCATTCTTCCGCTGCGGTCGTGGTCATCCCATGTCTGGCTTGCCATTTGCAGGGGAATCAGGATTCCCACTATTCCGGCCAGAAGAACGGCAGCCGCCGGTTTCAGTTTCCGTTTCAGCAGAGCAGCAATGCCGGCAACTCCCATTCCGGTCCAGATGGCAAAGGCATAAAATGAACCGGCGTATGCATAGTCCCGTTCACGCGGCTGGGTGGGGGCCTGGTTCAGGTAAAGAATGATGGCCAGTCCGGTCATGAGAAACAATAGCAGGACGATGTTGAACTGCTGATTTCCTTTCTGTCCTTTTCGCAGCTGCCAGCAGATGCCCAGTAAGCCCAGCAGCAAAGGAAGTCCGTAATATACGTTGCGTCCCTTGTTGTGTTTCTGCGAGTCGGGTAAAGCCTCCGGGGCACCGGTGAGATGCCGGTCGATGAAGGAAAAGCCGGTGATCCAGTTGCCGTGATCCGGTAGTCCGTTTCCCTGTACATCGTCCTGTCGGCCTACAAAGTTCCACAGGAAATAGCGGATATACATAAAGTTGACCTGATAAGTCAGGAAATAACGGAGATTATCCCAGGCCGAGGGAATCTCTATGGAAGTCATTTCTCCGGAAGCCTTGTCATAATAGGTTACGGTTTTCCCTGCATGGTTCCCAGCCAGCTCTTATAAGCATCGGCATACTGGTCGTTATACATGCGGGGAAACCATACGCAGGTTTCCGCTGATATAGCGGTTTGAGTTTGTGTCCGGTTACTACATATTCGTGCCGGGTGCTGTCAGCAGTCCAGTCTTTCCGCCGGTATTGCGGTTCTGTTTCCTGATAGTCGTAGCTGAGGTATCCGTCTTTTCCTTGAGAGCCCGTGGAGAAGCGAAGGTCGGTCCGTACAGAAGCGGGGTGTCACCGTACTGTTCACGCCCCAGATAGTCTTTGAGCGTGAAAGGGTCTTCGGGCGATTGCTGGTCCATCGGCGTATTGGCGGCCGACCGGATCAGAATGACGGCATACGACGAATAACCGACGGTCATCATCAGCAGACTGAAGCTTAGTACATGAAGTATGCGCCATGCAGCTCCTTCCGGATGTTGCCTGAGATAACGCCGGAGCAAAAAGAGACATCCGAAGGCAAGGATGGCTGAAGTAGCACGGTAAAAAGGGTATTTCCCTGCATGGTGATGCCCAGCAGCAGGAGACTGAGCAGGAAAGCGAGGCTCATGCGCATCGGATGACTGGAACGGATGCTTTCGGCACAGCTCCAGATCAGGACTCCCATCAACAGCAGCACATAGAGCAGCATACCGGAGTTGTAGGCTGCATGAAGGCCGTTGACCAGAGCCAGTTCGAATTGTCCGGCCACTTTCATCACACCCGGAACAATACCATAAAGCACGAAGGCTACCAGCAGACAGGAAAGGAACAGGGCCAGTAAGGTACCTTTCAGGGTAGGTTGTTTCCATTTCCGGTAATAGAAGAGCAGTCCGGCAGCCGGAATGCAGAGTAGATTGAGCAGATGAACCCGATGGACAGACCGATTGAGATAGGCCAGCAGGATCAGCCAGCGGTCGCTTCGGGGAGAGTCGGCTTCTTCTTCCCAGCGCAGCATCAGCCAGAATGCTACGGCCGTGAAGAAGGAAGAGAAGGCATAGACTTCACCTTCCACCGCGGAGAACCAGAAGGTATCACTGAACGTATAGACCAGCGCACCGGCAAATCCGCATCCCATGATCAGAAAGATCTGTTCGGGCCGCAGGTTTTCTCCGTCTCCGTTACCGGCAATCAGCTGCCGGGTGAGATGAGTGATGGTCCAGAACAGAAACAGGATGCAGCCGGCACTCAGCAGGGCATTCATGATATTAATAAGAAGAGCAATTTGTGCAGGATCTCCGGCCAGTTGGGAAATGACATTACCGGTCAGCATGAAGAACGGAGCACCGGGCGGATGACCGACTTCCAGTTTGGCTGCCGAAAGGATGAATTCCGGACAATCCCAGAAGCTGGCAGAAGGTTCTACTGTCAGCGTATAGGCGGTGGCGGCCAGGATAAAAGATATCCATCCGCACACACGGTTGATGGTTCGATAGGATCGCATAATCAATCAGTTTGGTTTATGCGACAAAGTTACTCCGGATTGAAGAGACACTCAAGCAAGGGATGCGGACATTTAATGAGTCCGTTATCTTTTTCTACTTATTGATAATCAATAGGTAATGTCTGAACTGTCAAGGACGGGCATGCGGACATTTGTCCGTTTCCCTATCCGCAGGAGGCTGCTTCTCTGCAGGATGCTGATGGTAATTCAGCTTCCATTTTCTTCTGGATCCGGAACTTGGCCTTCGTGACAGATCCCGGTGAGATTCCGTAGAATATGGCCATTTGTCCGGTTGTGAATCCCAGGCGCATGAGGTAACAAAGTTTCCGGTCACGTCCGGTCAGTCCTTTTATTTTCCGGATCGTCTGAGAATATCCGTCATAGAGAATATCCATGAAACCAATCAGAACCTGCCAGTCCTCCTCGCTGGAGACAGGCATGAAAGCCGGTTTGTTTTTCATCCGGTTCAACAGCTCCACGGCTTTCAGACTGTTTTCGGAAAGCAGTAACTGTTCCCGGTTACGGAGAGACTGCTCCTTTTCCCGCATCTGCTGTTCCTGTTGCAGGTAGTACGCCAGTTCTTCGTGGAGCAGGCGGTTTTCTTCGAGCGAAGCGTGGCTTTCTTCCAGCGTCCGTTGCAGTTCCCGGATATGTGTATGGCTGTTGAAAAGTTCGGTCTGGTAGTTTTCGATTTTCTTCCGGTTTTCGTCCAGCAGACTTTTGAACCACTGGATTTCTTTTTCCCGGTGTTGTTCTTCGTGCTTTTTGCGGCGGTAGGTGATGAACAGCAGGGTGAGCAGAAGCAAGATGATTCCCAGTCCGACAGACAGATGAGTCAGTCTTTCATTCCGGATCCGTTCAGCCTGCAGCTGAGCCTTTTGCTGTTTGTAGCGTGCCTCCCAGTTCAGCAATTGCTCACGCTCGTACAGTGAACAGATGGAATCTTTCTGTTCGGCAAGGATTGATGAAGTCAGCCGGGTGCTTTCGGAAAGAAGGCGGGAAAGGTTGTTTTTGCTTGCAATCTGCTGGCTGAGTTCCTTAAAATAGCGGCGGTGTCTCCCTGATTCAATAAAGTATAGTCGAGGCTGAGCCGGCTGGTCGTTTCGTACAGAAGCCGATGGTCTTCCGTACGTTGCGCAAGGTTGTAGCCTTTCCGATGGTTTTCAACAGCCTTCTCATAAAGGCCGTACCGGAAAAGCAGATCGCCTAACTGATTGTATGTATTGGCTTTTAACACTGTATCCCGTTCTTCTCCCAGCAGATCCAGGGCATCCCAGTAGCAGATCAGTGCCAGTTTGACCTTGTTTTCCTGTTCAAACCGTTTGCCGTCCTGCAGTAGCTGATGTACCTGGGTGGCAGTATTTTTACCGGAAGAACTTTCCTGCGGCGCACAGGAAGTAATTGTGATTGTCCATAACAGGAAAAACAAGTAAGGAAGGATTTTCATGGTAATTGTTTTAATGTCCGAACAAAATTAGAAAAAAATCGGAATATTCGGACTTTAAATCAGTTGGAATCTGTTGTTAAAGTTCAGGCGAAGATCCCCCTGTAACAACGGGACATCTTCGCCTGGGCATCATGGAAAGATTTATTCAAAATCACTTTGCTGCTTCTCCACCTCTTTCAGTTTCAGACGGTTCAGCTCCTGCTGTAGCTGGTGGATCCGCTTTTCACAGTCGGATGTGCCAACGGACGTACTGGCAGAATTGCTACATCTTTTGTTTCAGCTTCCCTGACTTCTTCCGGATTGGCAATGAGCGGATGAGCCGCCTTACGGGTCGGAATGATCAGTTCAGCCGATACGGGGGTATGTTTCCCTTGCCATACCACGGACGCACGCACTTTGATCTCTCCGGGAGTAGTCGTTGTGCGAACCAGTACAGGAGCTGTTCCCCACAAAACAGGACGCGGATTGGTAAAGGTTTCTTCATTGGCAATTAACTGGCCCGGACCTTCGATTTCAAACTGAATTTCATAATTGTTCAGGCGTTTGATATTTCCGTTATCGTCGCTGACTGCTGCGATTACCGTTACGATATCGGAACCATCGGCTGTGGCCTGTACCTGTTCATCGTCTGCCCATAACAGGAGTTTGGAAGGACGGCGTGAAGGCATAACCTTATGAGTAGCCACTACCTTTCCGTCGATCAGCCCTTCTGCAAGCAGATAAGAATCGGCATGCTTCCGGTCGCGTGCCAACTGTTTGTCATGCATCACATCGAATACATCCTTGAACGCAATAATGGGTGAGGGCATTCCTTCCTTGGTCTGCGGCTTGTGGTAAGTTTGTGTCTGGCCATCTTTGCAGAAAGTCAGGCGGACTTCTTCGCAATTGCTGTAGACTGTGACATCTTTGGGTGAGAAAGGAGTCATCGCATTGGCAATGTACACCATCGGTCCGTTGTCGGCAATCAGTTCCGGATTTTTTTGAGCCGGTCTTTGAGAGCAGAACATATAATAGGAAAGTTTAGGCTGGCGGAAAGCATCCATGATTCCTCCGTAGAACGGATCGGGATGATATCCCCGCTGATGGTCGAAAGAATGCCAGAGACATCCGCCGACATGCTGTCTCGGATTGCGGTAAAGAACATCTAGCATGTGTATGGATAATCTGTTTTGGCATATCCTTGTGCCTGGACGAGCATCGGTACTTCTCCCCATCCCCGGTTGACACGGCTGGGGGAGTTGTGGGAGTTCCAGTCGTCTACATTGTCTCCCCATTCCCGGGTGAAATAACTGATATTGGGATCGAGTTTATCTGTATTGAATGCCCCTCATGCCGTTTAGCGGGTGGGTAAACTGAACCGGGAAGTATTCGTGGCCCAAAGCCGTGACATCGCATCCGGCATAACAAAACGGATAAGGGTATTCTTCTTTGAGGATATTGACTACATTCTTGCGAATTCTGCCGGATACCAGGTTTCATTCAAAATCGGTTCCCACATCCATACCGAAGGATGGTTGCGGTCACGGCGAACCATGTTCCGGATGTCGCTGTATACCCGTTCGGCAAAAATCGGAGCTTCGTTCCAGAACTGCATCCCGGAGTATTGACGATGACGAAAAGTCCCAGTTCGTCACAAGCATCCATGAAGGCCGGATCCTGCGGATAATGGGCATTCCGGATGACACGTAAACCGGCGTCACGCAATTTCTTGGCATCTCGCCAGTGAAGACTGTTGGACAAGGCATTGCCGATTATGGCAAAGTCCTGGTGACGGTTTGCTCCGATCAGAGGTTCCGGATAAGGTTTTCCGTTTAACCAGAATCCGTCTTTTCCTTTGAATTCAATGCTTCGGATACCGATACGGCGACTGTATCCGTCTGTCACATGACCGTTCTTGTCTTTTACATAGACACGCAGCGAGTAAAGGTACGGAGAGTCGGGTGACCACAGGTGAGGATTTTCTACCTGAGTCTGGACAGAAAACTGACGTGCCTTTCCTTTGCCGACGGACAAGCTTTTTTCCTGCGTAAATATCTGTTTTCCTTCCCGGTCCCATAATTCATAGACCAGTTTTCCGTTGAAGGACTTTCCGGATTCGTTACGGATGTGTGCATCCATTCTGATTTTTGCAGACTGGTCAGATACCTGGTCGTAAGAAACGAAAAGTCCTCCTGTTGCTGTTTCATTTTCATAGTTGGGATCAGTGATGTACACATCATTGTGTGCAATCATCCAGCAATCCCGGTAAATACCGCCGAAGTAAGCAAAATCGAGCATGTCCTGAGTCTTTCCCGGCGGATAAGACGGGTCGTCACTATTGTCGGCCCATACGGCGATAATATTGTCTTCACCATATTTCAAAGCTGAGGTAACATCTACGATTACCGGCAGAAATCCTCCAAAATGTTCTTTGAGGAGTTTTCCATTCACCCAGACTTTTGATTTGCCCATGATGGCTTCGAAGTGAAGGAAAAGCTTTTTTCCTTTCCAGGATGTTTCGGGAGTAAAGTGTTTCCGGTACCAGACTTCTCCTTGATAGTTGATGCATCCGCTGGCTTCGGCAGGCAGGTATTCTATTCCGTCGGGCAGTGATACAACGTTCCATTCCCGGTCGTTGTAGTCTGTTTGTTCAGCTCCTTCTGCTGCTCCTTTGTGAAAGCGCCATCCGGGATTCATGCTATAAACGGTTCGTCCGGTATTCGGCAGCTCATAGAAACCCGCAGTAGAATAAGTTGGCTGATAGTCAGCTCGGGCTGTCAGGGTAAGGAAAGCCCATAAACAGACTGTCAGTAATTTCCATGAAACAAAATGTGATTTCATAAGCAATAGGGGTTAATAAGAGAATGTTTTTTATTTTCAAAAGTAATAGATTAATATGAATATATCGCTGTTTTTTAGTTTTTATAGTCAGGCGTAAGTTATTTAATAAAAATGAGCTTAACCGCCTGAACTATAGTTGAATTAGGAATTAAAAGCAGATTAGAATCTGCAGCGGATATCGACACCTACCTGTACGGGGCGTCCCTTCTGTGCAAATCCGCGGCTCATTGTTTCAAAGTAGAAAGCCTGATAGTCCTTGTTGAGTGCATTGTTGACCCAGAAAGCCACCTGACCGTTTCCTTTGTTGAAGCTGACACGTCCGTTCAGTGTTCCGTAAAGAGCCTGGCTGACATCGTTCTTTTCTGTCCAATAAATGCGTCCCGCTGCCCGATAAGCTGCATTGACTGTAATGTTGTCCAGAAAATTGTTTTTTTTCAGGGCAAAAATATATTCTCCCCCTACGGTAAAGGTATGTTTCGGAACGAAAGGTACATAATGTCCGTTGTAGCTTACTTCCTGTTTTTGTCCGTTGATCCGTTCTTCGGTTACATAGTCGGTAAAGGTTGCATAGGTATAACCGTAGTTACCGTTGAGGCTGAACGCATCTGTGATTTGTGCCCGTAAGGCAACTTCACCTCCCAGGCTTCTGCTCTTTCCGGCATTGACCGTGATACGTCCAAGTCCGCTTTCTGCGAAACGGGACAATTGCTGGTCGCGTGTGCTCATATAGAACAGAGCAAGATCAGTTTGCAGCTTGCCGTTGAACAGCGTCAGATGAGAACCGATTTCATAGTTCCATGAATATTCCGGCTTGTAGAGTGTCGTTGCCTGAATATCGGTCTCTCCACTGGCAGACATTCCTTCCAGAATACCGATGACTTTCTGCTTGATGTCATCTCCGATCATGGGGACGTTGTTGATAACAGGAATTGTAACATCAGCAACGTCTTTCATCATACTGCTTTGCATGTCATTCTGCAACAGGTCTGAAAACATCTGGATGTTGTATCCACCGGAACGGTATCCCTTTGTGGCACTGACATAGATGTTGTTTCCTTTATCGAAGTTGTATTGCAAGGCTATTTTAGGGAGCAACTGTACATAGTCATGGCTGAGTTTTCCCTGATAGTTGTTCCGGCTTTCAAAAGACTGTTCCGGTATCATGGAAATTTCTTTGTTCAGCGGTTGTAGAACTCCACTCAATGAATAGGTATGTGTGAATTCACATCCGGTATCGTATTTCAGACGCAGACTTTCATAGTCAAGCCGTAAACCGGCTGTCAGAGAAAGTCCTTCCAGTCCGAATAAATCATTGAAAGTGGACTGATGAAATACGGCTCCGTTGAGGATCGGAGTATCGAAACGTCCGTTAATCGGGAGTTGGGATCCGTTGATTTGATCGCTGAATTGGAACTTCATGCTCATGGGGCCCATCTGGATTTGCGGCATGTAGCGGTTGGCGTTGGTGTTGATCGTCTGGTTCAGCCAATTGACTCCGTCAGCCTGGAAAGTTACGGGGGCATTCGTACCCAGCCACTGATAAAGCCGCTGATACCGGTAGTCCACTGCCAACGTCTTCCTGGTTTTGATTTCAGGACAATTTCCTCAGACAATGTCTTGGAGTTCTGTTTCTGCATCATGGTATACAGGTCTTGTTCGGTGAAGTCCTGATCCAGATTCATCTGGTCATATAAATACTGGAAGCCGGTAACACTGCTCAGGATAAAGTTCTCAGCCTGATGTTCCAGATTCAGTCCGGTATTCAGCAGGTTCCGTTTGTATCCACATTCATTATTATAAGCAATTTTTCCAATATACTCTGCCCGGTCTTCTTCTCCTTCTACTTTACCGGTGTATTCATAGGGATATCCTCCCTGGTTGGTATATTCATAATTGACGGTAAAATCCAGTTTCAGATTTTCTTTCGGAAGCCAGATTGCACGGATTCTTCCTCCGAATTCGTCGTCCGTATCAATCCGTTTGCCGGTCAGGCTGTTTTTGAAGAAACCTCCGTTGTGCTGATAAAACAATCCTACAGAAAAAGCAAAATGAGGAGAAATCCGGTGATAGTGTGTCAGTGATGCCTTGTAGTCATTGTAGGTAGCTCCGCTTAACCGAAGATCTGTTCCCTGATAGGTAAAAGGTGATTTGGTAAATACTCGGATCAGACCGCCCATAGTGTTACGGCCATATAAGGTTCCTTGCGGACCTCGCATGACGTCGATACGTTCAATATCCGAATAATTGAAATCGAAAGCTGATTTATCAATAAACGGAATGTTATCAACATACAATCCTACAGCCGGGGTGTTGATACGTGACCCTATACCACGGACATATACGGAGGTAGTCAGTTTGGAACCATAGTCAGGGATAAAGAGATTAGGTACCAGACCGGACAACGATTTAACAGAGGTTACGGCATTTCCCCGCATTTCATTCTGCGAGAAAGAGGTAGCCGAAAGAGGCTGTTGTCTCAGGCGGCTGTTTTCTTTAGGGGTTGCAATGACTACTATTTCTTCGATGTCGAAAACTTTTGTAGTGTCTTTGGGGAGTAACTCGTCTGTAGGGGAGCTGAAAGCCACTTGTGTGCTTATGCCAGCCAGCAGGGCAAGGGTAATACGTCTTTTCATTCTGTTTCAATCAGTCGTTTAGTTATTCGGCTGCAAAGTAACGGCTATTTGATGTGTTATGCAATCCTCATTTATTAGGATTCCTTTATGCATAAGCTATATGAATATCCGGCATTCAGCGCTGTTTATTGAAAAAGCAGAGACTGAATTTATTCCGTCTGAATGATAAAAGGATCTCTATTGTCGTATCGTTTTCTGGAAATTGTTTTAAATGCTGTCGGCTTCGATATAACCACGCATAACTGCATAGATAGCCAGTCCGGAAACCGATTTTATGCCTAACTTTTCGGTAATATTTTTCCGATGAGAAATAACGGTTGTCAGACTGATGTTGAGTTTATCTGCAATTTCTTTATTGATCAATCCTTTGGTGATCAGCACCAGAACTTCGATTTCCCGGGGAGAAGTTCATGCTCAGTATCCTGTTGTTGGGTGGAAGGATGCGGATGCATGCTATGTCCATATTTGCGGAGTTGCATGATAGCCTGTACCAGCTGATCCTGTGGCAGACAGATATTCAGTGTAGGAACTCCGTTCAGAGCAGGTTGTTCTCCTACGGCAAGAACGATAGCCCGGGGACGACGATTCAGAAAGAAGCTGGTGTGGGCAAAATAAATTTGAGCTGACACGAAATAGTGTGCATACATGTCGGGGGTGTCATCTATCAGGGCTTCAAAAGTTGAGAAGGAACGGATGACAGCATTGGGAATCAGTTCTTCGAGAATGATTCTCAGTCCGATACTTGTAAGAGTATTGGGTTCTATGATTGCAATTTCCGGAGTATGTAGCATGGCAATAAGTCTTTAATAAATAATGTATCCCAGAATACCGCAGATAACGATAAGCAGGATCGGATTAACTTGTAACGAAACGATGCAATGAAAGCACCGATAAAAAGCAGAATGCTGACTATTACCTGCCAGGAATCATTCCCGAAGTTTTCTCCATTCATCAGTACCAGTGCGGCAGCTGCCAGCAGACCTACTACTCCCGGACGAAGCCCATTGAATACGGCAGCTACGGAAGGATGCTTCTGGTATTTCAAGAAGAACCGGCTGATGAGAAGCATCAGGATAAAGGAAGGGAAAATAACGGCCAGGGTTGCAAATTATGGATCCTGCGATACCGACCAGATGTGAATAGCCGGCATTAACAACGGCTGTATAGCTACATAAGTAGCAGAATTGATACCGATAGGTCCGGGTGTCATCTGGCTGATTGCGATGATATCGGTAAATTCCGGAGAAGAAAGCCATTCATGCCGGGTTACAACTTCTCCTTGAATCATGGAGAG
>ENA-OQAA01001214-OQAA01001214.1-human-gut-metagenome-genome-assembly--contig:-NODE-1214-length-13862-cov-2.516855_pt1 | contig 13862 bp, 18 predicted proteins | sample MGYA00242489_ERZ504515 | MGnify/ENA primary metagenome ERZ504515 (study PRJEB26092, sample SAMD00036237) | human gut metagenome | host: Homo sapiens | study: EMG produced TPA metagenomics assembly of...
CCTCATCCAGAATCAGTATGGAGGATTCTTGAGAATGGCGCGGGCAATGCGTGATGCGCTGGCGTTGTCCGCCGGAAAGCTTGCCGCCACGGTCGCCGATATTGGTATCGTAACCTTTCTCGGTGTCCATAATGAAATCGTGGGCATTGGCTATCTTGGCAGCTTCCACAACCTGCTCCATGGTGGCATTCTCTACGCCGAAAGCAATGTTATTGAAGAAGTGTCATTAAAGAGAATGGCTTCCTGATTGACGTTTCCTATCAGGCCGCGCAAATCGGCGATGCGCGCATCCTTGATGTCAAGACCGTCTATCAGTATCTTGCCCGATTGTACATCATGGGTAGCGGGGCAGCAAATCCACCAACGTGGATTTCCGGAACCGGATTGCCCTACCAGTGCGATAGTCTTGCCTTTGGGCACGGTCAGGTTGATATGCTTCAATACCTGGCGGGAACCGTCGTAGCTGAAGCTGATATCCTTGAATTCCACCTTATCATTGAGCGAAGAAAGCGGTTTCGGCAAGGCAGGTTCTTTAATGGGATTCTCCGCAAAGAGTATCTTGTCGATACGCTCCATGGAGGCAAGTCCTTTGGGAATGTTGTATCCGGCTTTGGAGAATTCCTTCAACGGGTTGATAACGCTGTACAGTATCACCAAGTAGTAAATGAACGAAGGGGCGTCTATAGTAGCGCTGTTGCTCAGAATCAACGTGCCGCCGAACCACAGCACGATAACGATGACGCATGTACCCAGAAACTCGCTCATGGGATGCGCCAATGCCTGGCGGGTGGCTACCCGGTTGATAGCATCGCGGTATTCGTTGCTGCACTTATTGAAACGCTCCATCATCTTGTTTTCGGCAATGAAGGCTTTAATGATACGCAACCCGCCCAGGGTTTCTTCCAACTGCGACATGGTATCGCTCCACTTTGCCTGCGCATCCAGCGACTGCCGTTTCAGTTTCTTGCCTACCGTGCCCATTACCCAGCCCATGCCCGGAAGCACCAGCAGCGTGAACAGCGTCAGCTGCCAGCTGATGGCTATCAATGTGCCGAAATAGGCTATAATCAGTATCGGGTTCTTTATCAGCATATCCAGCGAACTGGTTACGGATGTCTCCACCTCGGTAACGTCGCCGCTCATGCGGGCTATGATATCGCCTTTCCGTTCCTCGGAAAAGAAACTCAGCGGCAGGTGCAGCACCTTATTATATACTTGCGCACGGATGTCGCGCACCACGCCCGTGCGGAGAGGAATCATCACGGCGGAAGAGGCGAAATAGGAGAATGCTTTCAGCAGGGTCATCACCGCCAGGAAGACGCCTAAAATCAGCAATGTCAATGAGCCGCCCTGCGAGGCTATCATCTCGGTGACGTAATAATAGAAGTTGTTGACCGCTATGTCTTTCATGTTGATTCCTGCCGCATCCCAGGGAATGAACTCGTAGGTCTTGGTATCCATCTTGAAAAGTATCTGAAGGATAGGGATAATCAGGGCGAAAGAGAATATGTTCAGAATTGCCGATAGCAGGTTCAGGAACAATGCCCATATCAGATATTTCTTGTAAGGCGGAACAAAACGCCGCAGGAGTCGGAAGAATTCTTTCATTCGGTCAAACAGTTAATTCATTACGTTCGTATCGGGCGCAAAGATAGCACAAAGCAGGGGAGAATAAAACGACAGTTCTTTTGCGCGCCGGGCGGATAAAAACCAGCCGATTGCATGTGAAACGACTGTTTTTATCAAAACGCGGCACAATAACCGGTACTTTTTCTGCAATCCCGATAATAATTGTGTAGCTTTGTAGCTGGATAAAAACAACGCTAAAGGAAAATGAAACCATACGATTACCTGATTGTAGGCAGCGGCCTGTTCGGAGCCGTGTTTGCCCATGAGGCTCATAAAGCCGGAAAGAGATGTCTGGTGATAGAGAAACGTCCACACACCGGCGGCAATATCTACTGCGAAGAGGTAGACGGCATCAACGTGCATAAATACGGTGCGCATATTTTTCATACAGACAACAGGGAAGTATGGAATTATGTGAACCGGCTTGTAGAGTTCAACAGATACACCAACTCTCCGATTGCCAATTATAAAGGAAAGCTGTATAACCTGCCTTTTAATATGAACACTTTCTACCAATTGTGGGGAGTACGTACTCCGGCAGAGGCCCGGGCAAAGATACAGGAGCAGTGCAGGGAATACGAGCATATAACCCACCCGCAAAACCTGGAAGAACAGGCACTGAAACTTTGCGGAGAGGACATCTACCGGCAACTGATAAAAGGATACACGGAGAAACAGTGGGGACGCCCGGCAACAGAGCTTCCGGCATTTATCATCCGGCGCATTCCGTTCCGGTTTATCTTCGACAACAACTACTTCAACGACCCGTACCAGGGCATTCCCATGGGAGGATATAACCGTTTAACCGGTGCCTTGCTGGAGAACATCGAGGTGCGCACCGGAACCGATTACATGGCGCACCGCAAAGAGCTGGACGCTTTGGCGGAGAAGGTGCTCTACACCGGCTGCATAGACGAATACTTCGATTATGCATGCGGACACCTGGAATATCGCAGCCTGCGATTCGAACACAGGCACCTCACGGATATAGAAGACTTTCAAGGCAATGCAGTCGTGAACTATACCGACCGCGAAACTCCTTATACCCGTGTCATCGAACACAAGCACTTTGAGTTCGGCAAACAACATTCTACCGTCATCACCTATGAATATCCCGATGATTTTGAACAGGGGAAAGAGCCTTATTATCCGGTAAATGACGAAAAAAACAACCTGATTTTCAAGCAGTATCAAGAACTGGCACAGCAACAGGAAAGAGTGCTTTTCGGCGGCAGACTGGCGCAATATACGTATGCAGACATGGACGATACAGTGGCAGCGGCATTAAAGCTGTGGAAAAAAGAGAGCTTATGATTCCGCCTTACTTACCCGCACTTGCGAGAAATTGCCAAAGCCTCCAGTGCGGATAACGCCAGAATGTATAACGGGTAGCATGGATATCTGCAAGCAGCTCTTTCACAAAAGCAGAAGTCCGCAGCTCTTCAACCGTATTGTCTTTTTGCGCACACCGCAGAATGCGGCGCAGCATCCTCAGCCTGCGGTAAATCATTACAGGCATATAGCGGGCATGTTCTTCTTCGGGAATAGACAACAGCCTCTCCTTATGGAAAACGTACTCGTAATCAGCCGTAAGTTTGAATACATGCGTTATATTCCCGCCATGTTGTATATAGTTATAGACACTGTTTCCGCCAACCAGACGTACCGGCTTGGATGACGCAAATGCCAACCGCAGGTTCATAAGCATGTCTTCTCCCATCACAATCTCCCGGGGTGTACGTAGCGTGTACTCATCAAACAACGTGCGCCTGAACAGCTTTCCGCACGTAGCCGAAATGTTGTACCTGCCCTTGATTAAAAGCTTACGGTAACAAGCCGGCGAAAGCTGTTTACCCCCCACAAGCGCTTTTTCCTGCAAAAACCGACTACAATATCCGTATCTTCCGACGTTGCCTGAAACAAACGCTGCAAAGCGTCGGCAGGCATGGTATCATCAGAGTCGACAAAGACTACCCATTCTCCTGTTGCCAGCTCCACCCCTTTTTGACGCGCATAGGCTGCTCCGCCATTTTGCACATGCAATACTCTGATGCGAGTATCCTTTTCCGCCAGTTCGTCGCACAGAAGCCCGGTGCCATCCGTACTTCCGTCATCGACCAGACATATCTCGAAATCTTCAAAAGACTGTGCAAGCAAACTTTTTATGCATACAGTCAGGAAATTTTTCCGATTATAAACAGGTATTACAATAGAAACTTTTACCATCTCACTTAATCAGTTATCAAACAGCTTCATAGGATACGTCCCGGGCAGCGGGCTGCTACTTGCCGAGGTTCACATATTTGGGTTTTCTAAGCCCCAACAAATAAGGCACGCACTTAATGTACCTTTTTAAACGCTCTTTTACAGAAGAAAGCGGCCGTTTCCCTTTCCAGGGCGTCATATCCAGGTATTTATAGTATTCATTCCTCAACGGATGCATACTGTCATAATTCCAGGGCTTCTTGTTGGTATAATGCAGAATGACAGGATGCAGCAGTCCTTCACGGAAAGCCTGCCAATCGGCTACCCGCTTGTCAATGCCGTAGCGATAAAAGCCATCCTGCATGTTCCACTTCAAAGGAACAAAGACCTTGTCCTTGCATAGGACGACATTCAGCAAATCCTGGTCATTAAACTGGATGCGCTCCGGATAAGTCTCGAAATACCGCACACACTGCACATCGACCTTATGTTTCCGCCAGTAATCAAGATTAATCAGCAGCACCCCCGCATTGAAATACGAGCAGGACTTATCATAGTGCAAGCGTTCGTAACGCTCATCCTCATCCTTGCCGATATCTTCGACACAAGCCGCACCGCACCCGGACAAATCCGTGTTCCAGAATTCGGAAATATCTCCCAATATTACAATATCGCAGTCCAGGTAAAGTACTTTCTCCAAACTCTCGGGCAGAATAGATGAAAACATGCAACGGTAATAAGTTGCCATGGAAATCCGCTTGCCGAACTTTTTTATGGAAAAGCATTGCAACAGATCTTTCGGAGGATAGTAAAAGCAGACTTCATTGCCATAAGGAGCAGCCAGGTTGCGTAGAATAGCCTGATCCGCTTCCGAAAGGTACGGAGCTACAATATGCACACAAATATCGGCACGCTTATTATTCTCAAACAGAGAAACCAGCGTAACAGCACAGTGCTGTATAAAATTAGCATCAATATTACAAGCAATATGTATCATACAATGGTGTTAACAATTTGACGTTTGTTTGGTTACCTGAAAATATTTATCCATTACAAGCAATGAAATCAGCCGTTCGCGTCGGGCATCGAAAAATTGGGAAACATATTCATGGGCATGCTCGACAATCTGTTCCGCCTCTGCCGGATGAGCGATGTAATAGTTCAGTTTCTCCTCCAAATCGGAAAGGTCATCCTTAATCTCAATATAGTGATAATCGGGAATCAGCTTTCCTTCCATAAACCAGGTTTCACAGGTAGGACGCGTCATTACGGCAATAGAGTTGGACGACATTACCCATTTCAGATTGGAGGCGACATCGTTACCCTCGAGCGCATGATAAATTTATAATCAAGATGCTCACGGATTGTTTTCTTAGGAGTCATCCACTCCTCAGGATAACCTTCGTTCCTGCCCACCACGCCGCAATCGCAAATGGATGAGCCAAAATATTTTTGAAGGAACTTCTCACGAATGCGGCTAAGGCGAATCTTACCGCGAAATATAGCCTGATTGCGTTTTTGTGAAAAAGGCACAGGATCGTTCAGAAATATAAAATGACGCAGTTTGTCCAGTTTAAGCACAACCGAATACGCATTGTCCTCCTTCAGCAGCCGGCTCTTTACAATCGAAGGGTATTCGGGAGTAAAATATACGTCACCGGGAATATAGCTGATGCGCAGTTGGCGGTCAAACCAACGGGCCACATCCTGCAAATCAAAATAATATGCCTTGTGAAACGTAGACGGACGGAAATTCTTTATCTTGTCCAGATAGACATAATAGCTATGCTTATGCTCATGCAATATTGTATCGGGCAGGTCTACCGGATACTGCATCTTATTATAATAATTCACCCTTTCATAAACGTAATCCTTATCAGGCCGCGCCTCCACTTGTGCCAAACAGCTCTTTCTCCGGATTCTGAAAAAGCAATCGGGTATACACCGCTTCAAATATCCCTTTAAAAAGAAGAATACCTTCGGGGGCTTGCCGCTACGAAGCTTATACAACAGACTATCACTCATCTAATACCGTTTTATGGTCAAAAGAAATGTTTTTTTAAAACGTTCGTTTAAAAACACAAAGATAAAAGTTATTTCCTATCTAAAAAATATTGTGACTCGTTTTTTTCGCATTTGCGGATAAAAATGTATCAATCTGAGGATACGCACATATAATACAGTTATAAATATATACAAATAGAAACAATTTAAAATCGTTTGAAAAGATGTTTTTTAAACGAACGTTTAAAAAACATTTTCCTCAAAAACAGAGATATGAGATTTATTAAAATGACCGGCGGACTGGGCAATCAAATGTTTATCTACGCCTTCTATATGCGGATGAAAAAACATTACAGCAATACCCGGATTGATTTATCCGATATGGTGCACTACAAAGCTCATAACGGCTATGAGATGCATCGGGTTTTCAATCTTCCCCCAATAGAATTCCGTATCAACCAACCCTTAAAAAAGGTTATTGAATTTCTATTTTTCAAGAAAATCTATGAACGCAAGCAAGTCCCGTCAAGTCTTGTTCCATATGACAAAAAGTATTTCTGGCCTCTATTATATTTCAAGGGTTTCTATCAGTCGGAACGTTTTTTTGCCGACATGGCAGACGATATACGCAAGGCTTTTACATTCAATCCGCGCCTGTCCAACAGGAAAACAAAGGAAATGTCCGAACAGATAGACCATGATGAAAACGCGGTTTCCATACATGTACGCCGGGGAGATTACCTGGAACCCAAATATTGGAAAACAACCGGCTGTGTATGCCAACTGCCTTATTACCTCAACGCCATAGCCGAAATGAACAAACGGATAAGCCAGCCCTCCTACTATGTTTTCTCGGACGACATTGCCTGGGTGAAAGAAAACCTGCCGTTGCCAAAAGCCTTCTTTATCGACTGGAACAAAGGTGCAGAAAGCTGGCAGGATATGATGCTGATGAGCCGCTGCCGTCACCACATTATCTGTAACAGTACGTTCAGCTGGTGGGGAGCATGGCTGAACCCGCGGAAAAATAAAACCGTAATCATGCCCGAACGCTGGTTCCGGCATTGCGAAACACCGGACATCTGTCCCGACAAATGGATAAAAGTACCGATTAATCAACCTGACAGCATACAATAAATTATGAAAATTGGTATTCTTTATGTGGGTATCGGAAAATATATCCGACTTTGGGATAAGTTCTATTCCAGTTGCGAATCGATGTTTCTTCCTCAATATGAAAAGAAATACTTCATATTCACCGATTATCCGTTAAAAAGCAGCACTAATGTACAAGTTTCGTTCCAGGAAGATTTGGGCTGGCCCAAAATGTCCTGTTCCGCTACCAAATGTTCCTAAGGCACAAAGAAGAACTCAAACATTTTGATTATCTGTTCTTTTTCAATGGCAATACAGAGTTTCTGCAAATAATAACCCCCGAAGAATTTTTACCGACCGAGAAAGAGGCATTGACCGGTTTGGAATGGCACACCTATAAAAACAAACCATTGCGAAAATATCATTATGAGCGAAGAAAAAATTCACAAGCATACATACCATACAACAGCGGCGAGCACTATTATCAAGGCGGACTAATCGGCGGTGAGAGCAAGGCCTATATCGAACTGTTAGAGCAATGCAGCCTTATGACGGAAACCGACTTAAAAAGAAACATCACAGCACGCTGGCATGATGAATCTTACCTGAACAAATATCTGCTGGATAAGCAAATTAAAATTCTGAGTACAGAATATGGCCGCCCACAAGAATGGACGGTTCCCCCAACTCCCAAAATAATATTCCGGGATAAGAACACCATCCTGGGAGCATCCTATATCTGTTCCTTAAAAAAAAGGAACCGCCTGAAACTTATTAGCAAAGCCATTCGGAATATTCTAAACAAGCTACTGAAACGATGAAAGAATTAAGGTTATTCTTGAGAAAAATAGATCAAAAAGTTATATCTAAAGGCAAACATTATCTGCTTACCCTCATTATACTTTACAGATATAAGACAAATGAGGTTCTTGACCATTATAAGGAACAAACACCCCAAAAGGAAGAACCGATCGGCGCAACATCTCCAATATGGGTGTGCTGGTGGCAAGGAGAAAAGAAGATGCCCGACATAGTAAAAGCATGCTATTCCTCCATATGCCGGCATGCAGACAACCACCCCGTAATCCTGATAACAGAGAAAAATTTTCAGGAATATGCAACAATGCCCGACTTTATCATGCAGAGATTGTACAAACGCGAAATGACAATCACGCATTTTTCCGACTTGCTAAGAATGAATTTATTAAAACGGCATGGTGGCATATGGCTGGATAGCACGATATTGCTCACAAAAGATATAGATTCGATAATCAACACGAGCCTGCCATACTACAGCCATCATCACATCCCCAATAACTGCAACGTGGTAAAAGGTAAATGGACCGGTTTCTTTCTTGCTTGCGGTAAAGGCAATATTCTCCCCTCTTTCATCCTGGATGCTTTCTACAATTATTGGAAAAACAACAACCGGATTGTAACTTATCTTTTTATCGATTACCTCTTTGCCTTAGCATACAAACATATTCCTGCCGTATCGAAAATGGTGAATAATATTCCGGTACAGCCCATGAGTAATCTTTCTAAATGCTTAAACCAGGAATATGATAAAAAGCAATGGAAACGTTTTATACCAAATACCATTTCCACAAGCTGACTTACAAGAAAGCATTTGCCATGCAAACCCGCAACGGGAAAAAGACAATCTATGCCCATCTCCTGACCGATAAGGCATTCTGACAACCGGTCAATCAGTCTATTTTCCCCAGCCTTTCGTGTATCCCGTCGCAATAAGCTTCCACAGTTTAGGATATCACTCCATCGGTAAGCATCGGTAAACGGACAAGTGACAAGAGCCGTCAAAATATAGCCCGCCACTCCATTAAAACCGCGAAGATACCTTACTGCCCAATTACGTCCATAATGATGGCTCAAATAAGTGGAATTACGTACCTGATAGAAACGTTTCCACTTTTTCTTCTTACTCCGTTCGCTCCAACTGTCATTCGAGAAAAACTTCTCCTTATCCATCAGCGCATCAGGAACATACAGTATTCTGAATCCTGCCTGTACCGTACGGAGACAATAGTCCGTATCATCACAAAAGATAAACAGATCCTTATTGGGATAACCAATCTTCCCAACAACCTCACGCCGGATAAACGGTCCCTCAAAAGCCGCTCCTTGTATCTCCACAGGCCCTGTTACAGTCTGTTTCGCCAGCTTCCCGGTGTACATGGAAGCAAAAGGATTCGTCAAGTTATACCCTTGAAACTCATGCGTGAAAAGCTTCCCCTCCTGCAAACGGCGCGGAGCAAGTATACCTATATCTTCCCGGCCGGCATGCTGCAATAACCGTTCCAGACAATCGGCACGCGGAAAAACATCATCATCCATGCACCAAATCCAATCCGCACCTGCCTGATATGCATACTGCATACCGGTGTAAAAACCACCGGAGCCCCCCACATTAGCCTGATTGATAACGGTAAGTCCCGATTGGGTCTTCAGCCATTCGGCAGTAGTATCCGTACTGCCGTTATTGACAACTACAATTGAGGAAACAGGCTTATTCTGTTGCAGGCAACGAACCGTTCTCTTCAACAGTTCTATCCGATTATAAGTGACAACTACGGCTATAATATTCATGACGATTTTAATAAAGATTATCAATCTTTCCCGGCTGAGTACTTCTGTAAGCAACCATCAGTTCAAAACACTTCTCCACATCGAAACCGCGGGCCTTTGCATACTCCTCCGCCATCCAGCGATGCATCTGCGGAGTAGCCGGCAACCGTTCGAAGTTCTTGCAACCGGCTTTCATGCCGATAGTTCCGACAAACATACGGTTCAAGTCGACAATCTCCAGCTTAATGCCTTCCGGTGTTTTCTGAAACAGGATATTTTCACGTCCGTAATCTTTATGGGCATATCCATGTTCGTGGAGAACGGCAGTTACCCGCCCTATCTCACGCAAAACTTCCTCTTCATAGTCAAACTTCCGCCTGAACAGGTCGTTATAGACATACGGACATGTTGACAGACAGCTCACATAGTAACTTTTATCGAACAAAAGGCCGCTGCGCACATTGAAATATCCTACCGGTTGCGGAGTCCCTACCCCTATCTTAAGATACAGTTCGGCATGATCGTAAGAACGCTTCGCTTTGGATGGACGGAAAATACCGTACACAAAGCGATTAATGATATTCGGGCGGTGAAAAGATTTAACAACATACTCCCGACCGCCATATTCCATCTTCTCAATTCATTACGTCCTTTATGAATAACGATACCTTCGTTTTTTTCAAAACGTTCCGGCAAAGACAAGATAAAATCTCCCAACTCCTTAAAGTCCGGGTGAATAACTAATGTATAAGGATGAAACATATCGGATTTCCGGCTCATTTCAGATTTCATAAATATATCAGATTTTATCCAACCCCTTTGTATACTTCAACCAATAATATTTCAACGGATTCTTATATTTCAATTGTTTCCACGGACGGCTGCCATGAGGCTGATGCAATACCGGCAACGTAGTAAACAGGTAATTCTTAAACCCTTCTTTTAAAGATTGATGCGAAACAGTTACATCATGCCAGTTCTTTTCAGGATTCAACTGATGGAAGTCGAATGCTTTCAGGAAATTCAATGTCAGCAAGGAACAACAGAAACTGCAATGCTTTTTCTCCGGAAACACCTGGTTTTCCTTACCTTTCGCAAAAAGATAGGGATAGTTGATTTCTCCTTTCTCATCGACTGTGACGGCAGCGGCAATACCGCAGTCCGCCCGTTCTGCCGCTCCGTTGAACAAAGCCTGCAATGTATTCTTCTTTACCACAACATCCGACTCCACGATTATTAAACCTGCCTCCGCCTCGATGGCACGTTGCTGTGCCATTTGCAATACCAGCAGATAGTTCGGTGAGGGATGGTCCGTTATTTCCGCAAGATTTACCAATTCAAAGCCCAGCTTTTCGGATGCATCCTGTAACTTAGCCGTGTTCTCTTCTGTACTGAAGTCATTATATACGGTATAGGTAAACGGCGTCTGAAAATCGGATGCAACAATGGCTTCCACCGTTTGCAACGTCAATTCAATGGAGTCCTTTACAGGAGTAATGATATGAATACACTTCATTGGATATAATTAATTAGTCTTTGTTCAACAAGCTGCAAAATTCCCACAAGTTGACAAAACTATACAATATTTTGCACACAGCCAAACAGTTTTCCTCATTTATTCCTTATCCGCTTTCCGTTTTACCGTATGCTTTACTTTCAATACGGCGAGATTCAGTTCAATCGTCGTTTCCGAGTCTGTTGCCTGAAGATTATTGTCCAATAAATCGGTGAATAAATCACCGCTTTTCTCCAACAAGGATTTCTGCTGCTCTTCGGAAGCATCCGGCAGGTTGTTCAAGGTACGGGAGAGTTCGCGCAGTTTGGCAAAAGTCTCGATAATCGCAAACGTTGCATTTGTAGCACGAGAACTTTTCAGAATGGTAGCAAGCATATAAAGACCTTTCTCTGTAAAGGCTTTAGGTTCAACTGTAGAATGTTTCAACACAGAGAACCGGTCGAAATTTTCGACCAGATACTGTTTTTCAGATACTTGCAACGTAAAACAATAATCCTTGGGAAATTTATCAAGGTTGTTTCTAAGGGCTTCATTCACACGTTTCGTCTCCACCCCATACAAAGTGGCAACATCCCTGTCCAAAAGAACCTTCTGCCCGCGAAGAGTAATTATCTTATCCTCTATTTCCTCAAAGCCAATCAGTGTTTTCATCAGTATATCAATTTATGTTTTAAACAATCTGTCAAAGGTATGCATTATTATATCAGAAATGTCTGTTCTCATGAATTATTTCTAACTTTGCCTGCAATAAAACAAAAGCATCATGAAAGTAATTGTCGATGATAAAATACCTTTTATAAAGGAAGCTATTGAAAAAATAGCCGATGAAGTAGTCTACGCACCGGGAAAAGACTTCACCCCCTCTTTGGTGAAAGATGCGGATGCACTTATTATCCGTACACGCACTCGTTGCAACCGGGAATTGCTGGAAGGTAGCAAGGTTAAGTTTATCGCTACGGCAACCATCGGCTTCGACCATATCGATGCGGAATACTGCCGCGAAGCCGGTATTACATGGACAAATGCTCCCGGCTGCAATTCCGCCTCCGTAGCCCAATACCTGCAATCATCTTTAATTTTGCTGCAAGCGCTGAAAGGTATCAATTTACCGGAAGTTACTATCGGCATTATCGGAGTAGGCAATGTAGGCAGCAAAGTTGCAAAAGTGGCACAGGAATTGGGGATGCGCGTTTTACTGAACGACCTTCCCCGTGAGGACAAAGAAGGGAAACAAGGCTTTTCGTCCCTGCAAACACTCGCCAAAGAATGCGACATACTCACTTTCCACGTACCTTTATATAAGGAAGGCAGATACAAGACCTGCCATCTCGCCGACGACGCCTTTTTCCAATCGCTAAAGCGGAAGCCTGTTATCATCAACACTTCACGCGGAGAAATAATCGAGACCGGTGCACTGCTGAACGCTTTGGAAACAGGACTTGTTTCGGATGCTATCATTGACGTCTGGGAAAATGAACCGGCCATAAACCTCACCTTATTGGATAAGGTATTCCTCGGCACACCGCACATCGCCGGCTATTCGGCAGACGGCAAAGCCAATGCAACCCGCATGTCGCTGGATGCCCTGTGCCGGTATTTCAATGTACAGGCAGACTATCAGATTATTCCTCCTGCCCCAAGCCAACCGCGCATTACAGCAGATACCCTATCGGCCGCCTATTTACAAATGTACGATCCCCGACAAGACAGCAATGCGCTCAAAACGCATCCGGAACTATTTGAGAAGTTACGGGGAGACTATCCTTTAAGAAGAGAGAAAGAAGCATACACAATTGTGAATCATCCGGAATAGCATGCCGCTTCTTTCCGCAAAAGATAATATCCCGAAAGGTTATCAGCAAACTTCCGACAACAAACCGCCGATAACTTTCGGGTAATATTCATATTCCAGCGCATGCACCTTCTTTGCCACGTCTTCTGCCGTATCCTGCGGCAGGACAGGGCATTTGTACTGCACTATAATTTCGCCCTCATCGAAATGCTCATTCAAATAATGTATGGTAATACCGGTTTCCGTTTCACCGGCAGCCACCACAGCTTCATGCACATGCCCGCCATACATTCCCTTACCGCCAAATTTAGGCAATAAGGAAGGGTGAATATTTATAATTTTATTAGGATAAGCATGCAAGATACAGTCCGGCACACGTGCAAGGAAACCGGCAAGGACAATAAAATCTATTCCTTTATCTTCCAACAAAGACAATACAGCCGTACCATCACATGCGCCTTGTCCAAACAGGCAAACGGAACATTCAGTCTACGTGCACGTTCCAAAACAAAGGCAGTCTCCCTATCAGCCAAAACCAGCTTTACGTTCACCGATTCGCTATTTTGGAAATAACGGATGATATTCTCTGCATTTGTTCCGTTACCGGAAGCGAAAATAGCAATGTTTTTACTCATAAACCCTCCAAATCCTGCACAAAACCGTGAAAAATGTGCAAAAAGGTGCATTTAATTCATCAAATATTTGCGAGGAACGATAAATATTCATTCCTTTGCACCGCAAATTTAAAGAAATAAAACTAATTATTAATTAAAAACTTAAAGTTATGTCTGAAATTGCATCAAGAGTGAAAGCGATTATCGTCGACAAATTAGGCGTTGAAGAATCAGAAGTTACTAACGAAGCTAGCTTCACTAACGATTTGGGAGCAGATTCTCTTGACACTGTAGAACTTATCATGGAATTCGAAAAAGAATTCGGTATCTCTATTCCTGATGACCAAGCTGAGAAGATTGGTACTGTAGGTGATGCTGTATCTTACATCGAAGAACACGCTAAGTAATCTTAATCCATTCA
>ENA-OQAA01001215-OQAA01001215.1-human-gut-metagenome-genome-assembly--contig:-NODE-1215-length-13860-cov-2.372096_pt1 | contig 13860 bp, 20 predicted proteins | sample MGYA00242489_ERZ504515 | MGnify/ENA primary metagenome ERZ504515 (study PRJEB26092, sample SAMD00036237) | human gut metagenome | host: Homo sapiens | study: EMG produced TPA metagenomics assembly of...
TGATCAATCAGAATGAAAGTCCTTTTTATACAGAGGAAGCCTTTCAGTGTCAGAGAATGCACAAGCGTATTCTGGAAACCTTCCCGATCTGCAGGGTATATCAGGCTCATCTGCCTCTTATCCTCCGGGCACTGGCTGTTTGGGTTTGCCTCAAAGAAATACCATCCTCTTACGGATCTGAACGGAGTGGCCTGGAAGCTGAAAGGAATCCATACAAGATATTACGAACCAAGATTACATGCCGGAGTGTTTGCCCTTCCGGTATATGTGGAGGAGCTTTTGGAAGATGTTGAATAAATCAGTAATGAACTTTATTGGCTGTGATGCCGGATATGAGGAAGCGGACATTGTGCTTTACGGGGCGCCTTTTGATTCCACCACTTCCTTCCGTCCGGGAACGCGATTCGCAGGACAGGCGGTAAGGAATGATTCTTACGGGCTGGAAACCTACAGTCCTTATCAGGACAGAGACCTTGAGGACTGCCGGATCTTTGATCTGGGAGATCTGGAGCTTGCCATAGGAGATTCTGAGCTTGTTCTTTCTGAGATTGAAAAAACAGCAGAGACCATCCTGAAGGATAAAAAACTGCCTTTTATGATCGGCGGAGAGCATCTGGTGACACTGGGAGCCGTGCGTGCGGCGGCCAGGCAGTATCCGGAGCTTCATATCATCCATCTGGACGCTCACACAGATCTGAGAGAGGATTATCTTGGGGTAAAGCTGTCCCACGCGGCCGTTATCAGACGGTGCTGGGATATTCTGGGTGACGGACGGATCCACCAGTTGGAATACGCTCCGGAGAAAAGAGCGAGTTTGACTGGGCAAGATCCGGTCATACGGATTTTCATCCTTTTACTCTTGATGATCTTCCGGGGATTTTGCCGGAGCTGAAAGGAAAGCCTGTTTATTTTACTGTTGATCTGGATGTTCTGGACTTCCGTATTTCCGGGAACCGGAACGCCGGAGCCGGGAGGCGTTGATTTTCTCACCCTGATGAAAAATGTCACAGAGGTATGCAACAGCCTGAACATCATAGGCTGCGACGTCAATGAACTCTGTCCTCCCTGCGACCACAGCGGAATGTCAACAGCAGTTGCGTGCAAGATCATCCGGGAGATGCTTCTTGCGCTGAAAAAATAAAAAACTAATATTTACATATTTAAGGAGGAACCATTCATGGGAAAAGCGTTAATTATCGGATGCGGAGGCGTTGCTTCCGTAGCAATTCACAAATGCTGCCAGAACAGCGAAGTCTTTGAGGAAATCTGCATTGCAAGCCGTACAGTATCCAAATGCGACGCGCTGAAAGAAAAGCTTCAGGGAACTACAAAAACAAAGATCACAACTGCTCAGGTGGATGCTGACAATGTGGAAGAGCTGGTGGCTCTGATCCGCAAGGTACAGCCGGATGTGGTTTTAAATCTTGCGCTTCCGTATCAGGATCTTCATATTATGGATGCCTGCCTGGAAACAGGAGTTCACTATGTGGACACTGCAAACTATGAGCCGGAGGATACAGCCAAATTTGAATACAAATGGCAGTGGGCTTACAAGGAGCGTTATGAAAAAGCAGGAATCACAGCTCTTCTGGGAAGCGGCTTTGATCCTGGCGTAACAAGTGTATTTTCTGCCTATGCTCTGAAACATTATTTTGATGAGATCAATTATATTGATATTCTGGACTGCAATGCAGGCGACCATGGATATCCTTTTGCCACAAACTTTAACCCGGAGATCAACATCCGTGAGGTTTCTGCAAAGGGCTCCTACTGGGAGAACGGCCACTGGGTAGAAACAGAGCCAATGGAGATCAAGAGAGTTTACGATTTCCCGGAGATCGGCGAAAAAGACATGTACCTTCTTCATCACGAGGAAATTGAGTCTCTGGCTCTTAACATTCCGGGAATCAAAAGAATCCGCTTCTTTATGACCTTCGGAGAAAGCTATCTCACACATCTCCGCTGCCTGGAAAACGTGGGAATGACTTCTATTGAGCCGATCATGTATGAGGGAAAAGAAATCATACCGCTTCAGTTCTTAAAGGCAGTGCTTCCGGATCCTTCTTCTCTTGGTCCGAGAACAAAGGGCAAAACAAACATCGGCTGTATTTTTACAGGTAAAAAAGACGGCGTAGAAAAGACAATTTACATTTACAATACCTGCGATCATCAGGAGTGCTATAAGGAAGTGGGCTCTCAGGCAGTTGCTTATACCACCGGTGTTCCGGCAATGATCGGAACCATGATGCTGATGACAGGAACCTGGCAGGGACCTGGCGTATTTAACATTGAAGAGTTTGATCCGGATCCGTTTATGGATGCCCTGAATAAATGGGGACTTCCGTGGAAGATCAAAGAAAACCCGGATCTGGTAGATTAATGACAGAGAGGTTGTTTTGGCAAAATGAAAAGAGAGGAACTGAGAACGCCTGTTATGTGATCCAAAAAGAAAAGCTGATTAAAAATCTTGAGATTTTAAGGGAAATCTGTCAGGAGACCGGGTGCCGGATTCTTCTTGCCCAGAAAGCCTTTTCCATGTTTGCCGTATACCCTCTGATCGGAAAACATCTCAACGGCGCTGCTGCCAGCGGGCTTTTTGAAGCAAGACTGGCGGCAGAGGAGCTGGGAAAAGAAAACCATATTTTTTCGCCTGCGTACAGAGAAGAGGAAATGCCGGAGATCATCCGTCTCTGCGATCACATTATCCTGAATTCACCGGCTCAGGTAAAAAAATATAAGGATCAGATCCTTGCAGGAGGCAAAAGCCCGGGGCTTCGGATCAATCCCCGCTTTTCCACCCAGGAGGGACATGAGATATACGATCCCTGTGCGCCGGGATCCAGGCTTGGAACTGCCATCGATCAGATTACAGAAGAATTACTGGATGGAATTGAGGGGCTTCATTTTCATACCCTGTGCGAACAGAATTCCGATGCCCTTTCTGACACCCTGAAAGCGGTGGAAGAGCAGTTCGGCCCTTACATGCACCGGATGAAATGGATTAATTTCGGCGGAGGCCATCACATTACCAGAGAGGATTATGACAGAGAGCTTCTGAAAAAATGTATCCGCCATGTGCAGGACACCTATGGGGTTCAGGTTTATCTGGAGCCGGGGAGGCCGTTGCCTGAATGCGGGAATCCTTTGACAGAAGTACTGGAGGTTATGGAAAACGAGCTGTCCATTGCCATTCTGGATACCTCTGCAGCCTGCCATATGCCGGACGTTCTGGAAATGCCTTACCGTCCCCCTCTCAAGGACTCCGGTCTGCCGGGAGAAAAAGCCTTTACCTTCCGTCTGGGAGGCCCTACCTGTCTGGCGGGAGACGTGATCGGAGATTATTCCTTTGACCGGAAATTAAAATGCGGCGATATTCTGGAATTCGGTGATATGGCCATTTATTCCATGGTAAAAAATAATACCTTTAACGGAATGGCGCTTCCGGATATTGTTCTGGAAGAAAATCCCGGGGATTTCCGGCTGATCAGAAGATTCGGATACCAGGATTTCAAAACAAGACTGTCATAAAACAGGACTACCCTTTTTCTTCCTGATTTGTTATACTATAGGGTATAATGACTCAGAAGAAAGAGGGTTTTTCATGAAAAAATATGATTACCTGATCGTAGGAGCAGGGCTTTTCGGCTCTGTGTTTGCCCATGAGGCTGTGAAATGCGGCAAAACCTGCCTTGTGATAGATAAGCGGGATCACATTGGCGGAAATATTTATACAGAAGAGATTGAGGGGATCCAGGTTCACAAATATGGCGCCCATATTTTTCACACATCCAATAAAACCGTGTGGGATTATGTGAATCAGTTTGCAGAATTTAACCATTTTGTGAATTCTCCCATTGCTGTCTATAAGGACGAGCTTTACAATCTTCCCTTTAATATGAATACTTTCCATCAGCTGTGGGGAGTGCGCACTCCGGCGGAAGCTGAGGCGAAAATCCGGGAACAGATTTCCAGAATGCATATTACAAACCCCAGGAATCTGGAGGAACAGGCGCTTGCTCTGGTGGGACAGGATGTATACGAAAAGCTGATCGAAGGCTACACCAGAAAACAGTGGGGAAGAGAGTGCAGGGAACTTCCTGCATTTATTATCAAGCGTCTTCCTCTTCGCTATACCTATGACAACAATTACTTTAAGGATCCTTATCAGGGAATCCCAAAAGGCGGATATACAGAAATTATCCGGAAGCTTCTTGAAGGAACCCAGGTTATCCTGAAAATAGACTTTTTTGCAAATAAAGAGGAGCTTTGCGCTCAGGCAGAAAAAGTGGTGTTTACAGGTATGCTGGATGAGTTTTATGATTACTGCTACGGCCCTCTGGATTATCGTTCTCTCAGGTTTGAGACAGAAGTGCTGGATATGGCTAATTATCAGGGAAATGCAGTGGTAAATTATACCGATTATGAGGTCCTTATACAAGGATCATTGAGCACAAACATTTTGAGTTCGGTACGCAGCCAAAAACAGTGATCACCCGGGAGTATTCTGCGGAATGGACAAAAGGCGCAGAACCTTATTATCCGGTCAACGATCCTGCAAACAATGAGCTGTATGCCAAATATGAGCGCAGGGCTCTGGAAGAAAAAAAATGTGATTTTTGGCGGAAGGCTTGGCATGTACCGCTACATGGATATGGACAGAGTGATCGAAGAAGCGCTGAATCTGGCAGAGACAGAGCTTGTATACTGTAATGAAAATGAATAAAACCACAGGATCAAAGGAGAAAATTACTATGGATACACCCACAATCGCAGAATACTACAGAGAGGCAGATCCCCGGAAGAGAAAGGCGCTTCTGGAGCAGGCTCTTGCATCCGGTGAGGATATGGAGGCAAATGGGATCCGCCGGGAAATCTGGGAAGCCCGCTATAAGGATGACGGAACAAATGTGGCAGACGGCTATCTGAAATTCTGGATGTCTATGGAATTTAATAAAAATGCAGGCAGCAGATGGTTTGGAGTAAAAAGCGCCAGAAGGAGATCAGAAAGGAACTGGATTCTGTAAAATATACAGAGTTTCTCAATAAAAGTGAGCTTCATAAGGAACTTCTTTACAGAGAATGCTGTCACCTGATAAAGCTTTATATGGATCTTTGTAAAACAGACCGCTCTTATAATTCCATGCTGTGCGGGATCATTACCATCAAGGAGGATGATGCAAAGGCAAAGCTTCAGAAGGATATCTACAAAACAGCAGTATGCCTTCCGAAGGATATCAGTATGGAGAAGGAGCTTGAGCTTCTTACAAAAGCCGCCCGTGAAATGTATGAACTGCAGTTTCCGGGAGAAGGAGGATTGCCGGAATAATCAGCCTTAAAAGAGCAATAATGAATAATAAAAACCGGAGGCAACTATGAATAAGGACAGAATTTTTGCTTATGACATTATCAAAGAAGAAAATCTGAAGGATATCCGTTCCACAGGATATCTTTTACGCCATAAAAAAACAGGCGCAAGAGTTATGCTCATAGAGAATGATGATGAGAACAAGGTATTTAATATTGCATTTCGTACACCGCCAAAAACAGCACCGGCGTTGCCACATTCTGGAGCACAGCGTACTGTGCGGTTCCAGGGAATTTCCGTTAAAAGATCCTTTTGTGGAGCTGGTAAAGGGCTCTCTTAACACATTTCTCAATGCAATGACCTATCCGGATAAAACCTGCTATCCTGTTGCAAGCTGCAACGATCAGGACTTCCAGAATCTGATGCATGTGTATCTGGACGCTGTTTTCTATCCGAATATTTACAAAAAAGAAGAGATCTTCCGCCAGGAGGGCTGGAGCTATCAGCTTGAAAACGTGGAGGGCCCCCTGAAATATAACGGAGTTGTCTACAATGAAATGAAAGGAGCTTTTTCCTCTCCGGATGAAGTTCTGGAAAGAGAAATCATGAATTCTCTGTTTCCGGATACCCCCTATGGCTGTGAATCCGGCGGTGATCCGGATCATATTCCGGAGCTTTCCTATGAGGAATTTCTGGAGTTTCATAAGACCTATTATCATCCTTCCAACAGCTACATTTATCTGTACGGAAATATGGATATGGCAGAAAAGCTGGCGTTTATTGACGAACATTATCTTTCTGCTTTTGAGCGGCTGGATGTGGATTCTGAGATCAGGAGACAGGAGCCTTTTGAAAAAAGAAAGGATTTGGTTATGGAATATCCGGTTTCAGAAAGCGAGAGCGAAGAGGGAAATTCCTATCTTGCCTACAGCACCGTAGTGGGAGACGCTTCTGATGTTCTTACAGGAACTGCCTTTGAAGTTCTGGATTATGCGCTTTTAAGCGCGCCAGGCGCCCCATTAAAACAGGCTCTTCTGGACGCTCAGATCGGTATGGACGTTTATGGCTCCTATGATGACGGAATCATGCACCTTATTTTGATATTGTGGCAAAGGGAACAGACCCGGACAAAAAAGAAAAGTTTGTAGAGATCATCCGTACCACTCTTGAAGATATCGCAGCCAATGGAATTGACAGAAAAGCTCTGGATGCAGGTATCAACTGTATGGAATTCCGATACAGAGAGGCTGATTTTTCTTCCTGGCCCAAGGGACTGATGTACAGTCTGGCAGTGTTTGGAAACTGGCTGTACAGTGATGAAAAAGCTTTTGCCCAGGTTCAGGCTCTCCCTGTGTTTGAAAAGCTGAAGGAGCTGGCAGGACAGGGATATTTTGAGGAGCTGATCCGAAAATATCTGCTGGACAATACCCATGGTTCTGTGATCACTCTTGTACCCTCCAAAGGTCTTGCTGCCCGTAAGGAAAAAGCTCTGGAAGAGAAGCTTCAGGCTCATCTGGAAAGTCTTTCTCAGGAGGAAAAAGAGGCGCTTGTACAGAAAACAAAAGCTCTGGAGGCCTATCAGGAGGCACCTGAGGAGCCGGGAGCAGAAAAATGTATTCCCATGCTGAAAAGAGAGGACATCCGCAAAGAAGCAGCAGGATTTTCCAATGAGCCTCTGGATGTGGACGGAAGCCTGTTCCTTTATCATGAGGTGCCCACCAACGGAATTGCATATCTTGATCTGATGTTTGATCTGAAAGACCTTGCGCCGGAAAAAGTCCCATATCTGGGTCTTCTGAAGTCTGTTCTTGGATATGTAGACACTGCTCATTATACTTACGGAGAGCTGTCCAATGAGATCAATGCCGAGACCGGCGGTATCAACATTGGAATAGAGGTGTTTGATCATGTGGACTCTACAGAGGACTATGACGCCATGTTCTCTGTAAGAGGAAAGGTGATGTATCCGAAAATTGACGTTCTGTTCCGTATGATCAGAGAGATCCTGAATACTTCCAGCCTGGAGGATACCAAGCGTCTCTATGAGATCATTGCAAGAGTAAAATCCAGAGCCCAGGCAAATCTGGTAAGCGCAGGACACTGCACAGCGGTTCTTCGGGGCGCTTCCTACAGCTCGCCTATGGCGGCTTTCCAGGAGGGAATGTCCGGTATTGCCTATTATCAGTTTATCGAGGGGCTGGAAAAGAATTTTGACACCAGAAAAGAGGAGCTTGTAAAAGAGCTGAATTCTCTTATGACGGAAATTCTCCGGCCGGAATATCTGAAGATCAGTTATACAGGAGAAAGGGAGTCTCTGGATGAGATCATGAAGCAGGTGAAGGCTCTGAAGCATACGTTTCATACAGAATCTGTTGACATCACAGAAAAATCCATAAGCTGTGAAAAGAAAAACGAGGGATTTACCACATCCGGACAGGTTCAGTATGTAGCCCGTACCGGAAACTTCCGCAAAAAAGGCTATGAATACACAGGAGCTCTGGATATTCTGAAAGTGATTTTAAGCTATGATTATCTCTGGATGAACCTTCGTGTAAAAGGCGGAGCTTATGGATGTATGAGCGGCTTTAAGAGAAGCGGGGAAAGCTATTTTGTTTCCTACAGAGATCCCCATCTGAAACGTACCCTGGATGTTTATGAGGGAATTCCGGCTTATGTCCGTGATTTCCAGGCAGATGAGCGGGAAATGACAAAATATATTATCGGTACCATAAGCGGAAAGGATGTTCCAGAACACCTCAGATGCAGGGAAGTATTTCCAAAACTGCCTGGTTCTGCGGCGTTACAGAGGAAATGATGCATAAAGAGAGAAATCAGATCCTTGGCGCAGACGTAGAGGATATCCGCGGACTTGCTCCACTGATCGAAGCGATCCTTTCCGATGATGCGGTATGTGTTGTCGGAAGTGAAACAGCCATTGAAAAAGAACGGGAAATCTTTAAAGAGGTAAAATCTCTGATTTCCTGCTGACAAGTACAGAAGAAAGCAGGGACAATTTTTATATGAAAGAAAACTTTAAATCAGGCTTTGCAGCATTATCGGCCGTCCCAATGTGGGGAAATCCACTCTGATGAATCATCTGATCGGCCAGAAGATCGCCATAACATCCAAAAAACCTCAGACCACCAGAAACAGGATCCAGACTGTTTATACCTGTGAGGACGGACAGATTGTATTTCTGGATACTCCGGGAATCCACAAGGCAAAAAACAAGCTGGGAGAGTACATGGTCCAGGTGGCAGAGCGTACTCTGAAGGATGTGGATGTGATCCTCTGGCTGGTAGAGCCAACCACCTTTATCGGAGCAGGAGAGCGTCATATTGCGGAGCAGCTGGGAAGCCTTCATCTTCCGGTGCTTTTGATCATCAACAAGGTGGATACCGTTGACAGGGAGGAGATCGCAAAGGCTATTGATACCTACCGGAAGCTTTATCATTTTGATGAGATCATTCCTGTTTCTGCGCTGCGCGGAGTGAATACAGAGGATATCATCCCAAGTATTCTCAAGTATCTGCCTTACGGCCCCATGTTCTACGACGAGGATACGGTGACAGACCAGCCTCAGAGACAGATCGCTGCGGAGATCATCCGTGAAAAAGCACTTCACGCCCTGGATGCGGAGATCCCTCATGGAATTGCAGTGGCTATTGACCGTATGAAGGAACGTCCGGGAAAAGGCCGTCTGGTGGATATTGACGCAACGATCATCTGCGAGAGGGATTCCCACAAGGGAATTATTATCGGAAAGCAGGGAAGCATGCTGAAAAAAATCGGAAGCAACGCAAGATTTGAGCTGGAGCGGATGCTGGATGCAAAGGTGAACCTGAAGCTTTGGGTCAAGGTGAAAAAAGACTGGCGGGACAGTGATTTTCTGATCAAAAACTTTGGATATGATAAAAAGGAAATCTGATCATGAGTGACCTGATTACTGTGCAGGGTGTTGTGATATCTGCCATGCCCATCGGGGAGTACGACAAAAGGATCGTGCTCCTTACAAGAGAAAGAGGCAAGATTTCTGCCTTTGTCAGAGGAGCCAGAAGGCTGAACAGCCTTTTATGGCAGCAGCAGAGCCTTTTGTGTTCGGAAGCTTTACTCTTTATGAGGGAAGAAGCAGCTATAACCTGAATCAGGTAAATGTAACTCATCATTTTATGGAACTGGCGGCCATGCAGCCGGGAATTTATTATGGGTATTATTTTCTGGAGCTGGCAGATTATTTCGGGCAGGAAGGAACAGACGAAAGAGAAATGATGAATCTTCTCTATGTGACAGTAAAAGCCCTTCTGAATCCTCATGTAAAGGATTCCCTGATCCGCTGTGTGTTTGAACTGCGGGCCATGGCTGAGGAAGGGTACTGTCCTGAGCTTGCTTCCTGCGCCTGCTGTGCCAGAGATGAGGTTCCGGAAAACGACTGTTTTTTTTCTCAGGAGCATCACGGTATTCTGTGCGGTTCCTGCGCAAAAGGTCAGAGGGGTGCAGTAAGGATCTCCGGGGCGGCTCTTTATGCCATGCGCTACATTGTCAGCGCGCCAATGGGAAAGCTTTACACCTTTACAGTCAGTGAAGAGGTCTTGGCAGAGCTGGAGCGGATCATTCACAGATATGTTGACAGAAACACAGACCGGAAATTTAAGAGTCTGGAAATTCTGGAAATCATGAAATAAAAGCAAAAACTATAAAGAAAAATCAGCGGGAGGGATTTTTATGAAGCAGATCAAGGTAAAAACACTTACAGCAGAAAGTTTTAAAGAATTTGGAAGTTTTACAGATTTTATGAACTGAAGCTACAGCCTGGGAGATTTTTATCAGGACAGACTGAGAATGCACAGTTCAGGAAGCATGCAGATGACTTTTCACCGCTTCTGATACATAAACCGGAAAAATGATCGTCTCAGCAGCAGAATATCACAACTACACCCAGGAAGGCGTACTCTGTCTGGATGATGATGTGATCGTCCATGTGGCGCCTGCCGGAAAGGAGCCTGTACCGGAACTGACAGAAGCTTTTCTTGTGCCAAAGGGAACTATGGTGCTTCTTCATACAGGAGTATGGCATTTAAGCGCGATTCCTGTAAATAAAGAGCTGGCTCATGTGATGATCGTTCTTCCGGAACGGACTTATCACAATGACTGCGTTGTAGTGGATTATCCGGAAGAAAAATGGGTGGAAATCTGTTGAAAAAGCAGAAGGATGCTAGTATAATGAGAGCATTGATAACTGCAGGGGAGACCAGGCAGTTAAGAACATTGAAAAATTTAGGAGAATAATTATGGAAAAAACAAATGGAAAAAATTGTTGCTCTGGCAAAAGCCAGAGGATTCGTCTATCCGGGCTCTGAGATTTACGGTGGTCTGGCAAATACCTGGGACTATGGAAACTTGGGTGTGGAGCTGAAAAACAACGTAAAAAGAGCGTGGTGGCAGAAATTTATTCAGGAGTCTCCCTACAATGTAGGCGTAGACTGTGCGATTCTTATGAATCCTCAGACATGGGTAGCTTCTGGTCACCTGGGCGGATTTTCTGATCCTCTGATGGACTGTAAGGAGTGCCATGAGCGTTTCCGTGCAGATAAGCTGATCGAGGACTACTGTGCAGAGCATGGGATCGAGATTGAAGGAAGCGTAGATTCCTGGTCTCAGGAACAGATGATGGAATTTATCAAAGAGCATCAGGTTCCCTGCCCAAGCTGCGGCAAACATAACTTTACAGACATCCGTCAGTTTAACCTGATGTTCAAGACCTTCCAGGGTGTAACTGAGGATGCAAAAAATACCGTATACCTTCGTCCGGAAACCGCGCAGGGTATTTTCGTAAACTTTAAGAATGTACAGAGAACCTCCAGAAAGAAAATTCCATTTGGAATCGGACAGATCGGTAAATCTTTCCGTAATGAGATCACTCCTGGAAACTTTACCTTCCGTACCCGTGAGTTTGAGCAGATGGAGCTGGAATTTTTCTGTGAGCCGGATACAGACCTTGAATGGTTTGCATACTGGAAGCAGTTCTGCCTTGACTGGCTCAGTTCTCTGGGTCTTAAAGAGGATGAGGTACGTTATCGCGACCACGATCAGGAAGAGCTGAGCTTCTACAGCAAGGCTACCACAGACGTGGAGTTCCTGTTCCCGTTTGGCTGGGGGGAACTGTGGGGTATTGCTGACAGAACAGACTATGACCTGACACAGCATCAGAATGTTTCTGGTCAGGATCTGACTTACTTTGACGACGAGAAGAAGCAGAAATATATTCCGTATGTGATTGAGCCGTCACTGGGAGCTGACCGTATGGTGCTTGCATTCCTGTGCAGCGCATATGATGAAGAGGTTCTTGACGCTGAGAAAAATGATGTGCGTACTGTGCTCCGTTTCCATCCGGTGCTTGCTCCGGTAAAGATTGGTGTGCTTCCTCTTTCCAAGAAGCTGAATGAAGGCGCTGAGAAAGATCTATCAGCGGCTTTCTAAAAAATACAACTGCGAGTATGACGACCGTGGAAATATCGGAAAGCGTTACAGAAGACAGGATGAGATCGGAACTCCGTTCTGCGTAACCTATGACTTTGATTCCGAGACAGACGGCGCAGTAACTGTCCGCGACCGTGATACCATGGAGCAGGTTCGCGTGAAAATCGACGAGCTGGACGCTTACTTTGCAGACAAGTTTACATTTTAATAAAAAATAACAGGACATGATGTCAACAACCGGGGCGGTATTCTTTGGGATACTGCCCTGCTTTTTGTTTCCTGCGAAGATGTATATTTTGACTATGCATAATTTGAAATCAAACAATATTATATGCAAAATATATAATATAAACTTGACGGAATGAATATATATTGTTAAAATTAACAATTATAGGTTGTTGTACAGGAGGAACAGAATATGGCAAAAAAAAGAAACATCATCGTAGGACAGTCAGGGGGACCCACCTCTGTAATTAATTCCAGTCTGGCAGGCGTTTATAAAAATGCCATTGAACGAGGCTTTGACAAGGTATACGGAATGCTTCACGGAGTACAGGGACTTCTGGATGAGCAGTATGTGGATCTGTCTACACAGATTCATTCGGAACTGGATATTGAGCTTCTGAAAAGAACACCGTCTGCATTTCTTGGTTCCTGCCGTTACAAGCTTCCGGAAATACATGAAGACAGAGATATTTATGAGAAACTGTTTGGAATTCTGAATAAGCTGAGTATTGATACGTTTATTTATATTGGCGGTAATGATTCCATGGATACCATTAAAAAGCTGTCGGATTATGCCATTCTTACCGGACAGAAGCAGAAATTTATCGGTGTGCCAAAAACAATTGACAATGATCTGGCTCTCACAGACCATACTCCGGGATTTGGCAGCGCAGCAAAATACATAGGAGCCTCCACAAAAGAGGTGATCCGCGATGCGGAAGGTCTGACCTACAAGAAAAAGATGATCACCATTATGGAGATCATGGGTCGAAACGCTGGCTGGCTTACCGGGGCGGCTGCTCTTGCAAAAACAGAGGACTGCGAAGGCCCGGATCTTATTTATCTTCCGGAAATTCCTTTTGATGTGGAGAAGTTCCTGGCAAAGGTCAAAGATCTGCTGACGAAAAAGGATTCTGTTGTCATTGCGGTGTCTGAAGGAATCAAGTTGGCTGACGGGCGTTATGTCTGCGAGCTGGGAAGCTCCAGCGATTACGTGGACAACTTCGGACATAAACAGCTTCAGGGAACTGCTGCGTATCTGGCAAACTTCCTGGCAGGAGAGTGCGGCTGCAAAACTAGAGCCGTAGAGTTCTCCACACTTCAGAGAAGCGCATCCCATATGGCTTCCCGGACAGATATTGACGAGGCGTTTATGGTGGGCGGCGCTGCAGTAAAGGCTGCTGACGAAGGAGATACCGGAAAAATGGTGGTCATCGACCGTGTTTCCATGATCCGTATATGGCAAAAACAGGTATTTATGATGTGCACCGCATTGCCAATGAGGAAAAACTGGTTCCAAGAAACTGGATGACAAGAGACGGCTCTTACGTGACAGAGGACTTTATTGATTATATCAAACCGCTGATCCAGGGAGATTATCAGCCGATCATGGTGAACGGTCTTCCAAGACATCTTGTACTGAATATGAAGAAAAAACGCTGACATGATACGAGCGCAAGGGGGGAAATAATAGTTTTTCCCCCTTTTTTGAGTTTGTCCTTGACTATTTGGGAAGAAATCTATACAATAACTATGTGCGTATAAAAACATATTTTTTATGTTTAAAGAACAAAAATTTAGGAGGAAAATGTAAAATGGCAAAATGGGTTTACATGTTTACAGAAGGTAACGCTACTATGAGAAACCTTCTGGGTGGTAAAGGTGCCAACCTTGCTGAAATGACAAGCCTGGGTCTTCCTGTACCGCAGGGCTTCACAATCACAACAGAAGCCTGCACACAGTACTATGAAGACGGAAGACAGATCAACGATGAGATCATGGCTCAGATCATGGAAGCAATCACCAAATGGAAGGAGTTACCGGAAAGAAATTCGGTGACAAAGAAAATCCTA
>ENA-OQAA01001216-OQAA01001216.1-human-gut-metagenome-genome-assembly--contig:-NODE-1216-length-13859-cov-2.133265_pt1 | contig 13859 bp, 17 predicted proteins | sample MGYA00242489_ERZ504515 | MGnify/ENA primary metagenome ERZ504515 (study PRJEB26092, sample SAMD00036237) | human gut metagenome | host: Homo sapiens | study: EMG produced TPA metagenomics assembly of...
GAGATTTTTCAAATTGAAGACTGAACCGCAAATATCAGAAAACCGAGGACTGATCCCCGGTTTTCTTTTTCGCTTAGCTATTTATAGTTCTCTTACAAACTCAACTGCATTTTTTATATCTTCTTCATCCGGATGCCCTTTTTCTATACCACCCACCAGTTAAATTGGACCAAATGTGTCATAGCCCTTGCATCCGAATTTTCCGATTACCGTAGAATACTTCTTGTCCAAAATCTGCTCTATTGATTTGTAATTCGCACTTCCACCATAAGTACAGATCAGAAATACCCTTTTTGTCGTTCGATAAGTTTTTCTCAAGGAATACAGTGTTCTTGCTGAGGAGCTTTCCATACTGCTGGATGAACGACATCCGGAACGGAAAATCGAGAGGGCAAAACAGGCGTTGTATGATGCATACGTGGAAAGCGAGCGTTCATTGGATGAAATCATTGACTTGATTCGGAATGCCGATGAATGGATATAGACTGGATTTAGTTGTAAAATTTCTGGAAGTTCACATTTTTCTTTTTCATACTTGCCGGATCTTACGATCCGGCACTCCTTCTTTAAAATGCAAAATTCCGCTCACAATAAGACACAGCTGTGAGCGGAATTTTTCAGGTCAGCTTCCTGATCCATTTATAGCTCCTGAACCTTAAGAACACAGGCACACATTTAAACAGCTGATCCGACTGGACAGCTACAACTACCCATTCCACCGGCAGCTTCCATACAAACGCTGTCAGGAAAGACAAAGGCATTACAATTCCCCATGTTGAAATCAGATTCATGTACATCTGGAATTTTGTATCTCCGCCGCCCTGAATAACGCCTACAGAAACAGGCATCTGATAAGACATTCCCACCATGACCACACTCATGACTATCATCAGATGGTCTGCAAGAATTGTTGCCTCCTCTGTGAGATTATACATAGACAGCAAAGGTTTTCTCAGCATAAGTAAAACTATTGCCAGTATAATTCCTATGGAAATATCGATCACAGACAATGTCCGTCCAACAGCCTTCACTTCATTTCTGTCACCCCGACCGATAGACTTTCCGATCACTACAGAGGAAGCAGAAGCGATCGCTACTACTATGACTTTTAAATACTGAAAGAACGTTGTTGCTACGGAATTTGCTGCAATCGCATCTGATGAAAGATGTCCCAGTATTGCAGTCTGCATAGGGATCGAAATTGCCCAGACCAGTCCTGAAAGAATGACAGGGGTGGATACTTTAATAAAATCCCTGCACAGCTTTCTGTTCTCAGCTGTGAATGTTCCTCTTAATAAGCCACCATCAAATACCCGGACTTTCTTATCAATCTTTGCCACATAAAACAGAACGATCAAAAACTCCAGGCTTCTGGCTGTCAGTGTTCCTATTGCAGCACCTTTAATCCCCATCTCCGGAAATCCAAAATGCCCAAAGATCAATGTATAATTAATTCCACCATTTACGATCAGAGATATCACAGAAACAATAAATGAAATCTGTACTGTCTCCACACTTCTCAGCATAGATATCAGAAAATTACTGATTAGAAATAAGACAAACGTCCATTTCAATATCTTAAGATAAATCTGACCTTCCATAATAATATCCGGTGATGTTGTGAACAGGCCAAGCAATTGTTCCGGAAATGCCGAACACACTGCAAGGATGATCATTGCTGCCAGCAGGCTGAACGTCAGTACAATTCCTGTCAGTTTCCTGATCGCATAGGTATCTTTTTTTCCCCAGTACTGGAACTCATTACGATCAGGGCATTTCCAATCGCAATGGCAAGCTGATTTACAACAAAGAAAATCTGGTTCACAGTGGCTGCCCCGGAAAGTGCATTCTGATCATAGCTTCCAAGCATCATATTATCCAGCATATTCACACTGTATGCCACCAGATTCTGCAGCGCCACAACCAACATTAACCTGAAAAACACCTTATAAAAATTTTTGTCCTTTGTAAAAAATGTCTCCATATTTATAATCCCTCATCAAACAAAAAAGGTCAGAAATCTTTATCTGATTTTTGACTCAAAGACTATACCTTATTATAACTTTTTTCCAAGTCTATAGCAATTCTTATATTAACACTAAAAGACAAGCCTTACAATTTTTTTTCGGTCTTCGCAGAAATACCGAAACCAGACAATCTAATATTCACAATATGTTTCGCTTGATGCTTTTAAAAATGGCGGGATTCCCCGCCATTTTCAAAAAATCATATTAATGAACATCTACCCATGTATGAGTTTGTGCTGATTTAAGAATTGCATCTGAAATCAGTTCTATTTCATATCCATCTTCGAAATTCGGGCTTGCCTGTGTATCGTTTGCAATAGCATTGAAGAAATCATAACATTCCACAATTTTAGTTTCTGTATAACCAATACCAAGAGCAGGAATTGGCCACAGTCTATTTCCATATGGATGATTTGGTCCTGTATAAATGGTTCTGAATCCTCGACGATCATCCGGATCACTTGCAAAGCATACCTGCAGCTCATCTCGACGTTCATAATTGAAATATAAAGAGCCTAATGTTCCATGAATTTCAAATGTAATATAATTATTTCTTCCCCATGCATTTCTTGTTGCTTCAATGCTTCCAAAGGCTCCATTTTCACATTCGATCATAAACATACACTGATCATCTACATCTACTGCTTTTTTCGGTGTATCCTTGTTCAGACGTGCATTTCCAAGACTATCTGTAAGTCCGCTCTGAACCGGCCGTTCCGGAATATAGGTTGCTGTTCTTGCATTTACCTTTTTAAAGTCGCCTACCAGGAATCTCAGCATATCTACACATGAGTTCCTATATCACCAAGAGCTCCGCTTCCGCAATATTCTTCTGGAATCTCCAGGACAGCGGACATTCCGGATCAGCTGACCAATCCTGTAATAAGTTCCTCTGAAATCAAGGATCTCACCAATAGCGCCTTCTTCAATATATTTTTTAGCCAGCTGAACAGCCGGTGTTTTTCGATAGTTGAAAGCTACTAATGTTTTAATATTATTTTCTTTTGCAGTAAGATACATTTCTCTGGCCTGGTCAACAGTTAACGCCAGTGGTTTTTCACAGATAATATGTTTTCCTGCCTTTGCAGCTGCAATTGCAATTTCAGCATGAACATTATTCGGAGTACAGATATCCACAACGTCAATCTCCGGATCATTTACAACATCATGCCAATCTGTAGAATAAGATTCAAAAGCAAACTTATCCTTAGCTTCTCTGGCGATTGCTTCATTCATATCAACGATCATTTTTTTAACCGGGATAATCGGTGCCGGCCAGAAAAACATAGGCATACCAGCATATGCAATAGAATGAGCCTTAGCCATAAATCCTGCACCAATCAAACCGATATTCATTTTTTTAGGACTTGCATTATTCTGATCCATTTTTATTCTCCTTTCCGTCTGGCTGCGAAATCAACCAATGAAATTTCTTAAATATTTTGCTGACAGCTTCACTGCTTTTTTAGCATTATCAAGACTGCCTTCAAAAGCCTTATCTTCTACTTCAATTACACTGTAGCCCTGATAACCAATGTCTGTTAATGCAGATGCATATTTGCCCCAGTCAACATCTCCAAGACCACATAATTTCGGTGTCATGTACTTCAAAGGATATGCCATAATACCAACATCATTTAATTTATCCTGGTATATTTTGATATCTTTGTAATGCACATGGAAAATCTTATCTTTAAACTCGTAAATTGGTTTAATATAATCAATCTGCTGCCATACAAAATGAGAAGGATCATAATTTAAACCAAGATTGTCGTACGGAAGTACTTCAAATACTTTTCTCCAGTTTTCCGGAGAAGTCATCAGATTCTGTCCTCCCGGCCATTCATCTGCAGTAAACCACATAGGACAGTTTTCAATAGCGATTTTTACCCCTTTTTCCTTCGCATATTCCAAGATCGGAGGCCATACTTCTTTTACAATTTCCAGGTTTTCTTCAACATTTTTGTCAGGTACTCTTCCAAGAAATGTTGTAACCATATTTACATTTAACATACTGCTGGCATCTATCAATGCATAAATATGATCGATATACTGTTTTCTCTTTTCCAGATCCGGATCAAGTGTATTTGGATAGTAGCCAGAGATGAAATCTCTACATTTCTCTCTTTGCAGTACTGGATGATTTCTTTAGCTTTTTCTTCTGTTAACGCTTCCGCATCAATATGACATACACCAGCATAGCGTCTCTTAGCCCCACCTGTATTTGGCCAGCAGGCAACTTCAAGACATTCCAGCTGATTCTCTGCTGCAAAATCAACTGCTTCTTCAAATGTTGTACCTTCAAGAATTGCTGTTAAAAGTCCAAACTTCATAGTCAATTTCCTTTCATCAAATATTTACATCAACACACTGATTTGTCTCACTTGAAAGCCTGGCTGCCTCCAGAAGTTTCATTTGACGTATGGTATCCTCAGGTTTTACTAAGAACTCTCCTTCTCCCTTTAATGCAGCAATCAGACTATTCCAGAAACACATAGTTGTATCGCCTTCATTCGGTAAAGGAATTTTTTCTTTATAAAGACTATCCAGAGGTGCTAACGTCAGACTGGGCGCAACGCTTCCCCTTTTTGATAACTCTTCAGCATCTACTTCTGTTTTCAGACGAACAATGCTTCCGTTTTCTCCTGTCATATCATCCAGACGTAATGTTCCTCTGTTGCCAAGCGCAAACCATCTTGGCATTTCACATAAAGCAAATGTTGTTAAGACAATTTTTGCATACACATTATTTGAAAATGTTAAATTCAATTCCACATAATCTTCTACATCTTCTACAAGAATTGATTTCAGCCTGCATTGGATGCGGACCACCTTTTCCTCCGGAAACAACTGTAAATACTGATCGATCAAATGTGTTCCCCAATCATTCAGCAAACCTCCACCGGCTTTTTCTCTGCCACGCCATCCAAAAAGAACTCCTCTTTCTCCATGAACACGTGACTCTATCGTATGAACCTCACCGATCACATGGCTGTCAATCACTTCTTTTAACATCAGATAATCCCTGTCAAAGCGTCTCGGCTGATGTACTGTAAATTTTCTTCCTGTTTTATCAGATATAGCAATTATTTCTTCAAGTTCTTTCATATTCATGGCCACCGGTTTCTCACATAAAACGTGGAAACCGGCAGTCATTGCCTGAATGGCATAATATGCACGTTCTTCAATTTTAGTTGCCACGATGACAATATCCATAGTTTCTTTAAAAAATGTTTCCAGCTGTTTTTCCGAATATACATGATATCCATCAGACAGACCTTCTTCTCGTCGTCTTTGTTCTTTATCAAGAATTGCAACTACACTTGCCTGACCACTTTGAACTATCTTTTTTTTATGGAACTGACCCATATAGCCATATCCGATTATTCCAACTCTTATCATCGTTTTTCTCACTTAATTAATGCATATTTATTTAACTTTTACCCAAGCACCTGTTTCATTGGACTCAAGAATTGCATCGCAAACTCGATCCAGTCTGTATCCAACACCAAAATGAGTAGATGGCTGATATCCTTCTACAATTGCTTTACCAAATTCATACATTTCAATTGCTTTTAACTCACCATATCCGATATTCATACCTGGAATGTTCCATGTTACATCACCATGTGGGTTTGCAGGACCTGTGTAGATTGTCTTAAATCCTCTTTCTCCATCCTGATCTTCCATTCCATAGCATACATTCAGCTCATTCAGACGTTCATAACACCAGGAAAGGCTTCCCTTTGTTCCATGAACTTCTAATGTAATATAGTTATTTTCTTCCCCACGCCATTCGTGTTGCTTCGCAGCTTCCGATAGTTCCATTTTCAAATTTCAGAAGTGTTGTTACCTCGTCGTCAACATCAACTGGTTTTCTCTTTGCATCCGGTCCTAATTTTACAGTACCAAGAAGGTCAACTCCGCCCTCCTGTACCGGACGTTCAGTGAATATATGTTTTAACAATAGAAACAACTTCAGAAATATCTCCTGCAAGATACTGAGCAATATCCAGTGCATGTGTAGCAATATCACCAAGTGTTCCTGCTCCTGCAGTTGCTTTTTCAAATCTCCAGGATAATGGAGAAGATGGGTCTGCAGACCAGCTCTGAAGATACTGAGTTCTGATATTTGTCAGCTCACCAAGTCTTCCGGATTCAATGATCTTCTTCGCTTCATCAATTGCAGGTACACGGCGGTACTGGTAACCATTCATGGAAACCACACCTTTTTTCGCTGCCTCTGCTGCTGCTTCAGCCATTGCTTTCGCATCTTCAGTTGTGGATGCAATCGGTTTTTCACAGATTACATGTTTTCCTGCTTTTAATGCTGCAATAGAAACTGCTGCATGTTCATTATTAGGTGTACAAACACTTACAATATCGATTTCCGGATCATTGATAATATCCATCCAGTCTGTGCATGCTTTTTCAAATCCATATCTTTCTTTAAAGTCTTCTGCAATTTCAGGAACAATGTCACATACTGTTTTAAATACAGGGATGAATGGTGCATCTGTAAAAAGTTTTGGCATATTTGAAAATGCTACCATGTGTGCTTTTCCCATAAAACCAGCGCCTACTAAACCAATGTTCATTTTTTTCATAATCTAACCCTCCGTAATCATCATATAAATAATCTCTTTAAAAATCTTAATCACATATATCAATCTTTAATAATTTTATAAATCTTTAATTTGCTTTCTTTCTCTGTGCCAGGTTGCTAAGTGCAACTGCTGCAATGATAATAAAACCATTTACCATCTTCTGCTGTGCAGATGAGAGGTTTGCAAGAATCAAAGCATTGCTGATCATTCCCATAAGAATGGATCCTGCAAGGGCTCCAATGATAGAACCACTTCCACCTGACATAGATGCTCCACCAAGAACAACTGATGCGATTACAGACATCTCATCGCCATCACCAAAGGAATATCTTCCTGACTGCATACGTCCTGCATACAGAACACCTGCAAAAGCAGAAAGCGCTCCGGATAAGATAAAGACATACATCTTGATTCTCTGTACTTTTATTCCTGAATACTGAGCTGCCATCTGATTTCCACCTGTTGCCAGAGTATGTTTTCCAAATGGTGTTCTGTTGAAAAGTATAAAACCTAAAATGTAGAATAAAATAGTCCAAAGGATCAGAACAGAAACAGGTCCCACAAATCCTGTACCGAATATAGTATTAAATACTGTATTTGAAATCGGCACTGCCTCTGTATTTGTAATCCACATTGCTGCACCTCGGATCACCTGCATCATTCCCAGAGTAGCAAGGAATGCAGGAAGTCCTAATTTAGTTACAAGCAGACCATTAACAACACCTACTGCCATACCAAAAACTAAAACAGTGATAAGTGCAAGGAAAATGTTGTTGGTAGCTTTTAAAACCAGAGCCACTAACATGGCACACATTGCTGTATTAGAACCAACAGTCAAGTCAATCTGACCTGCACTTAATACAAACACACCAGCTACTGACATAATTGAGATCATGGCTGTCTGTCTTAAAATGTTTAAAAGGTTCTGTGTACTGGCGAAACCGTTATCTCTTAATGTAATTGCGAAGAATACAAATACAACTACCAGAACGATATACACCATATATTTGCTCATCTGTATTTTTTTATTATTTCCTCTGGATTGCATGTTGCAGTTCCTCCTCTTTCATAAGTTCTTTGCGGCTTATTCTTCCTGTGATCTTTCCATCAAAAATTGTTATGATGTCATCACAGATCGCCATCATTTCTGCTAATTCGGATGAAGCAAAAATTACTGCGCCACCCTTATCCGCAAACTCTCTGATAATAGATATGATCTCACCCTTCGCACCGATATCAACACCTGCTGTAGGCTCATCAAACATAAAAATTTTAGGATTGGAATTTAACCATTTTGCAATAACAATCTTCTGCTGGTTTCCACCTGAGAGCAGCCTGATCTCCTGACTCATATGGTCGGCTACAACTCCCAGATCCTGGATATTTTTTTCAACAATAGCATTTGTCAGCCTTATCATCATTAAATATCCCATTTTTTACTAAATTAGCAGAAATTGGAAGAATAGCATTTTCTCTAATGGTATGTGAAAGCACCAATCCTTCTTTTCTTCTGTCTTCCGGAACCAGGGCAAAACCACAGGCCACCGCGTCGGAAGGATTTTTAATCTCAACCTTTTTACCTTCCAATTCAATGCTTCCACTTACGGCCTTTCTAAGACCAAATAAGGTTTCCATGATTTCTGTTCTTCCGGCTCCCATTAAACCGGCCAGACCAAGAATCTGGCCAGGTTTAATGCTGAAATTGATATTATCAATTTTGTCATTAATTTTTAAATGTTTTACAGTAAGAAGATCCTCTGAATTGTGATCATAATCTCTGGGAACATACTCAAACTTTGTTTCTTTTGCTTCATTTCCCATCATCTGAGCTACAATCTCTTCCATTGTCAGATTTTCTACTTTTTCTGTGATTACCTTTTTCCCATCTCGAATAACCGTTACTCTGTCACATATTTCAAGTATTTCGTTCATTCTGTGAGAAATATAAACCATTGATACGCCTTCTTCTTTCAGCTGACGGATCATCTTAAATAAGAATTCCGTTTCTGAATCAGATAAAGCTGCAGATGGCTCATCAAAAACTAAAATAGATGCATTTTTGGAAACAGCTTTGGCAATTTCTACCATCTGGCACAAACCAACACTGAGTTCTGAAACCGGTGTGCCTGGATCTAAATCCAAACCTAATCGTTTTAAAACCTTCTCTGTTTCCTGCTTCATTAATTTAACATCTCGCATACCATGCTTTTTCAGCTCATATCCCAGAAATATATTTTCTGCAATCGTCAGGCTCGGAACCAGGGACATCTCCTGGAAAATCATAGCGATTCCATTTTCTTTTGCATCATTTGTACTTTTAATTTCTTTTTCTTCACCCTTTATGATGACTTTTCCACTGTCTTTTGTGTAAACACCGGTCATAATCTTCATCAGAGTGGATTTTCCGGCTCCATTACCGCCAACGAGAGCATGCACTTCTCCTTTTGCAAGATCAAAATCAATGCCTTTTAATACGTTTACTGCACCAAAAGATTTTACAATCTGCTCCATTTTTAAAATGCTTTGGCTCATTTTGTTCCCCTATCTACTATTTATCTACTATTTGAAATAGTCTTAGTCTACATAAGCTTCTGTTAACCAGTCTGGTGTTTCAACATGATATACATCTGTATATGCTTCCAGTACATTCTCATGAGTAAATGTTTCTGCCGGAACAGCTACATAAGAAGGTGTTTCTTCACCAAGAAGTGCCAGTGCTGCCAGTTTTGCCTCTGCAACACCCTGGTCGTATGGCATCTGAGCACCACCACCTGCAATATTTCCGGATGCGACCTCACGTGCTACGTTATTACCAAGGTCATTACATGCCAGAGTAACTTTTCCTTCCATACCAGCTGCTCTTACAGCGGAAAGAACACCTTCCATAGGCACATCCCAGCTTGCATAAATACCATCAATGTTCGGGAACTGTGTAAGGATCGCATCTCCCTGTTCAGCACAGGCGGATTCATCAGTAAAGCCCTGTTCTGTTACAATTTCAATATCCGGATAATTCTTCATTGCATCACGGAAACCTTCATCACGCTGGTTTGTAGGAGCGAAATTTGCATCATAGTAAACCATTGCAACTTTTCCTTCTCCGCCCAGAGCTTCTCCAAGAACAGTTCCTGATGCATATCCATTACCATAGTTATCTGCAGATACAACGCTTACATAGTCTTTTCCTGCTTCCAGACCGTTTGCTCTCTGATCCATGAAAACAATTTTAATGCCGGCTGCTGCTGCCTGTTTGTAAGCATCTGCTGTTGCAGTAGCATCTGTAGGAATGGAAATAAGGATATCAGGTTTTTTTGCCATAACTGTTTCAATATTAGATACCTGTGTTTCTGCTGAGAAGTTTGCATCTGTTACAGCTATCAATTTCAATACCAAGTTCTCCAAAAGTATCTTCCAGTCCCTTCTGCTGAGAAGTTGACCAGTCGTTTCCGCCATAGTGCAAACAGATAGCAGCTGTATATCCGCCTTCTTTAATCTGTGCAATCTGATCATCTGTCAGTTCAATAGTAGAAGCATCTACTGCTGTTTCACCATCCGGTCCCACTGAACGGATTTCTGCGGCCTGTACATTCCCTGCTAATGCCATTGTTAATAAAGTAGCTGTTGTAAGCATTCCTACTATTTTTTTTCTCATTTTGCTATCCCCCAATTAAAATTAATAATTAAAATGATTAAAATAATAAACCTTTTAAATACTCATAAGACTGTTTGCAATCTGCAACCGGATCATTCGGCCATGCATCACATTCTACTAACCAGTCTCCATCATAGCCTTTGCTCTTTACATATTCGATAACACCTTTGTTATCAACATTTCCTGTTCCAAGAGGTGCAAATGTACCATTATCATGAAGATCTTTTAAATGGATAAAAGCAATTCTGTCATAGTATTTTTTGATAAAGGTTAACGGATCATAACCGCCGGCTTTTAAGTGTGCCAGGTCCGGACAGATCTTGATATCAGATGCTGCAAAGAGTGCATCGATCTCTTCCGGTTTCTCTGCGATAGATCCAAGATGAGGATGGAAACATGCTACAAGTCCATACTCCTCTGTAATCTCCATTACTTTTGAAAGGCCTTTTGCAAGAAGTTCCACATCACCTGGCTGGATTCCATTTCCTCTAATAGCACCACCACAGATCACAAAATATTTGACACCAACCTTTGCTGCCATTTCAGCTACAGCTCTTAAGTGAACCAGTTCATCTTCCAATGCATCCTGATAAATAAAGTTTGCCCCCACACAAACACTCATCATATCCGCACCGTATTTGTTCAGCATATCAATTAACACCTGTGGGTCATTTGCATAATTTGTAAGATTACCTTCCAGAACTTCGATGCTCTTAAATCCAATCTTAGTAATCTGCTCTAATGCAGCCTCATCATCTGTCATTGTTACGTAACGAATATCCTTTACACTAGTTACTCCACCGCCAGCACCAACAAGTGGTCCAAAAGCATTTGTCATATACCCTATTTTCATTTCTGCACCCTATACCTTTCATTTTTCCAAATTTTTCTGATTGGTTAAATTTACGTAAATTTATTGTAGCTTTACTATATCATTTATTCCTTTCGCTGTCAATCCTAAGGTGCTTATTATCATTCACTTCAGCACTTTTCACATTTATACCACCCTGTTTTTGTTTATTTTTCTATATTTAACCATATTTTTCTCAAAAGTAAAAAAACAGAACCTGACATTCTATTTTTAACATCTAATAGAAGTCGATCCTGTTTCTTTTTTTCTATAATCGTCTTATATTTTTCTATATTTCATTCAGGCAAGTCCAGTTTAAGGCTTGTTTAATCTCTTCAGGCAAAGGCTCTTTATATGACTTCTGCCATACTTTCTGCAGATTATAACGATCCACATACACTGGTTCCACACCAATATAGGATGGCACCACTTCATCCAAAAGAGCTTTTACTGCAACAGTCGCAACAGCCTCTCCCTGTTCATAAGGCATCTGTGCACTGATTGCTTTTACCATTCCACCTTAGCCAGGTTTAATGCAATGTTATATTCCAGGTCACCTGTTGATACAATAACATCTTCTCTCCCCATATCTGTCAGGGCATTTAATACATATTTTGCCGGCGCATCCCAGGAAACATAAATTCCCTCAATCTGAGGATGTTCGTCTAACATTTGTTTTGTTAATTCATATGTTTCTTCTGCTTTGACAAAGGTTTTCGTATCGCAGATCTTTAATTCCGGAAATTCCTCCACAATAATCTGCTCTGCAGCACTGTCTCTCTGTCTGGTGGCATAGAAATCTTCTGATTTATGTTTCATCATGCCAACATTTGTCAAACGCATTTTTCTCAGATTTTCGCCAAGTCCCCGGCCAATATTTCTTCCGTGAGAACGCTCATTAACAGAAATACAGCTTACATAATCATTCGCCTTAAAACCATTTGGTATATTAGACATGAATATCATTTTTGTTTTTCCACTTGTCAATCTCAATGGTACGCCTGTGATGTGATTTTGGTATCCGTTGGAATCGAGATCAAAATATCCGGTTCCAGAATTTTAAGGCTTCTGAGCTGCTTTGACTGTAATTCCGGATCAAAATGAGCATCTACAACTGCAATGATCTGAATATTGAATTTATCAAATATATTACGGATTCCTTCTTCCAGAAGCAGAGAATGGGATTTTCCTGAATAATGAAAAGACATTGCCGCAGTAAATGTATGTCTCTGGCACTCTTCCTGCTCTTCCTCTGTCAACACTAAATCTGATATATCTCCTGCCCTTTCACCGAAAGGTCCTCTTCCGATCCCGCTGGTAGAGTGTCTGACACAAAGCTGAGTAGGAAGCAAAATAGTCTTCGGTTCACTTTTTTTCTGACTGCGTTTGAATTTCTTTAATTCTATCCTGAATGCACCAAAAGGCCTCTTTACAGATCTGATCTACATCCTGTTTCACAGTAGTAGTCGGTGGATTTATCAGGGTTGCCCAGGAGAAATCATTAAAGCATACAACGGAAAGATCCTTAGGACAATCAATTTCATGCTCAGAAATATAATTATAAACATGATATATGGTATCCAGATTAGCCACAAAAATAGCCGATGGCTGGTGTACACCATTCAAAAGCTTATCCAGGGCAATCTTTACAGATACTTTACCCTTCAGATCATCAACAATATACTGATCCTGAATGGGAATCTGATTATCTCTCAATGCCCGTTTATAACCTTCGATCCGCTCATGGTTAAATTCCCTGTCTTCACTGCCACACAAAATCGCAATATTTTCATGTCCTGAACGGATCAGATGCATAGTCGCCTTATAAGCACCCTCTTCATTTGCTGTGCTTACCCTGTCACATACCACACCCGGAATACTGCTTCCAATAATCACAACAGGCACAGAAACTGAATTAAGCATTTCACTAAGCTTCTCTATTGCTACAGAAGCAGTAACAAGAATACCCTTCATTTTTGAAGAATTAATTAAACTGCAATTTAAAAGCTCCAGCATCCCTTCACTTTCTAGGCTTACACGAACCAGCTCACATCCCTGTTCTCCCGCCAGTCTGCGCAATTTCTGCTCAACAGAACTATCAAAATGAGCAAAAGGAGATGACGTAAGATAGAGATAAAACTCCGGTCCTGCATCTGCTGCAATTGCTTTTTGCTTCTCCATCAGTATCTGTTTTTTACTCCGCTCTTTTTCCTGCATTTTCTTTTTTACTACAAAATTTGGAGGAGTTTCTGCATTTGCAATCGCTTCTTCAACTCGTTTACGTAATTCAGGACTAACAAAACGTGTATTATTAACAACATGCGATACAGTCGCAACCGATACTCCTGCCGCATTTGCAATATCTTTAATCGTCGCCATAATTTACCTCTTATCATTTTATATCATAACCATCATTTTTATTATAAAATGCCATACGTAAAATAGCAACTGTTATTCTACGTATGGCATCGCCTTCTTATTATATACGTTATCGTTCAAACCATCGTTGTAGAAATATCCTCATGTCCGAGGAAATCTCTGATATAGACGATATTGATACCGGCTTCCAACATATCTGTTTCTGGGAAAACTCACGGAAAGCAGCATTGAAGGCATCCTGATCACGTCCCTTGAAAATACCAGATAAACCGGAGGCACTTTGCTTCCTTTGTCTTTTTTTCAGAGCATAATTGATCCCGTATTTTCTGGAATACCGTTCAAAG
>ENA-OQAA01001217-OQAA01001217.1-human-gut-metagenome-genome-assembly--contig:-NODE-1217-length-13853-cov-1.916582_pt1 | contig 13853 bp, 17 predicted proteins | sample MGYA00242489_ERZ504515 | MGnify/ENA primary metagenome ERZ504515 (study PRJEB26092, sample SAMD00036237) | human gut metagenome | host: Homo sapiens | study: EMG produced TPA metagenomics assembly of...
GAAAATGGACGTTCTTCAGTGTGTGGATACGGTGTTGGCGGAATCCGTTATCTTCCGGTCCGGTGAACACAAAGTTGTATTCGGGGCGTTGTCTGATTATTTCATAGAGCAAATCTCCGTCCAGGCGGTACTGTTTACAGTACCATGTATCCGATGATGGGGTGGGGAATTCCTTTTATGTCGGTGGGTATGCCGTAGCTTCGGGAAGCATCATACAGCTCTATGTTCACTCCGGTTTCTATCGGATATGTCTCCGGATTATAGGCTAGCAATTCTGCAGCGAAGCGGCTGGAGTTCGCCAATACAATGTCTGCAGAAGCGGCCAGCTCTGGCTCGAGGCGAGTACCGTGCTTGCGCCAATAGGCTTCTCCGATGATGTAATCGCGACGGTAGTAGATGGATAGCACCGGATGAATGTATTCCTTCAGATACCGGCTGCGGTAGATGTCCGTATCAATAAGATGGATGTAGTCCTTAAAACCGAGTTGTGCAGCTTGCTGCACAATCCACCGGCCGATACGGCGGTTGTTCTGTCTGTTGAAGAAGTTGAACAAGGGAGCGGGTAGAAAGTTTACGGACAAAAGTGTGAACGGGCAGTCCAGTACCCACATGTTTTTGTTGATTTGCCGCAGGGAGAAGCTTCTCCTTTGATGACAGACATACGGCGTATGTAGGAGGGAGCTTGCTTGTTGCCTTTCAGCCGGGTGGAATAGTCCATAGGTGTATTGATGTAGAGCACTCGGTTCTGCTTTGAAATTTCTAGCGCCGTATTCTTGATGGTGCTTCCTATTTCAATGTCCCACGTCTGCAGGCTGGTAATGATAAAGTCTTTCATACCTATGGCTTTTATTTAGGTTTCTAATGATTGTTTCTTCTGTATTTCGCGATAAATCTTCGAATATGCTTCAGCTGTATTCCTCCATGAAAAGAGTTTCACACGTTCCAGCCCATAGTCTACTTGTTTTTGATAGAAGTCCGCGTCATTTTCCAATTTAATCAGGGCATCGGCTATTTGTTGCGGTTGTTCCGGATTGATAAGAACTGCTCCTTCACCTGCCACTTCGGGCATGGCCGAAGTGTGGCTTGTAATGACGGGAGTACCGCAAGCCATGGCTTCGAGTATGGGAATGCCGAAACTTTCGCGCAGGGAAGGGTATAAAAAAGGTGAAGGCTGTATTATAAAGGGCTGCCAAATCTTGGTTGTCAATGTAGCCCGGATAAAACAACTGTTTCTTTATTTCTGTGATTTGCTCTTGCCGGAGGAGGGCGTCAATATATTCCTCTTTCAAATCGGCTATCAGCAACGGACGTTTCACAGCCGATTTTTCCAGATAGAGGCATAAGCCTTCAGTGTGCGTGCTGCATTTTTCTTGGGGTCGGTATTGCCCAAGAAGAACAGAAAACCTTCTTGTGGAATGTATTTTTTGATGATGTTGGAGTGGGGTGTCCGAGGGATAAAGTGTTTATTGTATCCGTTGTATACAGCTGTTATCTGTTGCTCCGGCAGGTGCAACGCTTCCCGGATGCGGTTGCATTCGAAATGTGACACCGTGATTATCTTTTTACACTTCTTCAATATTCTTGGAACAACCATCCGTCGGTAGTGCCATCCCATTTCCTGATAGAGCGAAGGGCTGCGGTGCTGCCGCGGTTCCAGATAGATGATGTCATGCAATGTCAGTACCAAGGGGACCGGGCACCACAACGGAGCTGTATTGGATGTACAATGTAGCAGGTCTGCCTGCAATTGCTGTACAGTATAAGGTAATGCCACTTGCTCCCATAATGGATAAGAGGGACAATGCACTTCTATGATGCTTAGGTTCTCCGATTCTTCCAGACAGCGGTCTTCGCCCGCAGAAACCAGCACATAATAGTGGTTCCCGTCCTTACGCTTCTGCAACTCTTTTAGAGTTTCCAGAATGACAAAGTCCATTCCGTGCTTGTCACTGCGGAAGATGCGTTGAGCTTCAATCGCTATTTTCATGGTTACTGATGCTTGTTATCTTTTTCTTTTTTTTGCCGAAAAAGCGTCCTATATGGCTGAATATACTTGAGAATATCAGTATAGGCATGGCCCAAACTGCTTTGCGGAAATGGCGGGCTATTTCCCCTTCGGGCATTGCCATAAGGAAGGTGACGCCAATGGCTAACAGCAGTATATACCATTTAAAGCAGAGTGTCCAGTCCAAGAAAGTCATCCCTATAGCTATGAGGACGGTAAGTCCGATAAGTAGCAGGCGGGAAGGCATAATCCACTGTACCAGTTATTGCAATAATCCCACCGCCCTTGCAGGAAGGCAAGGGGAAGGCGCTTCAATGCCAGGAAAGTGCTGCTGTACTGGGAGGCAATCCAGCGCTGGCGCTCTTCGTTATAGCCGTACGCATTGTCCTTCTTCTTGCTGTAACAGACAATTTCTTCCAAGTATTCTGTATATATGTTTTGTTCCAGCAAAGCTACTTCCATTGCTTTGCTGAAGTCGCTTCCTTTCAATGTAGGAGCTATTTCATGGAACATCGCAAAATCAAAAGCCATCCCCGAACCGATTAGGGCTGAAGAGAGTCCCAGAGTTACTTGACCCTTGCGGAATATATGGTTGTTGATTTCTTCACTGGCAGCCGTAAGGACAGCAATGCTGGTATTCAGGTTCTCAGCCATACGGTGTGCCTGGATGGAATCGCACCCCGAATAATATGCATTGTTGAATAAGTCAAGTGCGTTGGGCACTACACGGTTGTCGGAGTTGAAAATAACTACCATATCATATTCGTGTGGAGAATAACGTTCCATGACCTGCTGGATAGCGTATACTTTGGTACAACTTTCCTTATCGGGCACTACAATATTGACCGGCATCTGAAGAAGTGTGATAAGATCCTCCTCGGGTAGTTGGGTGGCAGCGACTGCAATGTCATATTTCTCGCGCGGATAGTTTTGCGTGTCAAGGAAAGTGTTGATACTGCTGATAACCTCTTTGCCGTCACGCAGGACGGTGAATACAACAAGAAAACGGTGTTGTATATTTGCATGGGGATAGGGATTCTTATACTTTCTCAGAGAAGCGAGAGAATAGATGAACAAATAGGCAATGGGGAGCAGGAAAATCAAAAACAAGATAGCATCTCCCATTTGCAGGGCATTGTTGTTTTCGTCCATCCACCAGTCCGGATTGAATATGGAAAAGATTTCGTTCATATAGTTACTGTTTATTATTTCGTTAATAATTGTCGTTTCTCTTCGAGGAGTTGCTTGTCAATATAAGGACTATTGACGATACATGCAAAGAATGTCCATAGGATAAATTGCGTATTGGGCTGTCCGAAAAACTGATTTCCGTATGCACTTAACATTAATCCAAATAGTCCGCATATAAAAGCGGTAAGTATACCTCGAAATTCTGTATTCCTCACTTTGAACATGATGAGATAACATCCCCAAAACAGACAAATTAATAATACGGCAATATGCAATATAAGTCCCACAATGCCGGTTTGTACCCATATTTTGACATAATATGAATCTACCGGGAAGGTTGTGATATATCGGCTTCCATATTTCCGCGCTTCTACTCCGGCCAATCCTATTCCCTCGCCGAACGGCCTGTCTTTCATGTACTCGGCCATCTTCTTCTGGTTCTCAATACGTACATTGAAGGATGCGTCTGGGTGGGTTTAAAGGCGGTTCTCATACGGCTGATCATAGCATTGCTTTCACCGATATAGGTGAAGGCAAAGAATATGTATATTCCGATTCCTACTATGGCACTTGCCAATGTGAACTTTATACTTTTATTGATTAGGCAGAAAAGGACCAATCCTCCTAATGGGACAATCATTGCACCGCGTGTGCCGGACATGAATAGCCCGATAACTCCCATTATAGCGATTGCCAGATAGAACCAACGTATTTTTCCCCTTTGGTATAAAAAAAGATGATGCTGTATACCAGTGCTATATTGCCCATGTTTGAACCATGATTGCCCGCATCGGTAAATGTAGAGAAATATCGGATACCGGTGCGGAGAAGGTGGGTACGGTAACTTTCGGATGAATAGAGCCAGGTTGTCTCATACTGGTCCCAGCCTATGTATCTTTGTATCATTAGCTTGATAAATGATATGGTTGTAAATATGGCTATAATCATTATCAATGCCTTTACTAATTTAAAACGCGTAAAGAAAGCTGTCAGCAGGATGATGAATATCAGTGTGGCAGGATACATGGCTCTGGAGTTTACCCATGCCTCTGTCAATCCGTTGGGATTGACTATTTCCAGAAAACAAAAGACAAACCAAATAGCGTAAGCTACCGTAACCACATTGAAAGAACGTCTCCACTTGATGTCTTTGGAATAAGGGGAATGCAATATCGTGCAAAATAGAAAGAATAACATTCCGATGTCCAAGAGTATGCTGATGCCGTTGACTCGGATAAAGGTGCGATAAATGACTCCCCAGAAATAGCAGAGCGTTCCATAAGTGATAAGTGCAATCAAAGGACGTTTTATCGACAATATAATATAAATTATGGCAATGGGGATGAGGACAACAAGAAATGCCTTCAGCAATTGGTCATTTAGTGCATGATAGGCTATAGCCGCCAGACCGATAAAAAGCACGGCGGATAAAGCTATTTGTGGAGATATGTGTCTTGTTGCAATTCCCATATTTCTGGTCATTATTTAACGGCTGCTGGTTTTGAAGTCAGGCCTAATTGTGCCAATCGGCTGAAGAAGGAGTGTACCGGAGTCTTCGGAGGCAGTTCTCCGGTGAAGGCTTCTACAACTTCACGGTCGGCATTGTTCAGATAAAGGAATAATGGAGTGTCTGCCAGTTCGTCTTTCAACGGTTTTAAACGATTGTCGTCATCCTTACCCCACAAACGGCAGGCATTGGCTATCAGTAGATTGAAATCCGCTTTTTTCAGAACGGGTATAGGCAGTGATGCTACATTGACGGAAGGGTATTCTACCAGTATGACATCCGGTATTTCTTCTGCTTCATTTAATTGCCAAAAATCGGAAAGTTCTTGAGCCTGTACATATATTTTGTCTTTTATTTCAAAATCATGGTTATGTTCTACAAGGCGTACCCGAATACCTTCCGATTCCCAGTACTGGATAAAGTATTTGGCAAGAAATGATTTACCTTCGCGGGGCGTCCATGCTGAGCAGATTTATTATAGTGGGACGTCCGGGCTGCAAATAGTTATTTAATTGACGACAACTGTATGCGGCTGCCAAACGGTTGCATGCCTTAAGGAAACCACGATATTTTAAATTGCTGATACCGTTGAAGGCAGCAATAACAGGTAATCCCGTCAGACGTTTGCTGCGTATGGGGTCGCGAAGGGTACGGTCCAGTAACTCGATGAGCAGGAAGTAGGCGGTAATAAATATCAGGCTGCCAAAGAATGCTGCTATAATAATAACGGCTCTTTTTCGACCGTTATCTGTCAACGGATAATTGGGATCTGAAATAATCTGTAGGTTAGCGGTGGTCATTTTTATATTTTGCAAACGCAAGTGTGCATCTGCCAATCCTTTTAACTGCTGGCGATAGGTATCTTCGGCAATGCCTATGGCACGTTCTTTTCGTTTTACTTGGGTACCTATAGGAGAGAAATGAGCGTATTCGTTGATGATATCAATTTGGCGATTTGAAAGTACCTGCAATTCTGCTTTAGCTTTTGCTTCGTTAATACAAGCCATAAGCCATTCATCCACCATGTTTTTAATACCTACTCCTTCCTTGGAAAAACTATATTCGTTCAAATTGTCGGAAAGATGGCTGATTTTCTCTTCCGCCTTTTTAAGATTTTCTTTTTCTTTGAGGAGCTTTTCACTGCTCTGTTGGCTTTTCTCTGTTGTGAAAATTTCATGCTCCATAATACTCTGATTCAAATTGCTGACTTTCTCCAACTCTTGCAGCAGATTTGTATTGGTACGGATTATTTTGGCACGAATGTCCATTTTCTCTTCCAACATCTTGCGTAATGCCACAGCACTCTCATAAGTACGTTGAGAGGCCTCTATGCGGTCATCAGCAGCATATTTGGTCAGAGCCAATGCTTTCGATTGCTCGTTATAGTTGATGACTTGCTCCTTAACGCTGTAATCAGTTAAATCATCTTCTTCTCTTGTCAAAAGGGCTTTAGCTTTTCTGACTTCCTCCTCAAAATAGGCAATGACATTGTTTGTGGCACTGAAACGCAGAATTTCATAAGCTTTCATTAATTCGTCCTCCAGTATCTTGACCGTATTTTGGGCAATACCCGGATCGGTAGTTGTGTAATTGATTTCTATCAAGTCGCTGGTTCCCAACCGTTTTACGTCAATCGTGTTCAATGCTGCATAGCTGTAGTAGGCAGTGGGACGGCTGAAGATTGCATAAATATAATTCTGTCCACTTTCCTTGCGATATTTTGTGAGGTTTTCTGTTGTTTTGTCTACAGACGAACGATCGACTAAGGCAAGAACCTCTTTGGGAGTGGCCTGAACGAGTTGGCGATAATGTTTGGCTTGAATATACATATTGTCTTTCCATTCATCGCCATGGACCAAGTTGGTGGCGAGCAGACGGATGGAAACTTTTTCCAATGTACTTTTGGATTTGGCAATATTGATGATATTGTCAAAGGTACTATTTATATTCAACAATTCTGTTCCATCCAGATTGGTGCTGTTGGTTATACCAGCATAGAGACTGCTATTTACCGTATAGTTGAAGGGAAGGAACTGGGTAAAATAGATTACCAATGCGGTAACTATGAGACTTCCCCACAGCAACCAATAACGGATGCGGTAAAAGAATTGGGTTAAAAATTGTACTATATCCATAAAGAGTTATTTATCTTTAATGACCTTCACATTTGTCAACATTTCTAGTAGAACGATAGAGTTGTGCAAAGCTACCCGAGCCTGCTCATAAGAAACAACGGCGCCGGAACGGCGGGCACGTTCTAGAGACAATGAGATAATGTCAATAGTGCCTTGTATGAAATTATTCTCTGAAATCTTCATTTGTGCATTGTATAATGCAGCCGATTCGGCCTTCGCTTTGATGGTTGCCAGTTGTTCGGTAACTGCATTATAGGCTTCCAACACTCTCAGCTTTCGTTGTTCCATCACTTCTTCTTGTGAATATTGGAGTTGTTCTATTTGATAACGGTAATCTTTGAGCTTTAACGGACGATTGAACAATTCTCCTAACTGATACCGACACTGGCGCCTACGTTAAAATTATGTTGGGCACTTGACATCGTTGTTTGGTACATTGGGGTGAATTCATCGCTAGCATTACCAATCACATTATATCGTCCGTAAGAATAATTCCCGTTGAATCGGAAATAATTCCACCAATTCCGCTTTTGCAGGCGGTATTGGTTTCTGACTTGTTCTACTTGTGATTGGGCACGCTTTACCGTTGCATTTTCTATCACAGCATCCAAAAAAACAGAAAGGGGAGGAAGCTCTAATTTGTCTATTTCCGTAGGCATACTTGAAGTTATCAGACCAACTGTACTGATATTTGTTTTTTCATCTTCGGCTTTTAAGGCTTCCAATATCTTGATGCGCTCCTCCCGTGTCAACTCCTGCTGCGCAGCCACAGACAAAGGTACCCCCAACAATCCTAAGAGGATTACACTGTAAATGATGGACGTGATATATCTTTTTATCATCTCTAAAGCCATATAATTCCTGTTATCTTTATTTTTATACATTCTCTTTCTGCACAAACGCTGTCAGCGTCTTGCACAGTATCTTCATGTCCACCAGAATGAAAATTCTTTGGCGTACTTAATGTCCAGTTGCTTGCGCTCTTCGGCCGACATCTTCCCGGCACCGCCTCGTTTCTCCACTTGCCACAGTCCCGTCAGTCCGGCGGGGGCCATGAAGCGCTCGATATACGCGTCGCTGGTCAGCAGCTCGGCCTCGTAGAGGGGGAGCGGGCGGTTGCCCACGATGCTCATGTCTCCTTTGAGGACGTTGAACAGCTGCGGCAGTTCGTCAATGCTGTACTTGCGGATGAAACGGCCTACGCGGGTGACGCGGGGATCGTTCTCTATCTTGACAAACGTATTCTGTTTTTCTTGGGCCTTCTTTTTGAGGAAATCTTCTTCGGAGATGACGAAATCGTCCGAAATCAGCAGGGTAGCCTCCTCTTCGGAAGTGCCGGTCAGGTCGTCGAAGCGAATATCAGGCTGCTCGTCCGTAAGCTCTTCTTCCATCTTGTATTGGTTGAGTGCATTCAGCTCCTTCAGGCGCTTGTCTGCATTGGTGTACATGGAGCGGAACTTCAGGAAGTTGAATATCTGGTAGTTGCTGCCTACGCGCTGGGACTTGTAAATCACTTTTCCCTTGCTTTCCATGCGGATGGCTATGGCTGTCACAATGAATATCGGAGACAGTGCAATCAGTACGGCAACGGCAAAAAGGATGTCGAAGATACGCTTCCACACAGGCAGGTGGAAGGTGTTGAATATCTTACGGTGTGACTGGCTGAATTCCTGCAACTTATGCTCCTTGCGCAGTTGGAGGAATTTTGTCATTTGTTGCAGATTCCCCTCATGGGTCGTAGGGGAGAGGGTGTTATTGACACCTGCCTGCAGATAGAGCTTGCGGTTTTCCTTCTGCAGCTCCTCGGTGACAAGGATGATGTAGACGCGTGGGAAACGCTTGTGCAGGAAAGTGATGTTTTCACAGTCTTTTTGAGGGTCGCTTTGTTCGTAAAGGATAGATGTGTTATATCGTTCGCGGATACCGTCGATGACTTTCGCCGCTTTGTTGCAGGATGAAACAGCCATGAACATGCCTCCTGCAATTTTGCTCAAGTGGTCGATGGTGACGCGGTTGCTACCTATGTAGATATAATATAACATATCCATTGATTTTGTTGTTTAGAGAAATTTCTTGATGCGGGCCTTCAGCTCCATAGGATTGAAAGGTTTCAGTATGAAATCCTCGGCCCCGGCTTCGAGCAGGTTGATGCGCTCGGTGGTACTTTCTTCACTGGAAAGCATCACAACCGGAATGTCCTTGAAAAGTGAATTGCTTTTCAGATATGCCAGGAATTCACTGCCGGTCATCTTGGGCATGCGTATGTCCGAAATGATGAGAGCGGGTTCGTTCCCCTCATTCAGCCATTCTATGGCCCTGACGGGATCTTCGAAATAAACCAGCTCATTCTCTTTCCCTAAATAGACCGAGAGTACCTTGCCTATGGCAGGTTTGTCATCTACAAATAATATTTGTTTCATTGTTTATGATAATTGTTTGCTATATTTATCTATATACATTTTCTTCTACCGGGTGTTCGTACCATTCCGTATACTGGGTTCTGTCTTGGGCCCAATAGATGAATTCCGGATATGCGCTTGCCTCGGGGATATCAGTACGTGACACATTGATTGTTTCTTTGGGATAGCGGAAGCCATACGGCACGCAGATTGCCCACGTGTTGTTGCCTGCCAAGTCAAGATTCTCTTGCTGTATGGTTCCGGCGGCAGTGGCGCCATATCCCCAAAATTCGTAAAGATGGACTTCCATGCGTTGTTCCATGCTTTTATATTGATAACAGATGAAGAAGTCCAGATTGTCTTTTGAGAATGGGGCTCTGTCCGGGTTTGGTCTGCCAGTTCAATAATGACTTCATAAGTGTACTTTTTGGCGGTTACTCCAATGCCGGTATTTACCATCTCACCCGGTTCAACTCCGAATACATTGTGCACCTCGCCTGCGATGGGGATTACGACACTCGGATCGGAATCTTCCATGTAAGTAACGTTGTTATACCTGAATTTGTTGTACGAGCTGTTGAATGACTCCTGGAAACGCGAATCGTCGCCTCCGGTCTTGACTTCCCGGATATCGGATTTATTGATTCCGGTAATCCGGAGCCTACGCCCAACGGCTTGCTTGCTCCTGCTGCAGCAAGGGTCACGTCGAGCTGTATGCGCTTGATGTGGTTCGTCTTTTTCTCGCGGTGATAGTAGTCTCCACGTCCAAGACCACGTCGTTGAAGTCATAGTCGCCTACCAACGGGAAGTTGTCTTCGAATACGTACGTATAGGAGACCGGGTCTGTAGGGGTTTCTGAGCCGGACTCGTCCGGAGTATTGCCTTCGCCCGTACAGTCTCCGGGCAGGAATGGTGATGGGGGATTCTCCCCATTTGGATATGGTTCCTTCGGTGTTCTTGATAGCATCAAGGAATTTGGCTTCCCACCAGATGTCCTCGGTGATATCATCGTCAATTTCTTTCACTTCATAATGAATGTTTCCCTGGCTGGAGAAATTTCCTATATCTTCAATTTTATTGATTTTTACCAGTGCATATTCATTGTTTGGACCCATAAATTGTGCTTGTGACAATTCTGCTTCATCAAGTACGGTTATCATGGAGTTGTCACCCATCGTGATTTGGGTGTTGTAATTGTTGCTATGGTCCCCGAAATCCTCTATCTCTGCAGAAGAGGTGTCTCCCATGTTCAGTGTGCCTACAAATTCTTCCGCATATAGATAGCATCCGTTGTCTATAGTGATGTTGCTGTCGGTTTTCCCGATATAGGCTTTACCCTGGTTGATGAATTTGCATCCGCTGTCGAAATTCATTTCATCGACACGCACGGTACCGCAATTATAGAATGCTCCTCCCTGGCTGACATGGAAATCGTCTATTTCCATAGTGCCGGCATTGTAGTTGTAGCTGCCTCCGGATGCATTGGTCAATTCGATGTCGTTCCCTTTGATGGTTCCACCCGCGTAGACGATAAACCGGCTGGATTGCACTAAAGTGAAGGTGTGCTCGTCCGGTATCACGATTTCCCCTCCGTCAATCACATAGAATTCGAAGCCTCGTTCAACGGTCATGTTGTTTCCATTGGGTTCCCAGCTGCCTTCAATGATGATGATGGCCGGATTGTCACTTCCCATGCCGTCCTTGCTGATTTTATTCCTATATATATTGTCTTTGGAGATTTTTGTTAGGCTTTTCCGTTTTGAAAAATCGGTTATTCGGCCTTATTTCTTCGGCACTTGATAGCATTGCGGTGATTTCTGCCTCAGACTTTTCCGGTGAATAGGTCTCGATGCTGACACTGCGTGTCCATGCGGCACGTGTAGTTGTGGGGGAACTGCCGAAAGCGGCATGGAGCTGACCGTTTTGGATGGATACGTATTTTACTATGTTGCGGCTGTGTGCATCGGTGCGGCACACAAAAGCGCTCGTCAGCACAGAAGGGCAGTCCATGACGGTAGTAAATACTGTTGTATTATTGGCGGTGCCTTCTGCCAGCAGTTTGGCGGATGACCGGCTGATTAAGGGGTTCTTGTCGTAAATACGTATGGTGTAGTCGATGCCGGTATCTTCGGATACAGAAACATTGACCCGGACCTGCTGAGTCATTTTCCAATCCATAGCCGGGTCTATGTTCTTGACCGGAAACCTATCCTGATAGGCTGCTTTCACTTTTTCGGGGTTAAAAACATCGTCTTTACAACCCTGCAGCAGTATGCCTACTGTAAGAATAACAAGCGGCAGAAAGCGTTTGTATTGGATATTCTCTCCCATATTTTACATTTGTTTTGCTTGATTGTAAGCAAAAGTACGTTTATTTAAACTAATAAGCTTTATTAATGGGGGATAAAAGCGTGTTGGTTAACGCTTTTTAACGATTTTGTATGGATAGATAATGCAAGTTTGTCTTGAAAATTATCAATATTACTAAATGCCTCTGTATTGCCGCTTTACTAAATCTTGGTGATTTCTCCTGCCAGGTCGGAATTCATGCGGTGGCGGATTTCGGCTTGGTCCAGTCCATGCCCCAGGAGGAACATGAGTTTGGTGACGGCACATTCGGGGGTACTGTCATAGCCGCTGATGACACCTGCCTGGAGAAGTTGCAGACCGGTTTCGTAACGTCCCATCTCGACGGCGCCACTTTGGCATTGGGTGATGTTGACGATGACAATGCCACGTTCGCTGGCTTCTTTCAGCTGGCGGATGAACCGATTCTTTCTGGGGGGCATTGCCGGGAACCGAAGGTCTTGAGGACAACAGCTTTCAGGCCGGGAACATGAAGCACGGAGTTGATGATGCTTTCCTGGATGCCGGGAAAGAGGGTGAGCACTACGACATTGGTGTCGAAAAGGTAGTGCGGCTTCATGGGGCGTGACGGGTCGGGACGGTGGATGAGGTGCTCGTTATAACGGATATGGATGCCTGCCTTTGCCAGTGCGGGATAGTTGAAGGAGCGGAAAGCATTGAAATTCTCGGCATTGATTTTGGTGGTACGGTTGCCCCGCATCAGCTCGTTCTCGAAGAAGATGCACACTTCGGGGACGATAGGAGTACCGTCCGGATGCTTGGCGGCGGCTATTTCAATGGCGGTGATGAGGTTCTCTTTCCCGTCGGTGCGCAGGGTGCCGATGGGAAGCTGGGAACCGGTGAGGATGACCGGCTTGGAAAGGTTCTCGAGCATGAAACTGAGGGCGGAGCTGTATAGGCCATCGTATCGGTACCGTGCAGGATGACGAAACCGTCGAAATTGTCGTAGTTGTAGTTGATGATTTTTACAATCTTTGCCCAGAGGGAAGGCTCCATATCGGAAGAGTCGATCGGTGGGTCGAACTGATAGGAAGAGATGCGGTAGTTGAAGCGCTTCAGTCGGGAACATGCTGTAGCAGTTGGTCGAAGTTGAAGTTCTCAAGCGCACCGGTCTCGGGATTTTCTATCATTCCGATAGTTCCGCCAGTGTAAATCAATAGTACGGAAGGGCAATCGACTTTCATGATATTCGTATTAGAGCTTTTTTCGGGCACAAAGATAGTGAAATATGAGATGGGGAGAAAATAAAAGAGACAAGTCTTTGCAGATTTTGTCTCTTTTATTTTTTCATTGCGAAAAATATATTGTATGAAATTTGAATAAGCTCACTGTTTCAAATCTTCCTTCAACTGCCTGATAGCCTTTTCCGCATCTCCTTCCTTCTCGTTGAGCAGCGTGACGAAGCGGCTGCCGATAATGGCACCGGATGAGTGGGCGCAAGCGGCATCGAATGTCTGCTTGTTGCTGATGCCGAAGCTACCATGCGTGGATTGCGCAGGTTCATATCCTCTATCTTCTTGAAGTAGGCTTGCTTCCGGGTGTCGAAGTCTTTCTGGGCACCGGTGGTGGCGGCACTGGACACCAGATAGATGAAGCCGTCGGTGTGGGCGTCTATTTCGCGGACGCGGGCTTCGCTGGTTTCGGGGGTAATGAGCATGATGACACGGATGTCATACTTCGAGGCGATGGCTTTGTAACTCTCTTCGTAATCGCGGAAAGGGAGGTCGGGAATGATGACGCCATCGATGCCGCATTCCACGCACTTCTGGCAGAAGGCTTCGAAGCCGAACTGCATGATGGGATTGAGGTACCCCATAAGGATGAGGGGGATGCGGACATCGCGACGGATGTCGCGCAATTGTTCGAAAAGCAGGCGGAGGGACATGCCGTTGTGCAGGCGCGGGTGGCGGCGTTCTGAATGACAATGCCGTCGGCCATGGGGTCACTGAACGGAATTCCGATTTCAATCATGCTGACTCCGTTTCTTTCGAGGGCACGGATAACGTCGGCAGTACCGTCGAGGTTGGGACAGCCTGCACAAAAGTAAATGGACAGCAGATTCTTGGGGCTGTCCTGGAAAAGTTGGTTAATGCGGTTCAACATACTATTTCTATTTACTATTTTACAATTTACTATTTACTTATTTGGCTGCGCAATAACGCTGCATGGTACTATTTACTATTTGACAATTTACTATTACTATTTACCATGACAATGTTACAATTTGCCATGCGGCGTATATTTGCGCC
>ENA-OQAA01001218-OQAA01001218.1-human-gut-metagenome-genome-assembly--contig:-NODE-1218-length-13846-cov-2.409359_pt1 | contig 13846 bp, 20 predicted proteins | sample MGYA00242489_ERZ504515 | MGnify/ENA primary metagenome ERZ504515 (study PRJEB26092, sample SAMD00036237) | human gut metagenome | host: Homo sapiens | study: EMG produced TPA metagenomics assembly of...
TGAAAGTCACGGTCTTACTCCCTCCGTTTCCTGCTGGACTTGCCGCATCAGGCGATCGGAATGTGTCGGAAGTTCCCCTACATGGCAGGTCAGGGCGGCGGCGGCGCTTTTGTGCTGTTCTACCTGCTGTTCCTCGTCATTCTGGGTCTGCCCATCATGACCATGGAGTTCACCGTGGGCCGTGCCAGCCACAAGAGCCCGGTGCGCGCCTATCAGGCCCTCGAAAAGCCCGGTCAGAAGTGGCACATCCACGGCTACTTCACCCTCATCGGCTGCTACCTGCTGATGATGTTCTACACCACGGTGGCCGGCTGGATGCTCCACTACTTCTACATGACCGCTGCCGGTAAGCTGGTGGGCCTTGACACCGACCAGGTGGCCGGTAAGTTCACCGATATGCTGGCAAGCCCGCTGACCATGGGCTTTTGGATGGTGGTCGTTGTGGCCATCGGCATCTTCGTCTGCGCCCGCGGTTTGCAGAACGGCCTCGAGAAAGTCACGAAAGTCATGATGATCGCCCTGCTGGTCATCATGGTGGTGCTGGCAGTCAACAGCATGTTCATGCCCGGCGCAAAGGAGGGCCTGACCTTCTTCCTCGTACCCGACTTTGAGCGGATGAAGGAAGTGGGCATCGTCAACACCCTGGTGGGTGCCATGAATCAGGCGTTCTTCACCCTGAGCCTCGGCATCGGTGCAATGGCCATCTTCGGCAGCTACATCGGCAAAGAGCACGCTCTGCTGGGCGAGAGCGTCCGCGTCGTGGTGCTGGATACCTTCGTCGCCATCACCGCCGGCCTCATCATCTTCCCGGCCTGCTTCACTTACGGTGTGGACCAGACCAGCGGCCCCAGCCTCATCTTCATCACCCTGCCCAACATCTTCGCAAATATGGCGATGGGCCGTCTGTGGGGCAGCCTGTTCTTCCTGTTCATGGCCTTTGCGGCGCTTTCCACCGTGCTGGCCGTCTTCGAGAACATCATCTGCTGCGGCATGGAGCTGACCGGCTGGAACCGTCAGAAGTCCAGCCTCGTCAACTTCTTCCTCATCATCGCCCTCTCTCTGCCCTGTGTGCTGGGCTACAACGTCTGGGCCTGGGACGGTTTCGCCATCTTCGGCGGTGCAGTGCTGGATGTGGAGGATTTCCTCGTCAGCAACCTCTTCCTGCCGCTGGGCTCCCTCGTCTACCTGCTGTTTTGCGTCACCCGCTACGGCTGGGGCTGGGACAACTACAAGAAGGAAGTCAACACCGGCAAAGGCCTCAAGATGCACGACTGGATGCGCGGCTACCTGACCTATGGCCTGCCCCTCATCGTCCTGTTCATCTTCGTGTTCGGCCTGTACGATAAGTTCATCGCCTGATAAAACAAAATACGGGATGCTGCATTTTACAGCATCCCGTATTTTTTATCGCTTTATTTCACATACCGGCCTTCGCAGATATTCTTGCAGCAGGCGCTGATGGGGAACCAGCAGCAGTCGCGGCAGATGTCGGCGAGGATCTCCGGCGTGGCTTTGGCGTCGATCTCGCGGATGAGGTCCTGGTAGACGTAATCCTTTTCCTCGAGGCCGAAGTATTCCACCGTCTTTGCATCGTAGCGCTTGACCTTTTCCTGCGTGTCGCAGAGGTCAGTCCCCAGCTTGTTGGGGCAGCAGGAGCAGAGGGTGTCGGTGGAGAAGGTGAGGTGGATGGTGGTGCCGGGAACATCCCGCAGCTGATGCACCACGTCGGTCATGTGGGCCACGAAATCGTTGTCATAGCCCTTTCCGGAGTAGCCCTGCGTGCAGAGCAGATGATGGGGACGAAGTCGATGCTCATGCTTTCAGCCCCGGAATGCGCTTCCGCAGATTCAGGCCGATGGCGCAGGCCAGAACTGCTTGATGATGGCAGTGGGGATGAAGGGCAGGACGCAGGCGGTGATCCCCACGGCGATGGTGCTGTGGCGACGACCACGAACATTGCAACGCCCACCACATAGTTGACCACCGTGCCGACGATGACAGCGGTGACGAAAGCACCCTTAAAGGCGTCACGGTGCTCCACGCCGAGGCCGATGATGTAGGCCATCAGGGGGAAAGAGATGAGGAAGCCGCCGGTGGGGCCGACGAACTTATCGAAACCTCCGGAGAAGTTGGCCAGCACCGGCACGCCCACGGCACCCAGTGCCAGATAGACCAGCGTAGCGATGGCGGAAAGCTTGGAACCAGCACCACAGCAGCCAGCGTGATGGCGAAGGTCTGCATGGTCATGGGGACGCCCAAAGGCATCGGGATGGAGAGCTGGGCCATGACGGCGATGACGGCGGCGAACAGACCTGCATAGCAGATGTCCCGCACAGAGAACTTGGACTTGGTGGCCGCAGCGGCCTGGGTGTTCTGACTCATAAGAATTGTTCCTCCTATACGTTCTGGCCCAAAGCGGCCATACTCCCAGTATGGCAGACTGCAAACGCTGCGTCAACTTTGGATTTGCGAAAGGTTTACAATTCAAAACGAAAAACAAAACAGAAAAATACACAAAAGATGTCGCTTTTGGTTGTGAAATGTGCTATACTAAATCTTAGCTATAAGAAGCACACCAGTGATATAGAGAGAGGAGAACATCATGCAGCATGAAACCGTGATCGTGCTGGACTTTGGCGGCCAGTACAATCAGCTCATCGCGCGCCGCGTCCGCGAGAATAATGTCTACTGTGAGATCTATTCCTATAAGACGGACCTGTCCGTCATCAAGGCGAAGAACCCCAAGGGCATCATCTTCACCGGAGGCCCCAACAGCGTCTATCTGGAGGATTCGCCCACCATCGACCCCGAGATCTTCAGCTGGGGCGTACCTGTGCTGGGCATCTGCTACGGCAGTCAGCTCATGATGCACCTGCTGGGCGGCCATGTCTGCCGCGCTCCGGAGCGCGAGTACGGCAAGACCGAGGTCTTCGTGGACAACAGCAGCAAGATGTTCACCGATGTGCAGCCCTCCACCGTCTGCTGGATGAGCCACAACGACTATATCGAGCAGCTGCGCCCGGCTTCAAAATCACTGCCCACACCGTCAACTGCCCGGTAGCCGCAGCTGAGAACGAGGAAAAGGGGCTGTACGCCGTCCAGTTCCACCCCGAGGTGCTCCACACCGCTGAGGGCAAGAAGATGCTGCACAACTTCGTGTACAACGTCTGCGGCTGCACCGGCGACTGGAAAATGGACTCCTTCGTGGAGAACAACGTCGAGGCCCTGAAAAAGCGCATCGGCAGCGGCAAGGTGCTCTGCGCCCTGTCCGGCGGCGTCGATTCCTCCGTGCTGGCTGCCATGCTGGCCAAGGCCATCGGCAAGCAGCTGACCTGCGTGTTCGTAGACCACGGCCTGCTGCGCAAGAACGAGAAGGAAGAGGTCTGCTCTGTCTTCGGCCCCGGCAACGCCAACGGCTTTGACATCAACTTCATCTGCGTGGACGCCCGTGACCGCTACTTTGCAAAGCTGGCCGGTGTCACCGAGCCGGAGCGCAAGCGCAAGATCATCGGCGAGGAGTTCATCCGCGTCTTTGAGGAACAGGCAAAGCAGATCGGCAAGGTCGATTTCCTCGCACAGGGTACCATTTACCCCGATGTCGTCGAGAGCGGTCTGGGCGGTGAGTCCACCGTCATCAAGAGCCACCACAACGTCGGCGGCCTGCCTGACACCGTGGACTTCAAGGAGCTGGTCGAGCCGCTGCGCAACCTGTTCAAGGACGAAGTCCGTCAGGCTGGCCGTGAGCTGGGTCTGCCCGAGTATCTGGTCAGCCGCCAGCCCTTCCCCGGCCCCGGTCTGGCATCCGCATCATCGGCGAAGTGACCCCCGAGAAGGTCGCGATCGTGCAGGACGCCGACGCATCTGGCGTGAGGAGATCGCCAAGGCCGGCCTCGATAAGGAGATCAGCCAGTATTATGCGGCTCTGACCAATATGCACAGCGTCGGCGTCATGGGCGACGAGCGCACCTACGACTACGCCGTGGCCCTGCGCGCTGTCACCACCACTGACTTCATGACCGCCGAGAGCTACAATATGCCCTGGGACGTGCTGGGTACTGTCACCAGCCGCATCGTCAATGAGGTCAAGCATGTCAACCGCGTGTTCTACGACTGCACCGGTAAGCCGCCGGCCACGATCGAGCTCGAGTAATCTGCAAATCCCGAAAAGTATTGATGCAATGCAATATTTTGAGAGCCAAAAGGCTCTGTGATACTGCTTCGATACTATCAGGCGATTATTCATAAAGAGAGACATGAGAATGCCCTCTGAGAAACGGTAAGTTTTTCAGAGGGCATTTTTGTGTCTTTTATTCTTTACGCCACTTTTTCTTCGGCTCGTACCGGCCGCAGCCGTCGGCGGTCTGTGGCCAGTTGAGCTTCCATTCCAGATACTCTTCCTTGGTGATCTTGCCCTCCCGGAGCTGCTTCTTACGGAGCTGCCACTCCTTCAGGAAATCATCCAGCAGGCGATAGCGGAAGCTGACTGCCATGTGCTTTTCCGGGAGATCCGGGTCGGTGGTGTCTGTGACCTCATAGAGCCGGGTGCCGGGATAGTGCTCGTCCAGCTCGAACAGAGTGTACATCACATCCTCTGCGGCGTACAGGGTCGGCTCATAGAGGGAACGGTAGTTCACGTCCAGCACCTCCGCAATCTTGCGGAGCAACTCTTCTTTAGGAGTGCGGGTGTTGCTTTCGTATTGTGCGATGCGGATGTCTGCGCTTTTCTCCTCAAACCCGATGGCAATGCCCAGTTCTTTCTGGGTCATACCTCGGAGGTTGCGGGCACGTTTGATGCGGTCACCGACTGCCATGCGATTGCCTCCTGACCTAAACATATTTGTTGAACCTAGTATAGCACAGAAAAATAGGAGGTGCAATAGAAAATAAACAAAAAAAGTTTAAGATTTTACCTGAAAACCTCTTGACTTAACGGAATGTGTTTAGTATAATGAGAGCACAAAAGGATAAGCAAAAATGCTTAGTAAAATTGAATGACCGCCAAACTGACCCAAACCGCCAAGACCTTCCGAAAGGAAGCGAGCGCTCCGCAAGGGGACGGCACAGCACCGCAAAGGGGATATGCCTGCCGGAAGTCAGCGAGGATGAAGCGGCACCGAAATGAAACCGACAAGGAAAGGACAAAAAATGGCAAACAGCATTTTTATCAAGGCAGACGAGCTGGCAAAGGAACTGGACATCTCCCAGGGTCTGGCGTACAAGATGATCGCCCAGTGGAACGAGGAACTGAAGGCCAAAGGCTACACGACCGTAGGAGGCCGGGTAAGCAGGAGGTACTATCAGGAGAAAATCTACGGGGCAGGGGAGGAGTGATAGGATGCCAGCCTACAAGGACAGCAAACAGGGCACATGGTACGCTTCCTTCTACTTTGAGAATTGGCAAGGTGTGAAGCAGAAGAAGCTGAAACGGGGGTTTGCCACCAAGAAGGACGCTTTGGCGTGGGAGCGGGAGTTCCTTCTTCAGCAGGCGGCAGACTTGACCATGACCTTTGAAGCGTTCGTGGAAATTTATATCACGGACAAGAAAAAGCGACTCCGGGAAAACACCTGGTCTACCAAAGAGCACATCATCCGAACGAAAATCTTACCGTATTTCAAAGAAAAGCGGCTCAGCGAGATAAAGCCACGGGATGTAATTGCATGGCAGAACGAGATGTTGAACTACCGGGACAAGAACGGCAAGGCCTACTCGCCGACCTACCTCAAGACGCTCCATGGACAACTCAGTGCCATTCTGAACCACGCCGTCCGGTTCTATGGGCTGAAATCAAATGCAGCAGCCACAGCCGGTGCATGGGGTCAGAAAAGCACAAAGGAGATGCTCTTCTGGACGAAGGAGGAGTACCTCAAGTTCGCAGAGGTCATGATGGACAAGCCGCAATCCTACTACGCCTTTGAAGTCCTCTACTGGTGTGGCATCCGGAGGGCGAGCTGCTGGCTCTGACCCCGGCAGACTTCGACTTGGACAAGGGGCTGCTCTCCATCACCAAATCCTATCAAAGGCTGAAAGGCCGGGATGTGATCACTGACCCGAAAACGCCCAAGAGCGTCCGGGTCATCCAGATGCCACAGTTTCTGACGGACGAGATCAGAGACTATCTGAAATCCCTCTACAAAGTCCAGCCAGACCAGCGGATCTTTGAGGTGACCAAGAGCTACCTGCACCACGAGATGGACAGGGGAGCCAAGGCAGCCGGAGTAAAGCGGATACGAATCCACGACCTGCGGCACTCCCATGTATCATTATTGATCGAGATGGGCTTCTCGGCGCTGGCAATCGCAGACCGGGTGGGGCATGAGAGCGTGGACATCACCTATAAGTACGCCCACCTCTTCCCCTCAAAGCAGCAGGAGATGGCGCAGAAGCTGGACATGGAGCGAAAGGAGGGATGAAGATGGAACGAGTACTCGATCAGCAAGGCCGCTGGCGGAACAAGGTGGTAGCCTTCCGAATGTCCCCGGAAGAGGACGAGGTTCTGGAAGCTAAGGTAAAGCTCTCCGGGCTGACCAAACAGGAGTATATCATCCGTCGCCTGACCGACCGGGAGATCACCGTGGTAGGCAACTCAAGGGTCTATAAAGCCTTGCGGGAACAAATGGCTGCGATTTATTCGGAATTACAGCGACTGACGATAGCTGAAGAAATCTCGCCCGACCTGCTGGAAACGATTCAAATGGTGGCTCTGACGTTGAATGGCTCAAGGAGGAATGCGAATGACAGACAAAAGAAAAAACGACCGTACCGGGTGCATCTGTTGGCGCAGATGCGGTACAGCCGTCATGTAAAAACTACACCAATATTATAACAAATTCGGAACAGCAAATCAATCTGCAAGCCGCGAAAAAAGCAAACAATTTCGGGCTGAACACGATATCAATGACCGAGCTGTACGACACGGTGTATCAACCTCGGAAACCCATCGTGAACGACTTGCTGTACAGTGGCACCTACCTCTTCGTAGGTGCGCCCAAGGTGGGCAAGTCCTTCTTCATGGGGCAGCTCGCCTACCATGTGGCGATGGGGCTTCCGCTGTGGGAGTACGAGGTGCATCAGGCACCGTCCTCTACCTTGCATTGGAGGACGATTACGCCCGGCTGCAGCGGCGGCTCTCCCGGATGTTCGGGGTAGAGGAGACCAGCAATCTCTACTTCGCAACGCAAGCTAAGTCCGTGAGCGAGGGACTTGACCAGCAGTTGGAAGGATTCATCCGAGAGCACCCGGATGTACGGCTCATCATCATCGACACCCTGCAGAAGGTGCGGGAGATCGGTGGGGACCGATACAGCTATGCCAGCGACTACGAAATCGTGACCAGGCTGAAAACCTTCAGTGACAAGTACGGCATCTGCCTGCTGGTGGTTCATCACACCCGGAAGATGGAAGCCGAGGATAGCTTTGATATGATCTCCGGCACCAACGGTCTGTTGGGTGCAGCGGATGGCGCATTCATCATGCAGAAGAAGCGGCGTACGGACAACACCGCACTACTGGACATCGTGGGGCGTGACCAGCCGGATCAGGAGCTGACATTGGAGTTTGACCGGGAACGCTGCGTGTGGGAGTTCCAAGGAGCCGAAACGGAACTTTGGAAGCTGCCGCCCGACCCGCTTCTGGAAGCGGTGGCAAAGATGCTCACCCCGGAACAGCCGGAGTGGAGCGGTGCGCCCACGGAACTGCTGGAACGTCTGCCGGGTGTGAGCATACAGGCAAACATCCTGACCCGGAAGCTGAATGTGAGTGCCGACAGGCTCTACAACGACTATGGGATTCGGTACGAAAGCAAGCGCACCCATGAGGCAGGGTGGTCAAATTAACGCTGGAAAATTCTGGGGCGTGACGATATGTGACGGTCGTGACGGTATTTTGCTACTATAGAAAATACCGTCACAATCGACACGACCGACACGGAATGGTGAAAACGATGAAAAATGTACAGATTTCGCAGGAACTTTTCGTTGCTTTGCTGCACTGCCATCTGAGCGGCAGGGACGAGTATGAAGAAGCCATCGTACAGGGTTTGGAGCAAAAATTGGATGCGATGCTGCGGCATGAGCTGTATGCCCAGTACAAGACAGCACCCACCGAGGAACAGCGGGAGCAGGCTCGGCAGGAGTATCTGGACAGACGAGGCGTGCCAGAAAGCTTCCGCTGGTGAGTTCCTCTATTGATAGAGGACAGGAGCGTGACACGCTCCTGTGAACAGCCAATAAAGCAGGAAGGTGGTGTTGGTCGGGGCAGCAGTCAAGGTGTAGCGAAGCCCCGTCCGCAGACGGATAGCCCCCGGCAGGGCGCAAAGGCATCTTTTGATGGACGGAACGTCTGTCAAAGTGCTTTTGCGTTACTTTCGACGAAAGTAACAAAGCCTTTGCCGTGTCCGGCACCAGTTACTTCCACAGAGAAAGGACGTGCGATTGAAAAGAACCATTTCCGCAATGCGGGGTCCCGGCTCCCTCAACCATAACCGGAGAAGTTTTACCGCAGAGAATGTAGACCCGGAGCGTAGCAGCCTGAATGTCGTGTACCGGGATGAGCCGATTCAAAGGGTATACCACGAACTGTTCGATGATGCAGTAGGTCGCTACAACGCCAAGCAGAAGCGCAAAGACCGCTGCATTGCCGACTACTATGAGCACCTGCGGACAGGCAAGCAGGAAAAGCTCTTCCATGAGTTGATCGTCCAGATCGGAAACAAAGATGATATGGGTGTCCTGACCGAGAATGGCGCACTGGCAAAGGAACTGCTGGACGAGTATATGCAGGGCTTCCAAGAACGTAACCCGACCTTGCGGGTGTTCGGAACGTTCCTCCACATGGACGAAGCTACGCCCCATCTGCACATCGACTTCGTGCCGTATGTGTCCGGCTGGAAAGGCAAAGGGCTGGACACCAAGGTCTCCCTGAAGCAGGCTCTGAAGGCCTTGGGCTTTGCAGGCGGCTCCAAGCGAGAATCCGAGCTGAACCAGTGGATCAACGCCGAGAAAGAGCAGCTTGCTGCCGTGATGGAGCGGCACGGCATCGAGTGGGAACAGAAAGGCACCCACGAAGAGCACCTGTCTGTGCTGGACTTCAAAAAGCAGGAGCGTAGTAAAGAGGTAGCGGCTCTGGAAGTTGCCAAGCAGGAGTGCCAGACCGACCTGACCGAGATGCAGGAGCAACTGGAAACAGCGCAGACAGCTGTAGAAGCCGCTGAACAGCGGGTACAGAAAGCAGAGCTGACCTACCAGAAGCAGAGCCAGAAGCTGAACAAGCTGGCTCCCATCATGGAAGGTTTGGAAAACCTGTCAGCGCAGTACTCCCAGCGGCCAGAAGAATGGGTGCCAGAAGCAGCCACGTTTGAGACCGCCAAGAGCTATCGGGAGAAGAAGGCCATGCCGCTGATCCAGAAGTTGGTGAAGGTACTCTTTGCCCTCCATCGGAAGTACTGGGAGGTCAAGGATGAGCGGGATAAGTATCTGCACTTCTATCAGGACGAGAAGAAAGCTACCCGCCATTTGAGCCAGCAGCTGAAAGAGATGGAGGCGGAAAACGAGCAGCTCTATGCGATGAAACGTGATTTTGGACGAGTGTGGAACTATTTCGGTGCCGAAAGATGCAGCAGGTCATTGGACTTATGAGGGAGCGGGAGCAGACGCGGATAGAAGCCAGAAGAAGAACAGACAGAACAGCGTAGAATGTAAGATACGGATAGCAGACCCCCGCCAGGCGGAGTTGGCGGGGTCTGTACATATAAATTGATAATTACGACAAAAAATGCAAATAGAAATTTTTATCGGCTTGCAATCACGGAAAAGCTGTGGTACGCTTTACTAGGATAGTATAAAGGAAAAGTGTATCCTTTTTAGAAAAAGACACCATGGTGTACCAATAGTGGTACATTTACTATGTTAAAATGAAAGAAAACAATGCGGGGATCCGCATTTGATGGAGGAAATAAAAATGGTAGACACCAAAAAAGAGCAGGAACGCGAAGAACTGCACCGTGCAATCTGGGGCGATTGCGGATGATCTGCGCGGCGCAGTGGACGGATGGGATTTCAAGAGCTACGTTCTCGGTACGATGTTCTACCGTTATATTTCGGAGAACATTGCCAGCTATATCAATCAGGGCGAAATTGATGCAGGCAACCCGGATTTCCGCTATGAAGATATGTCTGATGCAGAGGCAGAGCAGGCACGGGAAGGGCTGGTACAGGAAAAAGGGTTCTTCATCCTGCCCAGTGAGTTGTTCTGCAATGTACGGGCAAAAGCGGCCAGCGATGAAAACCTCAACGAAACGCTGGAAACAGTCTTCCGGCACATTGAGGAATCCGCAAAGGGCAGCTCCTCTGAGGGACAGTTTGCAGGGCTGTTTGATGATTACGATGTCAACAGCAATAAGCTGGGTGCGACTGTTGCCAAGCGCAATGAGAAGCTCGTTAAACTGCTGAACGGCGTGGCAGATATGAACCTTGGCGATGTGAAAGAGCATGACATTGATGCTTTTGGCGATGCCTACGAATACCTGATGACCATGTACGCCAGCAATGCGGGCAAGTCCGGCGGCGAGTTCTTTACGCCTGCCGATGTTTCGGAACTGCTGACCCGGCTGGGTACGGTAGGCAAGAAGGAAATCAACAAGGTATATGACCCGGCCTGCGGTTCCGGTTCGCTGCTGCTGAAGGCAGAAAAGGTGCTGGGACGGGATGCCGTACGCAGCGGCTTCTTTGGGCAGGAAATCAACATCACAACGTACAACCTGTGCCGCATCAATATGTTCCTGCACGACATTGAATTTGACAAATTCGACATTGCCTGTGAGGACACGCTGACCAATCCGCAGCACTGATGATGAACCTTTTGAGCTGATCGTATCGAATCCGCCGTACTCCATCAAGTGGGCCGGTGACGAGAATCCGCTGCTCATCAATGACCCGCGTTTTGCTCCGGCTGGTGTGCTGGCTCCGAAGAGCAAGGCAGACTTGGCGTTTATCATGCACTCACTGGCATGGCTAGCTTCCAACGGTACGGCTGCAATCGTTTGTTTCCCCGGTATCATGTACCGTGGCGGCGCAGAGCAGAAGATTCGCAAATATCTGGTGGACAACAACTTCATTGACTGCATCATCCAGTTGCCGAGCAACCTGTTCTTTGGTACCAGTATTGCCACCTGTATCATGGTGATGAAAAAGGGCAAAACGGACAATAAAGTGCTGTTCATTGATGCTTCTTCCGAGTGCGTCAAGGTGACCAATAACAACAAACTCACCCCGGAGAACATTAACAAAATAGTGGACACCTTTGCACAGCGGGCAGAAGAAGCCCATTTTTCTCACCTTGCGGAGTATGCAGAGGTGCAGGGAAATGAATATAACTTGTCCGTTTCTACCTATGTAGAGGCAAAGGATACCCGCGAGAAGATCGACATTGTAAAGCTGAACGCTGAAATTGCGCAGATCGTAGCACGAGAGAATGAACTGCGGGCCGCCATTGACCAGATCGTAGCAGAAATCGAGGGCTGAAATGGAAAACGAAAAGAAAGATTCTGCATTGGTACGTTCTTCTGCGGCGGAATACCTGACCTTTGTTGCCTCTACGGGCGAGGACAAGGACAGCATTGAGATGCGCTACGAGGATGAAAACATCTGGCTGACGCAAAAGATGATGGCGACCCTTTACGATGTGGGGCTTCCGACCATCAATGAGCATATCAAAAAGATTTATGCTGACCATGAGCAGGACGAAGCGGCAACTATTCGGAAATTCCGAATAGTTCAAAATGAGGGTGGCCGACAGGTTACTCGCAGCGTGAACCACTATAATCTGCAAATGATTATTGCGGTCGGCTTCAAGGTGAACAACCAGCGGGCGGTGCGGTTCCGTGTCTGGGCGAACCAGATCGTGGAGCAGTACACCATCAAGGGATGGGCAATGGACGAGGAACGTCTGAAAAACGGCGGCACTGTCCTGACCAAGAAATACTTTGAAGAGCAGTTGGAGCGTATCCGGGAAATTCGCATTTCGGAGCGCAACTTCTACCAGAAACTCACCGACATTTACGCTACTTCGCTGGATTATGACCGCAACGCGCTGACCACAAAAGAGTTCTTTGCGAAGGTGCAGAATAAGATGCACTATGCCGTGCATCGCCATACAGCGGCAGAGCTGATCTATGAGCGTGCCGATGCCGAAAAGCCGCACATGGGGCTTCACACATGGAAGGATGCTCCCAACGGCAAAATTAAAAAGAGCGATGTTTCGGTGGCGAAAAACTACCTGACCGAAGATGAAATGAAGTCCATGGAGCTGATCGTTTCGGCATACCTCGACCTTGCCGAAAACCGCGCCCGCCGTCATATCCCTATGACCATGGAGGACTGGGCCAAGCGGCTGGACATCTATTTGCAGGCGGATGATCTGGAAGTGCTGAAGGATGCAGGCAAAATCTCGGCACAGCTGGCAAAAATGCACGCCGAAACAGAGTTTGAAAAGTACCGTGTGGTGCAGGATCGGCTGTACCAGAGCGACTTTGACAGGTATTTGGAGGAAAACTTAGAGTAAAGATGAGCCTTGAGATTTGGAGCTTCCTAGTGGATGTAACTTCACTGGTTGTAACAACTGTATTGACTATCAAAATTTATAGGCTAGAGCGTTCACATGAAAAAGAACGTGAACAAATGGAAGCAAAAGCGCAGGAAAAGGCTATCGCGGAGGCGGCAAGAGTTTTTCTGATTGATAATGAAGATGAAATAGAGTATTTGCCGTTGTCGGCGATAGCAAAGACTTTGAAACTCAAAAGAAAGCATCATAGAGCGATAACGACCAAGTTTTTAAGATGTAGTGAGGAAGTCCAAAAGGAAATTCTGAAGCAAGCCAATTTTCAGCTAATAGAGGTTTCTAAAGAACAGGTGAGTGCTGCATTAAAACGACTAAAAGATGATATTAAGGCGTGTGGTTTTGGACGAGATATTTTATATGATGGGGTTAAATACTTTCATCGAGCGATGGAGCGTTATTCGGATGAAAAAATTGAAACCGTAAATCCGTACATATTTGAGGACATAAGGCGAACACACTTTTATCAAGGTGATTCACTCCAATTATTAAAAGACACGAGCTATAACGGAACGCTGTACGGATATATGTATGATTACCTTCACTCCGCAGATTTGGGAAATCCAAATGGCTACTGCAGCCACCAATGATATGGTTTGGTCGCAATGCAATTTAGCTGGATGCCCGGAAGAAATAATGACATTCTGGACGATGCGAATCGTTATTGACTGTTGCAGGGTATTTGCTGAATCGAAAGAAGATTTTATTTTCGATGAAGATTTGATCGAAACACAGGAAGATATGTACTATTATGCGGTGATGGCGTTGTACAGTACCTACATTGCAAAGAAAGTAGAGGTTAGGGATGAGTAAACTGGATGAACTGATCCGGGAGCTTTGCCCGGATGGCGTTGAGTATAAAAGATTCGATGAAGTTTGCACATTAAATGCTCGAATTGGCTGGCAACGGCTAACGAAGCAGAAGTATATGAGCAAAGGCGACTACTTGCTTATAACAGGAACTGACTTTACTGAAACACATGAAATTGATTATAGTACCTGTGTATATGTGACGGAAGAGCGATACAAGCAAGACCCGAAAATTCAATTGAAAAATGGAGACATCCTAATAACCAAAGATGGAACGCTTGGTAAAGTAGCGCAAGTAAAGGGACTTGAAATGCCAGCAACATTAAATGGTGGAGTCTTTGTTGTTCGCTGTAAAGATAGTTCGTTAGAGAATCGGTTCATTCTGCACTATCTGTTGTCTAATCATTTTCAAAGTGTTGTTGAGCA
>ENA-OQAA01001220-OQAA01001220.1-human-gut-metagenome-genome-assembly--contig:-NODE-1220-length-13805-cov-1.599503_pt1 | contig 13805 bp, 20 predicted proteins | sample MGYA00242489_ERZ504515 | MGnify/ENA primary metagenome ERZ504515 (study PRJEB26092, sample SAMD00036237) | human gut metagenome | host: Homo sapiens | study: EMG produced TPA metagenomics assembly of...
CCGATGTGAAGTAAAACTGAGCGATACTTTGATTGATTTGTTCCATAAATATTACTTGTTTGGGCAAAGTTAATAAAATTTTGTATCTTTGGATATTCGATTTTTAGTTGTTAACCGATTATGCGAAAATGTTTTTTATATTTGGTTTGTGTCTTGTTGCTGGTGAGTGCCTGTATTTCCGAACGTGCGAAAGAAGATGAAAAGGCTGGTAAGAAAGAAGTGAACGAATCTGTGGCAGAATCTGTCCCCAAAGCTACAATGATTTTGTGGATTGATTATGATCGTCGTGGAACTTCTGCTCAAGGCAAGAGTTTACTGAATGTGAAAGCGAAGGTGAATATTCAGCCGGATGGCTCCGTACAGGTGTTGGAATATGTAGATGAACCCTCAGTCGTGGTGGAATCATATATTCGGAAAACATTACGCAGGTATCGGGTAAAGCAGAAGTTTCTGGAGGAAGAATCTGTTCGGCCAGGAGTACAATATGTATATTTGCGCATGCTTAAAGAATTGATATAATGAGGTTGCTTGTAACAGTAGTACTAGTATTTCTGATAGGTTGTGTTTCCTGTATACGGGAAGAAGTAGGTGAGCATATTCAGTATATACAGCCGGGAGATGCTTTACCGGAATTTATGGTAGAGATGAATGACGGAACAATACTTGACCGGGATTCTTTGAGGGGAAAGGTTTCGGTACTGGTGTTTTTCCATACTTCCTGTTCGGATTGTCAGCGTGAACTTCCGGTTGTTCAGCAATTGTATGAGGTTTATGCTGGAAATCCTCGTGTCCGAATTGCCTGTATCAGTCGGGAAGAACCAGAAAAAGAAATACTGGCATATTGGAAAAGTAATGCTCTGACTCTGCCTTATTCTGCACAATCAGACCGAAAAGTATATTCTTTGTTTTCGGAAGAAGGAGTTCCTTTGGTTTATGTTTCCGATACAGCCTGTAATGTCCGTTACCTTTTTACGGACAATCCGATAGCTTCTTTTGAGGATTTGTATCAGGCTGTTTCTTCTTTGTCAGGGGATTGACGGGACCTTCCTTTCTTAAACTTTTTTTTATTATATCGTTTTGCAGAACAAATGGTTTCATTAAATTTGCCGACAATAAATTACTAATACCAAAAAGATAATCTAATGAGTTTGAAAATTGTAGTATTGGCTAAACAAGTTCCCGATACACGTTGTGTGGGAAAAGATGCCATGAATGCTGACGGTACAATTAACCGTGCGGCACTTCCGGCGATTTTTAATCCGGAAGACTTGAATGCCCTCGAACAGGCACTCAGACTGAAAGACACACATCCCGGTTCTACCGTTACGATTCTGACCATGGGTCCGGGCCGTGCCGCTGAAATTATTCGTGAAGGATTATACAGAGGAGCTGATAATGGTTATTTGCTTACTGACCGTGCTTTTGCCGGTGCAGATACGCTGGCTACTTCATACGCACTGGCTACGGCTATCCGTAAGATCGGTGAATATGATATTATTGTAGGCGGCCGTCAGGCAATTGACGGTGATACAGCGCAGGTTGGTCCTCAGGTTGCAGAAAAACTGGGATTGCCTCAGGTTACTTATGTTGAAGAAATCCAGGAGGTAAAAGACGGACGTATCCGTGTGAAACGTCATATTGACGGTGGTGTGGAAACCGTAGAAGGTCCGCTGCCGATCGTCTTGACTGTAAACGGAAGCGCTGCTCCCTGTCGTCCGCGCAATGCCAAACTGGTACAGAAATACAAACGTGCATTGGGAGCTCAGGAAAAAGCTGCGATCACAAAAGATGGCGGCGTTCTGCCTTATGCGTCTTTATATGAAAGTCGTCCTTATCTGAATATTACGGAATGGAGTGTAGCTGATGTCAATGGTGACACCAAGCAATGTGGTCTGTCCGGTTCACCGACAAAGGTGAAGAAGATTGAAAACATCATCTTCCAGGCAAAAGAAAGTAAAACGATTACCGGCAGCGATGCAGATGTAGAGAACTTGATTGTTGAATTGTTGGCTAACCATACTATCGGATAAGACTATGAATAATGTATTTGTATATTGTGAGATGGAAGGCAAACATGTTGCCGATGTCAGTCTCGAACTTTTAACTAAAGGTCGTAAGTTAGCCACTCAGCTGGGATGTCAGCTGGAAACCATTTGTGCCGGCAGCGATCTTGCAGATGTAGAAAAACAAGTTTTGCCATACGGAGTTGACCGTGTTCATGTGTTTGATGCTCCGGGCTTGTTCCCTTATACTTCACTTCCTCATACTTCCATTCTTGTTAATTTGTTCAAGGAAGAAAAACCGCAGATCTGTCTGATGGGAGCTACCGTTATCGGTCGCGACCTAGGACCGCGTGTCTCTTCTGCTTTGACCAGTGGTTTGACCGCTGACTGTACGCAGTTGGAAATCGGTAACCACGAAGACAAAAAGAATGGCGTTACATACGAAAACCTGTTGTATCAGATTCGTCCGGCTTTCGGAGGTAATATTGTGGCAACCATTATCAATCCGGAACACCGTCCGCAGATGGCTACTGTCCGCGAAGGTGTGATGAAAAAAGAAATTGTGGACGCCAATTATCAGGCGAGGTGATCCGTCACGATGTTGCGAAGTATGTTCCGGAAACGGATTATGTAGTGAAGGTGATCGACCGTCACGTAGAAAAAGCCAAACATAATCTGAAAGGAGCTCCGATTGTGATTGCCGGAGGTTATGGTATGGGAAGCAAGGAAGGCTTTGATATGCTGTTCGAACTGGCTAAGGAACTTCATGCAGAAGTTGGTGCCAGCCGTGCAGCTGTTGATGCCGGTTTCTGTGAACACGACCGTCAGATCGGACAGACCGGTGTAACCGTTCATCCGAAGTTGTATATTGCCTGCGGTATCTCTGGACAGATTCAGCATATCGCCGGTATGCAGGATGCAGGAATTATCATTTCTGTCAACAATGATCCGAACGCTCCGATCAATACCATCGCTGATTATGTGATCAACGGAACGGTGGAAGAGGTTATTCCGAAAATGATTAAGTACTACAAAAAGAACAGTAAGTAATGGCAAGATTCTTTATACAGAACATCCGGAACTGCGTTTCCATCTGAATAACCCGTTGATGGAACGTATCTGCGAATTGAAAGAACGCAGCTATAAAGATAAAGACGAGTATGACTATGCTCCGCAGGATTTTGCGGATGCCATCGACTCATATGACAAAGTATTGGAAATTACAGGTGAAATTACCGGAGAAGTAATTGCAGCCAATGCTGAAGGAGTAGACGAAGAAGGTCCGCACTGTGCAAACGGTCGTGTAGAATATGCATCAGGAACAAAGGCTAACCTGGATGCAATGGTGAAGGCAGGTCTGAACGGTATGACGATGCCTCGTCGTTACGGCGGTCTGAATTTCCCGATCACTCCGTATACCATGTGTGCTGAAATCGTGGCTCAGGCTGATGCCGGTTTCGGTAATATCTGGTCTTTGCAGGATTGTATCGAAACTCTTTATGAATTCGGTAATGAAGATCAGCACAGCCGTTTCATTCCGCGTATTTGCGCCGGTGAAACCATGTCAATGGACTTGACTGAACCGGATGCGGGTTCTGACCTTCAGAGTGTGATGTTGAAGGCTACTTACGATGAAGCAAACAATTGCTGGCGCCTGAATGGTGTGAAACGTTTCATTACAAACGGTGACGCAAACCTTCATTTGGTTCTGGCACGTTCTGAAGAAGGTACACACGACGGTCGCGGCTTGTCAATGTTCATTTATGACAAGAACGACGGTGGTGTAGACGTTCGTCGTATTGAGAACAAACTGGGTATCCACGGTTCTCCGACTTGTGAACTGGTTTACAAGAATGCAAAAGCTGAACTTTGCGGTGAACGCAAGCTCGGTCTGATTAAATATGTCATGGCCTTGATGAATGGTGCGCGTCTGGGTATCGCCGCACAGTCTGTCGGACTGAGTCAGGCTGCATACGATGAGGCTTTGGCATACGCTAAAGACCGTAAACAATTCGGTAAAGCCATTATTGAGTTCCCGGCAGTTTACGATATGCTGGCTACCATCAAGGCGAAGCTGGATGCCGGCCGTGCGCTGTTGTATCAGACTTCCCGTTATGTTGATATTTATAAAGCATTGGATGATATCGCCCGCGAACGCAAGCTGACTCCGGAAGAACGTCAGGAACAGAAACGTTATGCAAAACTTGCTGACAGCTTTACTCCGCTGGCAAAAGGTATGAACTCTGAGTATGCTAACCAGAATGCGTACGACTGTATTCAGGTACACGGAGGTTCCGGTTTCATGATGGAATATGCTTGTCAGCGTATTTATCGTGATGCACGTATCACCAGTATCTATGAAGGAACTACTCAGTTGCAGACGGTTGCTGCCATCCGTTATGTAACGAACGGTTCGTATGCAGCTACTTTGCATGAATATGAACTGATTCCTTGTGCACCGGAATTTGAAGGATATATGAACCGTATCAAGATATGACCCGTAAGCTGGAAGCCTGCACCAATGCCGTGAAGGAAGCTCAGAACCAGGAACTGCTTGATCTGGTATCACGCCGCTTGTATGAAATGGCTGCTGTCTGCGTGATGAGCCATCTGCTTCTGCAGGATGCAACGAAGGCTCCTGAAATGTTCGGCAAGTCCTTGAACGTATATGTTAATTATGCGGAATCTGAAGTGGAAAAACATTTCAACTTTATCCGTAAGTTCCAGGCTGAAGAACTGGCTTCTTACCGTCAGGCTTGATGATGGATGGTTTTCCTTCCGGTAGCGGAGGGAGAGCTGCACGATAATACCCGGATTATCCGAAAGGGAAAATGGCTTCCCGGACGGATGATCCGGGTACTTTTTTGTCGAGAGGAGTTTCACAGAAACGTAACTATCGGGTTGCAGGATTGTAACAAGTTCCGGTTAACTTCGCAGTGTCTTAAAAAAATAAAGGAGGACTCATTATGAATGAAGCGAATTATGTAGTGGAATGTACACCGGACGGAGAATTTTACGCTTATCTGTTGGATTATCACCAGTGTTGCGCTTATGGCGAAACTGAAGAAGAGGCTGTGGAAAACCTGTCGGAAGTAGCCGATGAATTTTTCAATGAGGTCAGCCTGATGTACAGGATAGACGAAATGGCTTAACTTATTCTTACGAGCATATACTGTTTTTCCAGTAATAAAAACTCTCTTTCTTTCCGAGAGTCATGTCTGTGTGACGCAGGCATGGCTCTGTTATTTTTCAGACAGGACGCTTTTCGGAACGCTACTTTTCTTTCTCCATGAATTTGCGGTATCTTAGGGTGTTCAGCCGGTAGTTGAGGACTGCCAGCAACATGAATACCGTCAGGAGAACCGGGAATGTCTGAAGCAAGGAACTGTCTTCCGGTATATTTTTCAATGTTTCTTCTATTCCGGAAAGATTTTTCATGTAAGTGAGGACAAGATAGGCCAGTGCACTTCCTCCCATCAGAATCAGAGTAGCGGCCCACAGGATGAAAATTCTTTTTTCGTTTCGCTTTTTGCGCAGAAAGGCTTCCTGCTCCACTTGCTGCATCATGCGATAGGTGAAGTTGCTGGGCAATCTGAATTCCGGCTGCCGGCCGATTGCTTTTCTGAGTGCTTTGCTGTCTTCTTTTTTCATCTTGTTTCTTCCTCCTGTTTAATCAGTATATATAGTTTTTTGCGTATCCGGTACAGTTTGACCTTGATATTGCCTTCGGTCTGGTTCAGTATGTGACAGATTTCGGCAATAGGTCTGTCTTCTTCATAAAATAAGGTCACTAATGCCCGCTCATCGGGTGTCAGTTTCTCGAGTGCCCGCTGAAGTTGTTCGATCCGTTCCTCGTCTTCTTCATCCAGAGCACGGTCAATTTCGTTTTCTGTCAGGTTGTTCCATAACCGGTCGTCAACGGACAAGACTTCGTTCGGCTGTTTCCGTAATGAAGACAGGGCTGTGTTGTAGGCAATCCGGTAGAGCCAGGTAGAAAACGAACTTTTGCCGTTGAAGTCCGACAGGTGGCGGAATGCTTCATGAAAGTGTCCTGCGTCAGTTCTTCAGCGTCTTCCGGCGATCCCACCATCCGGACAATCAGCGTAAAGATCTGCTGTCCGTAGGTGTCGAGGAAATACGAAAAGCGTTCTGTATTTCCGGCCAGAATGGATGTAATAATATGTAGTTCGTCGTTTTTCATTATTGCCCTTTAGACGCAAAGGTTAAATAAAGGTTACAGGTTTCGTACGAAAAAATTCTTCGTAGTCTTTCCTTAATATAGGAGAATGCGAGAAAATTTCCGGAATCCAGTGAAAAAGCAGAAATGCCTGTAACCTTTCTCTGGTCCCTGCGTCTAAAGGGACAAAGAAACAAAATTATTCACATTAAATAGAAGGAATTATGGAAGAATTAATGGTTGTTGCCAATGTGGCAATTGTTTTTGGAGTGATTTATAAATTGTTTGAACTGTATGTACGCCGTCAGGAACGTATCATGCTGATCGAGAAACTGAGTTCCGGGTGGCGCCCCGAAGAGTTCAAGGGAAATCTGCTGCCTCAGTTTTCTTCTTCCGGTAACTGGGCCTTGCGTGGAGGATGCCTGATGTTGGGACTTGGACTGGGACTGCTGGTCGGATTCATTCTTACCCTGATGTTTTTTCAATCGTACATTGTTTCTGATGAATGGTCAGGCAAGATTCAGAATTCAATCAGTGTGATTTATGGTTCCTGCCTGCTGCTGGGTGGCGGACTAGGCCTGATTGTTGCTTATTTGGTTGAGATGAACCGTCTTCGCAAGGAGAAAGGCCACGAATGATTCAGCAAAAAGTGTGTCTGAAATAAAAGCAGGCAGACAAAAGCACCCTTCCGGTGATCTTTCGTCTGCCTGTTATTTTTATGCCGTTTCTGAACGGAAATTACCGTTCTTATTTGGTGCGGATCTTATAACCTGCCATACCGTAGTACAGGATGAAGAGGAAGCAGGGAAGACACAGCCAGTAAGCCTGCTGCGGACCGGTGATATCTTTCAGCCAGCCGTAGAGGGTCGGGATCACTGCTCCACCGAACATAGCCATGATCAGCAGTGAAGAACCGGCTTTCGTGAATTTACCCAAATCAGCCATAGCCAGCGGCCACAAAGCAGGCACATCAGAGAGCATCCCAGTGCCATGAATGAAATGAAGTAGATCGAGATGTCAGAAGGAGTAAGTACTACCAGCAGTGAACCGATGATAGCCAGCCATGAGCAAACCTTCAAGCTGTTGCCTGACTGATGTATTTCGGGATGAAGATGATACCGCAGATATAACCGATTACAATACCGATCGGAGCGATCCATGCATAGTTGGCTGCACCTTCCAGACCCAGTGAGTTGGCATAGTCAACCAGGGTTCCCAGTGAAACTGTTTCAACACCTACATAAAGGAACAAAGCCAGACAACCCAGCAGCAGGTGGGGGAACTGGAAGACTGAAGTCTTTCTGGCAGCATAAGGACAAGCATCTGCAGAATCTTCGCTTTCGTCTTCACCGGCAGCTTTCACTTCAGGCAGGGGAGCGAAGAAAGCCATGATACCCAGAACGATGAAGGCTGCAATGATGATAAGGAACGGTTTTTCCAGGTCGTCGATGCTGATCAGGTTTACATCCTTGCCCAGCAGCCATACGATGAAGATAGAAGGGATAGGCCATGCCATCTTGTTGCAGATACCCATGATACTGATACGTTTTGCTGCACTTTCCAGGGGACCGAGGATGGTGATGTACGGATTAACGGAAGCCTGTAGATAAGCGTTGGCAGCACCGCTCACGAAAGAAGCCAGCAGGAAGAGAGAGAAACTCTTTTCGTTGGCAGAAAGGATAAACAGGTAGAAGGCAGCGGCGAAGATGAAGAATGACAGTGACATTGTCTTCTTGTAACCGATTGCCTTGATGGTCAGTCCGGCCGGATAACCGAATACCAGGAACGGAATGAAGGTAGCTGCAATGATCAGGTAAGAAGCGGCGTTAGAAATACCCAGTGATCCTTGCAATACGGGAACCAGCAAGGAGTTGATGCCCAATGCGAATCCAATCGCAAAGAACATGATTCCGATGAATGACAAAGGAATCATGAAGTTCGTTTTTTCTTGACTCATGTTGTTTTTTGTTTTTTCAATGGTAATAGCATGCCCATTGAGTGAATAATAATAAGGTTAGTTATACATTTTGTTTGAGCTTCAAAATTACGAAAAAATTTTTATACAAAGCGTTGCAAAGAGATAATTTGTAATATCTGGAAGGGAATGCACGGGAAACTTTCCGGTGCCTTGAAAAACGCCGAAACGTTTTGCTTCAAAGCCCGAATTCTTTTCCTGAAAAGCCCGAAACGTTTTTTAAAAAAGCTGGCGGGCTTTTTCAGGAGTTCCCGAAACTTTGGAAGAGCAGGAATCTCACTGCCTACAAAAATCCCGCCGCAGGCGAAGTCAGGTTTCTGCTGGTTTTTTGTTTTCCAGCATCACCAGCAGCTTGTCGCCGGGATGCAGTTCCATCTGTCCGTTCGGAATGAGAAATTCATTGCCGCGCTTGATCAGCATGACAAGGGTTCCCTTGGGGATATTCATGTCGGCAAGGCGGTTGCCGCCGGCCAGCATGTCAGGAGTCAGGGTCAGATCCTGCAGACGGGTGTCGATTTCTTCCGGAAGTTCAACACCAAATTCATTGCCTTCCTTTTCCTGAGGCAGGTCCAGATGCAGCAGTCTGGCTACCTTGGCGATGGTCATTCCCTGTACGATCAGCGAAAGCAAAGTGATGAAAACACGATGTTGAACAGCAAGTGCGAGCCTTCACGTGTGCCAGTACCGGGTAAGTGGCAAAAATGATGGGAACCGCACCGCGCAGTCCTACCCACGAGACGAACAGGCGTGCCCGTCCGCTCAGGTTCCGGAAAGGAGGAGACAGGCAAAGACACTGACGGGACGGGCTACAATGATCATGAAGAGTCCGATCAGCAGGCCGATGACCACGATGTCCAGCATTTCGTGCGGATTGACAAGCAGCCCCAGTGTGAGGAACATGATGATCTGGAACAGCCAGGTAAGTCCGTCCATGAAGGTATTGATTTCCTTGCGGAAAGCAAGTCTTGAGTTGCCGACCAGAATACCGGTGATATAGACAGCCAGATAGCCGTTTCCTTTCAGCAAGTCGGTAATGGTGAAGGTGGCAAAAACCAGGCTCAGCAGCAGGATCGGATAAAGCGAACTGTTGCTGAGGTTGATCCGGTTGATAAGCCACACGGCGAAGCGTCCGAAGGCATATCCCACAACGCCTCCCACAAAGAACTGCACGAGTAGATCCTTGGCTATCAGTCCGACGTGGAGTTCGCTTCCGCTGCTGATCACCTGAATCAGGGCGATGGTCAGCATATAGGCCATCGGGTCGTTACTTCCGCTTTCAAGTTCCAGCATGGGACGCAGGTTCTCTTTCAGATTCATCTTCTGTGAACGGAGCAGACTGAATACGGAAGCAGAGTCGGTTGACGACATGGTGGCTGCCAGCAGCAGGGAAGTCAGCATGGCAGCGTCGGGCGTTCCTGCTGATACCAGGCTGTAATGTAATAAATAAACAGGCCGGTAAGTACGGTGGTAATCAGCACACCTGCGGTGGAAAGCAGAATACCTGACGGAGCACGGGCCTGATGTCCTGGAAGCGGGTGTCCATGCCTCCGTAAAAACGAATAAATGCTCAGTGCCATCATACCCGATGAACTGGGCATCAGAGGCGCTGTTGAATTGAAGTCCCCAGTCCGTCGCTTCCGAAGAGCATACCGACAGAAGAAAGAGAAGCAAGGTCGGGATTCCGAAACGTATCCCGTCTTGCTGATGAGAATGCTGGAGAAGATCAGCACAGATCCTACCAGCAGGATATTTTCGGCTGTAAATGTCATATGCAATTATTAGTGGTCAGATTCTTATTCGTCGATGGAAGGAATGGTAGTTTCCGGATCGGGGATCGAAAAGTCAGAGTTAGTGAACAGTGCGGCAAGGCCGGATATCTGTTTCAGGCGGAGCAGTTCGTCCCGGTCCATGCCGATGTTCCGCATGATCCATTGGTCGGACATTCCGGCATTGGTAAGTTCTCCTACGATGTGTGTCATCAGTCCGATATCGTGTGTACCTCGGGCACGGTTGTGACGGATGGTGGAACTGATGCGGTTCGACAGATCCTTGTCGATGACAACAACAGGCAGCATTCCTTTTTCACGTTCGAAGATCCGTCTGGATGTCTTCAGCACTGTATAGCGGTGGAATCCGTCTACGATGATATATTTGTCATTCTCCTTGTCGTAATAGCACACGCAGGCATGGTGAAACCGTCTTCCCAGATGGAAAGTTCCAGCAGTTTCATTTCCGGCGGGGCTACGACATTCGGGTTATAATCATTGGCTGTCACTTTTTCCACGGGGACAGCAATCACATTATATACAGGGCTTTTCTTTTCTTCTTTTACGTCCATATGTTTTGGTATTGTTTCAGAATGTAATCTTTCATTTTCTTTTCCTCTTTGGTCAGGGCGAATCCCATGTACTTGCACGCATGGTCATTGCGAAGGATGCAGATACACATACGCTTGTAAGTCGGGATTTCCCGGAATTCCGGGATATTGATATCATCCAGGTATTCCATCATGACCGGTCTTTTGTCCGTCTTGTAGTTTGTCGTATTGCGGACTTCAATCGGGATGTTCAGGTCCTGAAGGCGCTGGATGGTCTCTTCGCTCAGGCAGCCTCCCTTGGTTCTCCAGAATTTGATGCTGGTCTCCAGTTTTCCCAGATAGTTTCTCCGGCTTTCTTCCGGCAGGGTGGAGAGCAGAAATTCCATGAACGACTTCCAGGTATGTCCAGGCGGAAGTTTGGGCGACTGCGTCCCATGGCATACGAGTTTCCGTATATGGCGGTGAAGTTTACGCCGTTCACGCGTCCGATCATGCGGCCCCATGTGTCGGGATCGATAGCTTTATAGAGGTAAAGGCTTTCGGTTGCTTCACTGATGAACGGGCTTGCTACACGTTGTTTCTCCAGACAGACTCCGGCCTGGTAGTACAGGTCGTAGAGTTTGTTGTAGTCCCATCCGAATTTTCCGTTGGCAGTCCATACGTCCGTCGTTTTCCAGTCATAGATGGGATACAGGTTATATACGTCATTATCTATTTCGTACTCCAGCGGTAATTATGATACAGCAGGAGCTTGGAAGTCTTGTAAATGGTCCGCCAGCGATGATAACTTTCCTGGGTACGGATGCCGACCAGACAGCAGGTACGAATCGCATTCTTTTTCTGGTGAAGCCATTTGGCAAACTCAATCTGGAAGTTATAATCCCACATGTTCTCGTTGTAGAACGGAAAATCTTCCTGAGTCATGACGCCTTTGGGCATCTGACGCACCCACATGTCTTCTTTCTCTTTCTCCCAGGGACGCCAGTATTGCTGGTACATGGAGGTACACGTGCGTACTTTGAAAGGCACACAGACCCGGTATACTTCCAGAATATCCTTGTTGGCTTCCAGAATCCGGTCCACATAGTCAATGGTCATCCGGTACTGGATTTCATAATCCATGTGAAAGACGCCTATTTTCCGGTTCAGGTTATTCTTGCGGATGTAGTTAATGCACAGTTCCAGCAAGATGCCGCTGTCCTTTCCTCCCGAAAAGGAGACGTAGATGTTGTCAAACTCATTGAAGATCATCCGTAATCTTTCCTGAGTCAGCTCATATACATTCTTCTTGGTGTTCTGTTTGTTCATTCAATCTCATTTTTAGGTAAGCTTTCCATTCCTTTACGGGTTTGAAAGCATATGCCGTGAAATAGTCTTTATGGGGTGTCTGTACGATAGCGGTCACTTCCTGCTGGTCGGCGGCAAAGGTCTTGACTGCTTCCAGCAGGGCCTGGAATGTTTCCTGCTCTTTGCCGGTCGGAGCAACGTAGTAATTATTGATGATCCATTGTCCGCCCCGGTGTTCCACAGGGAAAAATCCCGAAATCTTCCGGGGGGAAGAAAAGGCCAGAAACCAGATATAGTTGGGACTTGTCTTGAAGGGATATCCCTGATTGTAATGGATAACTTTCGGATCCATTATCAGCGGAGCGACGTGTTTGTAAAGTCGGGGCTCCGTTCCTTTTAGCTGTATGACTTCTATCATAATGCACCTGTTTTCTGCAAATGTAGCAAAATTTTAAATATTTTGCAGCAATTCGTCGAAAGATGTACAGGTGTGCGTTCCCTGGGATGTGGTGAGAAGAATGTTTTCGGGGGAAGTGATGCGGACAGTCGGATAGTCGTCTGACGGCTCGGAAAGGCAGAAACAGTTGTTTCGGTTCAGTGCATTCTGGGCCCAGTGACGCAACATTTCGTCATCCGCCTGCAGGCAGACGGACTTTTGTCCGCTCACGATGGGAGAATAACCTCCGTGCATGAGGTCGAAGCGGATATTTTTGTTTTGAGGGAACAGAGAGTCCATCCGGTTATGGAGAATCAGATCTTCCGTGACTCCGCATTCCAGACCGCCTTCACGAGTCAGCAGCCACAGGCGGTCGGCCAGTATCAGTGCCTGTTCGATGTCGTGTGTGGACAGGAGAATCGCCTTTTGTTCTTCTACGGCCAGGCGATGGAGCAGGTTCATGGTTTCTATCCGGCTGGTGACGTCGAGGAATGCTGTCGGTTCGTCCAGCAGGATCAGCGGACATTCCTGAACCAGGGCCTTGGCAATCATGGCCTTCTGACGCTCTCCGTCCGACAGCTCGGAGGTGTATGTCTGTGCCTTGTGGGTAATTCCTACGGCTTGCAGTGCATGCCGGATTACTTCGTGATCGCGGGCGTGCAGTCGTCCGAAAAGCCCGTGTGAGGCTGTCTTCCGAGGGCTACCAGCTCATAGACGGTCAGCCCGCCGGCTTGAGTCTTGTCGGTCAGTACCACTCCGATGGTGCGCGAACGTTCCCGTTCGGAATAGGATGCGATGGGACGTCCCAGCAGTTTGAGGGAACCTTCCAGGGGCATTTGTGTGGCGACCAGTGTGCGCAGCAAGGTTGATTTGCCCGCTCCGTTAGCTCCGAGCAGGCAGGTCAGTTCGCCCCGGTGGAGTGAAAAGTTCAGATGCCGGTGTACGGTTTTCACCTGTTTTCCGCTTCGGTATCCGATGCTGAGGTCGCATCCTTCAATGATGGGTGTGGAGTGGTTCATGAGAAGAGCTTGCGTTGGTTGATGATAACATAAATAATGACCGGTGCCCCGAGAATCGGAGTCACGGCATTCAGGGGAATGATACCGGCTTCTCCCGGCAGGACGCAGATCAGATTGCAGAGCAAGGCCATGGCGCTTCCGGTGAGCAGAGTGACAGGCAGCAGCGAATTGTGGTTGGAAGTACCCAGCATCAGCCGGGCGATATGAGGAACTGCCAGTCCGATAAAGGCAACCGGTCCGCAGAAAGAAGTCGTGACTGCAGTCAGAAGTCCGGTGGCAATCAGCAGCAGGTTACGGATGCGCCGGATGTTTACACCCAGATTCTCGGCATACCGCGGTCCCAGCAGCAGGGCGTTGAGAGGTTTGATAAGCAGAACGGCCGTAAACAGTCCCAGTAAAGTAACGGCTGAAAATACCGGAAGCTGTTGCAATGATACCCCGCCGAAGTTTCCCAGTCCCCAGATCATGTAGGAATGTACTCCTTCAGCCGTAGCGAAAAAATTAAGCAATGAGATAGCGGATGAGGTGATATAGCCGATCATGATACCGGCGATGAGCAGCATGACACTGTTCCGGATCAGCGTTGAAAGA
>ENA-OQAA01001221-OQAA01001221.1-human-gut-metagenome-genome-assembly--contig:-NODE-1221-length-13797-cov-4.699268_pt1 | contig 13797 bp, 16 predicted proteins | sample MGYA00242489_ERZ504515 | MGnify/ENA primary metagenome ERZ504515 (study PRJEB26092, sample SAMD00036237) | human gut metagenome | host: Homo sapiens | study: EMG produced TPA metagenomics assembly of...
TTCGCAATACCCGCACCAAATGGGAAAAGAAAGACCCAGAAAACGGGCGGTATATGTGGGACTTCTCCGTTATCAAAGACCTTTTGATGAATCCCGTCTACACCGGGGCGATTGCTTCCCAGAAAAAAGACTACCGCTTCAAAATCGGCACGATTGGGGAAAAGAAGCCGGAGGACTGGATTGTGGTGGAGGGACAGCATGAACCGCTGATTGACCGCATGAGTTTTGATATTGTGCAGAACAAGCTGAAATCCCGCCAGCGTCCGGGGCAGACCAATGAAATCAGCCTGTTTGCCGGATTGATAAAATGCGGCGAGTGTGGGAAGTCGCTGACGGTACGCTACACAAACGCAAAACATCCCCAGCGGATTTACTCCTGCAAGACCTACAATGCCTTTGGAAAGAACCACTGCACCCAGCACCGGATTGATTATTGCACCCTTTACAGCCATGTGCTGCGGAAAATCCGGGAATGTGCCAGAGCTGCCTGATGGACGGGGAAGCGGTTGCCGACCGCCTGACCAATACCTGTGAAGCCGAGCAGCGGGAACAGCGGGAAGCAATGGAACGCTCCCTTACAAGGGACGAGGAACGGATTGAGGTTCTGGACAAAATGGTCATGCGGCTTTATGAGGATATGATTGCAGGGCGTATCAGTGAGCAGAATTTCAACACCATGCTGGAAAAGACACAGACCGAGCAGACGGAGCTTAAAACAAAAGTGTCCGAGGGCAGAAAGCGGCTGTCCGATGAAGTCCAGCTTGCCAATGATGCAAAACAATGGGTGGAAGCCATTCAGGAATACGCCAACATCACAGAGCTGGACGCAGCCACCCTCAACCGCTTAATCAAAGAAATCGTTGTGCATGAGCGCATTGACGAAGATAAAACAAGACACATTTCTATCGAAATTCATTTTAATCTCAAACCCATCCCGGAGGTGGAACAGGTCACTGCCTGACCTGTCCCGCCGGGACGGTTCTCTTAACAACACCATATAGATTTTTTGTACGCCGCCGCCCGCCATCGAGCAGAGTTTTTACACCTAATTGGGGATGAAACAGCTTATGAGTGGCGGTGGTGTGATCCTGATCGGTACACAGTTAATTCCGCTTTTGAGTGGATTATTTGGTTAAAGGAAAGGAGTAGAGATCCATGTTCAGTCAAATTTTTGATGCGATTGAGGAATGGATGAGGGAACTTCTAACAGGTATGATCAGTTCTAACCTGGACCGTATGTTTACGGATGTCAATCAGAAGACAAGTGAGATTGCGGGCCAGGTTGGACAGACACCACAAGGATGGAATGGCAGTATCTTTAGTATGATCGAAGGATTGTCGAATTCGGTCATCATGCCGATTGCAGGCATCATCATAACTTTTGTATTGTGTTATGAATTGATTTCCATGCTGACAGAACGTAATAACATGCATGATATTGATACATGGATGTTCTTTAAATATTTTGTGAAAATGTGGATCGCCGTTTATCTGGTAAGCAATACATTTACCATTACGATGGCAGTCTTTGATGTAGGACAAAGCGTCGTAAACTCGGCGGCAGGGCTGGTTTCCGGAGACACATCCATTGATATCAGCTCTGCGATCACAGATTTATCAGCTACATTGGAAAGCATGGAGATTGGAGAACTTGTGATATTGGCATTGGAAACTTTGATCGTAAGTTTCTGTATGAAGATTATGTCTGTACTCATTACGGTTATCTTGTATGTCCGTATGATAGAAATTTACCTTTATACCTCAGTTGCACCGATCCCATTCGCAACGATGAGCAACAGAGAGTGGGGACAGATCGGAACGAATTATTTCAGAGGACTCTTTGCCCTGGCATTCCAGGCATTTCTGATGATGGTATGTGTTGCTATTTACGCAGTATTAGTGGCAGGCATCCAGTTTTCAGATAATCTGAGTTCTTCATTATTTGGTGTGATGGCATATACGGTGATCTTATGTTTCAGTCTGTTCAAGACAGGATCACTCAGTAAGTCGATCTTTAATGCACATTAGAAAAGAAAGGAAGTGAAACACATGGCGTATGTGAGTGTGCCGAAAGATTTAACGAAAGTAAAGAATAAAGTGGCATTTAATCTTACAAAAAGACAGCTGATCTGTATTGGTATTGGAGCAGCTATGGGAATTCCCTGCTATTTTCTCTTTAGAAATGCTCTTGGAATCAATAATGCTGCAGTCCTTATGGTACTTATGATGCTGCCGGCCTTTTTGTTTGCCATGTATGAGAAAGATGGAATGCATCTGGAAGACGTATTGATGCATGTGATCCGGGTGAAATTTATCCGGCCATCTGTCAGAAAATATGAAACTGAAAACTATTATGAATCAGATCCGGATGGAGAAGATCAGAAAACGATGAGAAAGGAAGAAAGGAAAGGGGGAAAAAGCGGTGGTAAGAAAAAGAAAAAAGACCGCAAATAAAAAGAAGAATGGAAAAAAAGATGTAAAGAAACTTACCGTTCAACAGACCATTGCCTACAAAGAAATGGGGAGGGATGGTATTTGCAGGGTGCAGGGAAATGTCTATTCCAAATGTATCCGGTTTTACGATATCAACTATCAGTTAGCACAGAATGAAGATAAGAATGCAATCTTTGAAAACTGGTGTGATTCCTAAATTATTTTGACAGCAGCATCCATTTTCAGCTCAGTTTTATCAATCACAAGAGCAGCATGAAGGAATTCGAGCAGGTGATCAAGATCAGTCCACAGGGAGATGCTTATGATGATATCCGTATGGAATATGCCAACATGCTGAAAAAACAGCTTGCAAGAGGAAACAATGGTTTGGTGAAAACGAAATACATCACTTTTTCTATTGAAGCGGAAAATATCCGGGAAGCAAAACCAAAGCTGGAGCGTATTGAGTCTGATATTTTAAATAACTTTAAGATCCTTGGTGTGATGGCATATCCTCTGAATGGAGAGGAGCGACTGCGGATTCTGTATGAAACGTTTAATCCGGATTCTACAGTGGAATTCCAGTTTGATTATGGATCTATGATTAAAACGGGGTTAAACACAAAAGATTATATCGCACCTACCAGTTTTGTGTTTAAGGATGGGAAAACCTTCCAGATGGGAAATACGATGGGGGCGGTTTCTTATTTACAGATCCTTGCTCCGGAGTTGACGGATAAGATGCTGGCAGAGTTTTTGGATATTGATAAGGACTTGATTGTAAATCTTCATATTCAGTCTGTGGATCAGATGAAAGCGATCAAGCTGGTAAAAAGTAAAGTAACGGATATCAATAGAATGAAAATTGAAGAGCAGAAAAAAGCAGTAAGAGCAGGGTACGATATGGATATCATTCCGTCGGATCTGAATACCTATGGAGGGGAAGCAAAACGGCTTTTGGAAGATCTGCAGTCACGAAATGAGCGTATGTTCCTTGTAACAGCGCTCTTTTTAAATACCGCAAAAAGCAAGCAGGAATTGGAAAATGCGATCTTTCAAACAGCCGGTATCGCACAGAAATATAATTGTATGTTAAAGCGTCTGGACTATCAGCAGGAAGAAGGACTTATGAGCAGTCTTCCGCTTGGTGTAAATCATATTCCAATCAAGAGAGCGTTGACAACGACCAGTACAGCGATTTTCGTACCATTTACCACACAGGAATTATTCATGGGCGGCGATTCTTTGTATTATGGATTGAATGCTACCAGCAATAATCTGATCATGGTAGACAGGAAGAAGTCGAAAAATCCAAATGGTCTGATTCTTGGTACACCGGGATCGGGAAAATCTTTTGCGGCAAAAAGGGAAATGACGAATGTATTTTTCACAACTAAGGATGACATTATCATTGGAGATCCGGAAGGTGAGTATTATCCATTGGTTCATGCTTTGGGAGGACAGGTCATCCATATTTCCCCAAACAGTAAGGATTATATCAATCCGATGGATATCAATATGAATTATTCTGAGGATGATAATCCGTTGGGAGTAAAATCTGACTTTATTTTATCCCTTTGCGAATTGATCATGGGAAGCCGGGACGGAATTGAAGCAGAAGAAAAGTCTGTTATTGACCGATGCCTTCCCCTTGTATATCAGAACTATTTTTCTGATCCGAAACCGGAAAATATGCCGACTCTTGGAGATCTGTATGACTGTCTCCGCAAACAGAAAGAACCACAGGCACAGAGGATTGCCACAGCTCTGGAAATCTATGTCAACGGATCTTTGAAGGTGTTCAATCACCAGACGAATGTAGAGCTGAATAACAGGATTGTCTGCTTTGATATCAAGGAGCTCGGAAAGCAGTTAAAAAAACTTGGAATGCTCATCATACAGGATCAGGTGTGGAACCGGGTGACGATCAACCGTGGCGTAAAATCTACCTGGTACTATATCGATGAATTCCATCTTCTTCTAAAAGAAGAGCAGACGGCATCTTATTCGGTAGAGATCTTCAAGAGGTTTCGGAAGTGGGGCGGAATCCCAACTGGAATCACGCAGATATAAAGGATCTCCTTTCCAGCCGGGAAATTGAAAATATTTTTGAAAACAGTGATTTTATTTTGATGTTAAACCAGGCTGCAGGTGATCGTCAGATCCTGGCGAAACAATTAAATATCTCACCGTATCAGTGTCTTATGTTACGAATTCCGGGGAAGGGGAAGGGCTTCTCTTTTATGGGACAACGATCATTCCGTTTAAGGATAAATTTGATAAGTCCCTGAAGTTATATTCTCTCATGACAACAAAGCCGGAAGAAGTGGAACAAAGAGAAAAGGAAGGAGGCGGAAGTCTTGGCAGGGAAAGAACTGAAAGGAAGAGAGAAAGTTGTCAGTAAAATGACAAGAGACGGTCTGACGGAAGAAAATCTGGCAGATGGTTCTGTAAAAGATATCAGCCATAAAAGCCGAGGCAGACCGCTGGAAATGAAACAGGACTTTGTTTTTGACCGGGAAAAGAAGAAAGACAAGCTGTCAGATGGACAAAGCGAGGAACGGAATCTGCAAAAAAAGCAGATCCGAAACTCCTCTTTGCGAAAAGAAGCAATATCTGAGGAACCTATTTTAGAAGAATCTGTGTTAGACGGAGAGGGAGCTGGGGAGAAAAACGTATCTGAAAAATCTCCCCAATACAAGAAAAAGTTTCGGGAACATGCGCAGATACCGGAAGATGACTCCTTGACCGGACAGAAGAAAAAGATCCGGAAAAAGCAGATCCAGAAACAGATGAGAAAAGAGCAGGCAAAATCCGGAAGGTTATCCTTTGATGATGAGGAAAATCAGATGGTAAAAGGACCGGGGATGAAACCGGGCAGAACCATTGGAAGGTATGCGGTAAGAGATGCAATTTCAAAAGGGGTATCGGATTCAGAAGAAGAGGAACAGGATGTTGCAACGGAAACGGTTCAGTTTGCAGAAAGAGGAACCGAAACAGCGGTAAGAGGTCTGCGCTATGCACAGCTTCGGAGCCAGCGTGCAGATGTAAAGGCAAACCGGAGAGGATATCATCTGGATGAAACCGGAGAAAAGTTAAAATTTGGTATGAGTGACAGCATGGGAAAAGCAGGGGCGGAGGAAACGGTCAAAAGGTCGGAAGAGAAGAAAAGGGTTCTGAACCGCTTTTTCCAGAGAAAACGATATAAGGATGCCTATCGGGCTGCCAGAACAGGAAAAACTGCAGGCAGTGCAGGTGGGGCGGCAACTGTTGCGGTGTTGAGAATATAACCGTGAAAGCGAAGATCGCATTAAAAGAGATTGTGAAGCGGAATCGGGCTGTATTTTTCGGCGCCGGTATTTTTGTGCTCTTATTTCTGATCGTGGCAGTATCTTTGGGAAGCTGCAGCGCTTCCATACAAGGGGGCGGCTCTGTGATCGAGATCACCACATATCCGGGAACGGATGAAGATATCTATGCGGCTGAGAACTACTATGTTTCTTTGGAAACGGCTTTGAACCAGCAGATCAATGAGATGGAAGCCACTCATTCGGACTATGATGAATACCAGTACAACGTAGGCGAGATCGCTCATAATCCCTATCATCTGATCTCCTATCTGACAGCAAAATATGGGGATTGGAAATTTGAAGATATCAAGGATGAATTACAGGCTTTATTTGAAGCACAGTACAGCTTGGATACGGAAAGCAAAACAGAAACCGTAACAGAAACGAAGACAGTACGGGTAGGGGAATCCTTAGGGAACGTAGTTACCAGCGGTTACTGTAATTGTTCCATCTGTTGTGGACAATGGTCAGGCGGTCCTACAGCGAGTGGCGTTTATCCAACCGCAAACCATACGATCGCGGTAGATGCTTCTGATCCATTTGTTCCGATGGGAACAAAGATTGTGATGAATGGCGTGGAATATACCGTAGAGGATACGGGAGCTTTGCAAGATATGGAGTGCAGTTCGACGTTTACTATGATAATCATAGTGCAGCATCCGCACATGGTCATAAGACCTGGGAAGCGTTTATTGCGGATAGTAACGGAAGCAATGAAGTGACAGTAACGAATACGACAACGAAGAAGATCTTGTATGTTACCTTAGGGAATACGGGATTTGATGCAGTCGCAAGAGCAAATCTGAATGAAGAACAGATGATCTTATATAATGCTTTGAACACCACCTATGGCAACAGAAATTACTTGTGGGATATAGGAAATATCTCCACAGGCTCCGGTTCGGACGGAATGAGTTATGAGATACCGCCGGAAGCATTACAAGATGAAGAATTTGCCCGGATGATCCGGGAAGCTGAGAAATATCTGGGAGTCCCGTATGTATGGGGAGGATATTCTCCTTCTGGATTTGACTGCTCCGGATTTGTATCCTATGTGATCAATCATTGTGGAAACGGATGGAATCTGGGAAGGCAGACCGCAGAGGGATTGCGAAACAGTTGTACGTTTGTTTCTCCGGGAGATGCAAAACCGGGGGATCTGATCTTTTTCCAGGGAACGTACAGTACGCCAGGAGCAAGCCATGTGGGTATCTATGTGGGAAATAACATGATGATCCATTGTGGGGATCCGATCCATTATTCCAATATCGGTACAGCATACTGGCAGCAACATTTTATGTGTTTTGGCAGATTGCCATAAGAAAAGGAGAGTGAAAGATTTGAATAAAAAAATCAAGAAATATATGGAGGAGATCCATAAGACAGAACAGAAGATCGCTGATCTTCAGCAGTATCTCAAAGGACTTCATGCTGCTTTGAAACAGGAAGAAGATAATGAGATGATCAAAAGCATCCGTGGAATGAAATTAGACAGTCATGCCCTGCATGATCTTCTGAATGGAATCCAGGAAGGAACCGTAAAATTTCAGGTCAGCCAGGAGTCTGAGGAAGAAGGAACAGGCTCCTTTGTATTTACAGAAAAGAAAGAGGAGGGACATCCGTATGGTGAAATGGAAAAAACTGAATAAGAAAGTGGCAGGAGTATTGTTAGGCGTTATGGTGCTTTTTTCTGCATCCACAACAGCCTTTGCATATGTGGATCCGTCGGCAGAGACGACAAATACAGAAGCGGCACAGACGGAGACGGTACAGAATAAAGAAACAGAAAAGCCGGCAGATGAGGGGGTTCTGCCGGAAAATAATAAAACAGAGAAGAAAGAAGATGCTTTTACAGAACCGGGAAATGGGGAAGTCCAGGATGATATCCAGAATGGATCCAGTAAAGAATTCCTTACGATCACAACAAAGAATAACAATACCTTTTATCTTGTGATTGACCGTAGTTCTACCTCCCAGAATGTATATCTGTTATCTCAGGTAGATGAAAATGATCTGAAGGAATTTGTGGATCAGGAAAAAGAGCCGGCAACTGTCACACCCACTCCGCAGGTAGTCATCGATGAAAATAAAACCGAAGAAACCGATAAAAAAGAAGAGATAGCAAAGCCAGAAAAAGAGAAGATGCCACAAGCGAATATGGGAGCAATGGCAGCGATCCTTATTCTTGCGTTAGGTGGAGTTGCAGCTTATTACTACTTCAAGATCTATAAGCCAAAGAAAGAGGAAGAAGAGGATTTTGAAGAGGAAGGACTGGAAACAAGTGACGGATTGGAGATCATCAATGAGGATGAATTTGAAGACCGGGAAGAAGAAAATGAATAAAAAATAAAAAAAATGAGTGGAACGCCCTGTATTTTTGGGGCGTTTCCTTTCGTTATATGAAGGAGGTAATAAGTTATGTATTTAGTAATTGCAGAAAAACCAAGCGTGTCCAAAGCGATTGCGGAAGTGATCGGGGCATCAAAAAAAGAAGAAGGGTATCTGGAGGGAAGGGCTGCATTGTCAGTTGGTGTTTTGGTCATCTTGCAGAATATGTTCCACCGGATTCTTATGATGAAAGGTTCACCAGATGGCTGTATGAGGATCTTCCGATCATCCCAGAAGAATGGAAACTGGCAGTATCCAAAGATAAGAAAGAACAGTTCTATATTTTGAAAAAGCTGCTGAACCGCCCAGATATCGAGTTTGTGGTAAATGCCTGTGACGCCGGACGGGAAGGAGAACTTATCTTTAAGCATGTATATGATCTGTCCAGAAGTAAAAAACCGGTCAAGAGATTATGGATCAGTTCATTGGAAAGTTCTTCGATCTTAGAAGGGATAGAACATCTGAAAGCTGGAGAAACCTATCATAATCTGGCAGAAGCAGCGGTTTGCCGGGCACAGGCAGACTGGCTTGTCGGTATGAATGCGACAAGAGCTTACACAACAAAATATTTTAAAAAGCTGACAGTAGGACGCGTGCAGACGCCGACACTTGCCATGCTTGTCGAAAGACAGAAGCAGATTTCAGGTTTCAAAAAAGAAAAATATTTTAATGTGGTTTTGGATTGTGATGGACTGATCGCAGAGAAGAAGAAAATCTTCGATGTGGAAGAAGCAGAAAGAGTGTGGAAAACCTGTCAGGGCAGTGATGCGATTGTGGAAAAGGTGGAGTCAAAGGAAAAGACGGTAAAACCGCCGAAACTGTATGACCTGACAAGCCTACAGAGAGAGGCGAACCGTATCTATGGAATGACTGCTCAGCAAACATTAAATGCGGCGCAGAGCCTGTATGAGCAGAAGCTGATCACTTATCCGCGTACAGACAGCCAGTATTTGACAAGTGATATGGAAGAAACAGCGAAACAAGTGATCCGTAAGATCCATGAGAAATATCAATTGCTGGGACCGTTTGACCAGCCCAAAACACCGGATGTAAAGAAGGTGCTGAATGACAAGAAGTATCAGATCATCATGCAATCATTCCTACGGTAGAACTTGCAGAATTTGATTTTTCTAAGTTAAGAGAATGGGAACAGAAGATTTTATTCCTGATCGCAGTACATACCGTAGAAGCAATGGAAGAAGATCATGTATTCATGGAGACAGAGGTGGAAGTGCGATGTCAGGATGAGATTTTTAAAGCAAAAGGGAAAGTGGTCAAGCAGAACGGTTGGAAACTTTTTGAAGAATGCTTCAAGAATGAGGATGGACTTGCTATAGAAAACCCGGCGGATGCAGGGAAGGACAGCATTCCAAAAGTAGAAGCAGATCATAAGTTTTACAACGTATCCGCAGCGAAGACGGAACATTTTACAGCACCACCGAAACCGTATAGTGAGGATACCCTGCTTGCAGCTATGGAGACTGCTGGAAATAAAGAATTTGAGGAAGATACCGAGAAGAAAGGGCTGGGCACTCCGGCAACAAGAGCAGGGATCATAGAAAAACTGATCGCTTCCCAGTATGCGGTACGAAAAGGTAAACAGATACTTCCGACAGAGGACGGAAAAGTATTGATCGATATCTTACCGGATTTCTTGAAGTCTGCCACCATGACAGCGGAATGGGAAACCAACTGTTAGAGATGGAGCAGGGAAAGATGGCTCCGGGACAGTTTATGACAGGTATCGAAAAACTGCTTTCCATGATGCTGAATCATTGTGACTCCATTCCGGAAGAAGAGACACGAAGGTTCCAGAAAAAAGAGAGCTTGGGAACCTGTCCGGTCTGTGGCGGCCTGGTCTATGAAGGAAAGAAAAATTTCTATTGCGGTAACCGTGAATGTAATTTCTGTCTCTGGAAAGAAAACAAGTATTTACAGAGCATGGAAAAGGATATGGATGCCAGGATGACTGCTGAGCTTCTGAAAAATGGAAGTGTTCATGTGAAGGATCTGTATTCCAGAAAGAAAGATCTGTATTTTGAAGCAGATCTGCATATGGAAACCGATGAAAACGGGAGAGTGACATTTTCATTATCTTTCCCGAAAAGAAAAACAATGAAGAAAAATAAGAGAAAATAGGAGGAATAAAATATGGAATTTAATCAATTTGTTAACGAAGTAAAGGGAGGAATCAAACAGTTTCTTCCGATTGAATATGAAGATGCACAGGTAAGAATTGAAGAGGTAAAGAAATTAAATGAGAATTATCTCGGAATTACGGTCTTAAAAGAAAATCAGGTAATCGCTCCCACTTTTAATCTGAATCAATTGTACAAAATGTATCAGTCAGATCCAGAGATTTCTATGGGAAGCATTTTGAGAAGCATTACGGAACTGGTGCTTGATGTACCGGAGCAGTTTAATCCGAAGAGCATTACAGAATATGAGAATGCAAAGAAGAAGCTGTTCATCCGCGTATCTTCGGCAGAAAAAAATGAAGAAATGCTGCAGAACGTACCTCACCAGATGAGAGAAGATCTGGCAATTACCTATCATCTTGCCATCCGCATTGATGATATTGGGGTGGGTTCTACGACGATCACGAATGATATTTTAAAGCGTTATGGGATCAGTGAGGAACAGCTTCATGCAGATGCTATGGAAAACAGTCCGAATGTCAGACCCATCCATGTGATGGTAATGGGAAGTATGATCGAGCAGCTTATGGGAATGGGACCAGAAACAATTCTGAAAGATGAATCTGTTCAGAGTATTGCAGAAGTTATCTCAAATGGAATGGGAAGTGAGAATCCGATGTTTATTGTAACGAACTCACAGACAGTAGGTGGAGCAGGTGTGATTTTTTATCCGGAAGTAATGGATCAGATCGGGGAAGGCTTTCAGGGAAACTTTTTTATTCTGCCTTCTTCCACTCATGAAACATTAGTCATTCCGGATAATGGAGCATTTGATTACCGGGTTCTGGAGGATATGGTCCAGACGATCAATGAAAATGAAGTCGCTCCGGAAGAACGACTTTCCGATCATGTCTATCATTATGATGTGAAAGACCGGGTATTTGAAAGGGCAGATAAATTTGCAGAGCGTCAGAAAGAAAAGGCAGCCAAGCTTGATAAAAATGAACATACCGGAAAAGAGCAGAAGATGGAGCATCCAAAACCAAAGAAACATGCTATGGAATTATAGAAGTGTAGAGTCCGTATAACAATAAGATGGGAATCCCTCATACACACGGCTGTATGGGGGATTTTTTAAAAGAGAAAGAGAGGAAATGAATGAGTGAAGAATTGACAAAAACTAAATTACTTCCCATACAGGGGAAAGATATGGACAGTATCATGCAAAACCTGGAAACAGGAGTCGCAGAACTATTTACCAGTGAACGGTATCAGGAATATTTGAAGACAATGTCAAAATTCCATAATTATTCTTTTAATAATACGCTGTTGATCGCCATGCAAAGACCGGATGCCACCTTAGTAACGGGATATCGGAACTGGCAGTCTATGGGCAGACAGGTAAAAAAAGGGGAGAAGGGAATCACCATTATCGCACCGGCGCCAATCAAAAGAAAAAAGGAGCAGGCAGTATTGGATCAGGATCAGAAACCGGTGATCGGTCCGGATGGAAAACCAAAGACGGAAGAGGTGGAGGTCACACTTCCTTGTTTCAAGGCGATTACAGTATTTGATATTGAACAGACCACAGGAGAGCCGATCCAGACACTTGCTCCTGAAATCCTGACAGCGGCAGTAGAAGATTTTGACTTATTCCTGCAAGCAATCCGGGAAATCTCACCAGTACCGATACGATTCGATGCGATCGAAGGATCTGCAAACGGTTATTATCACAACCTGGATAAAGAAATCGTGATCAAAAAAGATATGAGCCAGAGCCAGACTTTAAAAACAGCAATCCATGAAACCGCACATGCAAGGTTACATGACAAGGAGATCATGGAAAGCCAGGGCATCGAGAAGGACCGGCTGACAAAAGAAGTGGAAGCAGAGTCAGTCGCGTATTGTGTGTGCTCTGCCTTTGAACTGGATACGTCAGAATACAGTTTTCCGTATATTGCAGGTTGGAGCAGTGGAAAAGAAATGAGAGAACTGAAAGCCTCTATGGATGTGATCCGTAAGACAGCAGGAGAAATGATCGATGAACTGACAGAAAAAATAGAAATGATGCTGGAACAGAAACAAGAGAAATTAATTGCTGCCGTAGAAGCTGCCGGATACCGTTTTGCAAAAGAAGAAAGCAATTCCCAACATCTGCAGTTTATTCCAGACGGCACTCATAGGATGCAGGGACATTTATTTGCAAAATCCTGGAATGAAGTGGAACGATGGGTAGAAGCAATCATAGAAAAAGGAGATCCGATCCAGAAAGAACGTGTAGAGCGAGTGATATATCCGGAACGGTTTGAACAGAGTTTTGAAGAAATGATGTTTACAAGGAAAGAATGCAGGCTCTCAATCTATCATTTGGATAAAAATGGATCTGGAAGAGATCAATTATTTGTGGGAATGGAAGACCTGCAGGAAAAAGGGATCACGATAACTGCGGATCAGTATCGATGTGTTTATTCCAGCCTGTATCTGCCAAATGAAGATATGAATGCGATTTACAGTATTTTTAATGATGATCCACCGGCTGATTATAAGGCACACTCCCTGTCTGTCAGTGATGTTGTGATCATGAATCAGAATGGGGATATGAAAGCATATTTTGTGGATCGCTTTGGATTCCAGGAACTTCCGGATTTTGTAGAAGAGAGAAAAAAGATACTCGGAATGGAAAATGACATTCAGAAAAAGGATATCTTAGAGCAAACGAGTTGTATCAGCTTCTATGCGGCAGAGTGTTCAGAGTTTCCGATATTAGGAGAAGTTCATCATGATCTTACTTTGCCGGAAGCTTTAGAAGCGTATGAGAAGATACCTGCAGAACGAATGAATGGGCTCAAATCTGTTGGTTTTAACCTGCAGGAAGGCGGTGATTATGACGGAATGATGGATCTGATGGTTGCCGGAAGATCACAAAGAGAGATCTTAGATTCCATACCATTTTACAGGGAGAACAAGTTGGTGCAGGAAGCCCTGAAACGTGTAGAACAATATATCGACAAAAAGCCTCTGAATGTAGAGAAAACCAGACCAAAAGAAGAAAAAGGAGAGATACAGAAAACCAAATCTCAAAAAAGAAGGGAGGATATGAGCTTATGAGTAAGTAACATTTGAAGAAGATGAATTGACGGTTGTGGCTCTTTTCCACGAAAACACAAGAAAAGATACGATAGATATTTTGAAGGATACCTTAGAGGCATTAGAAGAAGCGAAAGAAGATCCATTGGAAGACGATCTGCTGGAAACGATTGCCTCTGCAATCAGTAAGTTACAGATGATCGAAGATAAATATTATTATTCCCTGGATCTGAATCGTTATCTGAATAACCTGGAGGATGATGCTTAATGAAGAATGATCAATTTGACAGTTTACCGAGTAAGACCGTAATTCGGAAGGGAGAGACCTCTGGCATCTTCCTATCAGGAAGCGGTAAGCAGGAACTTGCCGATACGGATTGAATATTACCGGCAGATAGATC
>ENA-OQAA01001222-OQAA01001222.1-human-gut-metagenome-genome-assembly--contig:-NODE-1222-length-13792-cov-2.112989_pt1 | contig 13792 bp, 17 predicted proteins | sample MGYA00242489_ERZ504515 | MGnify/ENA primary metagenome ERZ504515 (study PRJEB26092, sample SAMD00036237) | human gut metagenome | host: Homo sapiens | study: EMG produced TPA metagenomics assembly of...
TTCGGCCATTGGCTTCTCATACGTTTGGACAGCGACCACTTACCGACCATTCTTTCACCAAGAGTCTTTTCTGAATCATTGACACGGGAAAGCCGAACTTTTTGTTTACTCTCGTCAGCATCGCCGACAAGTTCCAATATGTTGTCAGAAAGTTGATAAATCTCAAGTTCTTCTCCATTCCAATCAATCTTATTCCCATCCTTTATACTCCATTGGCCTTTATTCAATGCTGCAAATTGTCCAAAACCGCCACTAACGGCATCTCGCCATTCGACCTGAACACCATACTCTTTACGCGAAAATTCGTATATGACGCAGGGAGCCACTCATGAAATTTCTTAATTAACACGTCTTTCACCTCCCATCTTCCGATAATGTGTTCCGAAATGGGGGTGAGAATCTCACCTTTCTCCTCATAATTATAGACGAAATACTTTAGACTCTCATAGAAATCACGCCAACCCGTGAGCTTGTCGAACCGGCATTCACGATAAAGTTGCCCATCAAGCTCCTCATCATAAATTGACAAGGCATTGAAGACGAGATAAATGAAATCATGCTTTCCATTGGTTCTGTCGATGGGTCACAATTACGTCGGCAAGAATCTCGTCGAGACGATTTATATATGGAGCGAGACTCATGTTGCCGCTTTGCACATAAGCTGCATGAAAGAATCCCACAATATCCAATGCGAAAGTTGGGCGATTATATTCAAAAAAATCGTCTTCATTGCCGACATACTTGGAGTAGAGCGCTCTTCCATAACCTTGACCGTAGGGTTGTCCATACACAGCCGGGGCATCGGTAGTGAAGTTTACATCTTCCATGGAGTTCTTCATCGCATCGATAATCTGTCGCATAGCCTCCCAAAGAGGAGTCAGGTCACGGATTCGGGAAACTTGTGTCACCATTCCACATTCTTCTTGGTTGTGAAACTCCTGCCAAAGGTTGATGGCGCGGTGGGCGGTACGTGCAAGAGCCTCTTCTACAGAGCGTCCCTGCAGCAGGTCGCCTATAAGCGAAGCATAGTCATAGCCAAAGTCTGGCAACATGAAAGGAGTACTGAGCAGATAGTCGGCAGTACCTTCCCATTCCGCGAGCATTTCAATATTTCCTTGCTGGCATGAGTTGAATATAAGAGCGTCAAGAGTCTGGCCCGATTGGCGGATAGCGTCTCCCAATTGTGCGGATGTCATATATTTGCGGTTATCATAGAGGGTAGCCCGCGTTTTAGACTCAGTCTCTTCCTCATAAATTTCACTAAATGGATAAAACGCCTTTCCGTGTCCGCCAATTACAAGCAGATAATGGCGGTTGGGGTATTTCTCTACCGACCAGCGGATAAAATCCGTCAGTTCCTTGGGGTCGGTAATGGCAAAATCCTCACCGGGATCGAATGTCGGGTCTTCGGTCAAAACGCCATTCTGCGCGGTGTAACGGTGCGTACCGTTGTGCGCTTCGCCTTCTCCTTCACCGGAGTTTTTATGCAGTACCGTAACGGCAACGTTGTCATCCGATACTGCTGCTGCTTGCCGGGCACTCTCCATTAAAGTAATGTCATGTATTTTGTCGCCGCCCGACATGTAGAACATGAGACAGTAGCCACTCGGTGTGGGATCCGGTTCCGGAACGAAGTAGATTCGTTGTCATCGGAACAGGATGACAGAGCCGTTAGCGCAATAAACAGCGCCAGTATATGGTTGAGATATTTGTGCATCGTTTCTTGAAATTTGAGATTCATAAATTATGTCGTTTCGTAAACTCAGTTTCTTACAAATATGTACTTATGGTCAGGATTTATCTCTCCTGACGAGTCTAAGGGATCATGATAGGCTATAATCAAGGTATTGTCGTTGTCTTCCAATGTGATTTGGTGATTTACGGCAGAGAGTACGAACCCAGTATCTTCATAAACCGCCCACTGAAAATCTTCATATATCGGCTCTTGGCCAGAATAGAGAGTGTACATGGTAGAGACGGCCGTTTTCTCTATACTCAACCCATCTTTGCTCAGGCATGTTTTCTGTTATTTCCACCCATTCGCCATCTTTCTTTTCGTAGCCTTTGGTCATAGTCCACTTTCCGACCATTCGCTCAGCAAGGCTCTTGTGATTGTCATCCATGCGATGGAAAAGTATTTTAGATATACAATAGCCTCCGCTTGCTCCAAGGCCTAACTCAAGTTCATTTTCAGTGAGTTTTAAAATCTTAAAACTTGTATTGTTTATATTAATGGTATACGTTTCATCGTCCGAGTCCCCCCAATTGGTTAAATCCATTACAGAAACGCCTTCGACTGTCGTTTTCAGCACAACTTCACCATTGGAGCGGAAAGACAAAGACAAGTATCCTTCTCCCGGCGTGTCCCTCTCTTCCCAACCGCCGTCAGCCTCTCTTACATATCTTGAAACATATTCCCACTTACCAATCAAGTGCTCGGCCATCGGTGTCAGAACCAATCCGCTATCGTGCAATTTAAACACATAATCAACGAGGCTTCATAGAAATTGCCCCACCCGGTCAACTGATCAAACCGGCATTTATGATAAGATTCCCGTTCTTCTTGACTAAACGAGTAGAAACTAAGGTTGGTATAGACATTGTAGATATAATCATGCTTGCCATCCGTCTGCCGGTGAGCAACCACAATATTTTTCAAGACCTCATCAAGACGGTTTACATAAGAAGCAAGCCGCATATTGCCACTTTGTATTGCCGCCGAATGAATGAAGTTCACAATATCCACGGCACGGGTGACACGCAACTCCTGAAAAAAATCGTCATAGTCAACTTCATATTTGGAAAAAAGAGCACGAAGGTAACCTTGTCCGTAGGTCTCACCATATACAGCCGGCAGGTCGGTGGTGACATTCACCACATCCATCGTGTTGTGCATACAATCGATGGTCTCGCGAAGAACGTCCCACAGTGCTGTCAGGTCACGTAACCGGGTCACTTCCACAACCATGCCGGACAGTTCTTCATCATGAAATTCTTGCCACAAATTGATGGTACGGTCTACAGTCCGCTGAAGGGTTTCTTCCACACCACGTTCCTGACGCAGATCGTTGACAAGCGAAATATAATCGTAGGCATAATCCGGGATGGAAAAAGGCGAACCCAAAAGATAATCGGCTGTACCCTCCCAGTCGGCAAGCATCTCTATACTGCCCTGCTGGCATGAATGGAGGATGAGGGCATCGAGGTTGATGCCGGATTGGCGGATGGCATCGCCAAGCTGGGAAGAAGTCATAACTTTTCCTTTGTCCAACAATGTAGCCCGGCTCTGTGGCCCGTCAGTGCCTGTTTCTTCTTCCGGCAAATCGATTGAGGGAAGGAATCCTCCGCCATGGCCGCCAATGACAAGCAAATAACGGCGACCTTGGTATTGCTCTGCCGACCAGCGGATAAACTCGGAAAGGCGGGCGGGATCGGTGACGGCGAAGTCATCGATGGAGCCGAATTCGGTATCTTGTGTCAGCACCCCGTCCTGTGCGGTGTAGCGGCGCGTGCCGTTGTGCGCTTCGCCTTCTCCTTTGCCGGAGGCTTTCATCAGGATGGTAACCGCCACATCGTCGCCCGTGGCCTCGGCAGCCTGGCGTGCGCTTTCCATCAGGAGAATGTCGTGTTCGGGGTCGCCGCCCGACATGTAGAACATGAGGCAATAGCCGCTCGGTGTGGGGTCTGGCACGGGAACGGGTGTCGGTTCGTTGTCATCGCTGCAGGATGACAAGGTCGCCAATGAAAGGAGGTAGGCGACGAGATAATTCAGGTATTTGTTCATGTTGTTCATTCTTTTAATGTAAACAATGTATTATTTAAGATTCTATTTTATCGTCTTTCTTCATCCACATGCCAAGCGCCTTTGCCGCTTCTTCTTCCGGCATCACTTCCGATGATGTTCACGATGTTGTCGGCCGGCAGGCCGTTAATCTGGTACTTGATGTCTTCTGCCATACTTGAATTCTTTTATGGATTCTCTGATTTCGGCTGGAACTCGTTGATGCTAAGGAAATTGCCCCATCCTGTTTGCCGGTGGAACTTCAGCATCGGGTAGAGGACGGCATAGTCGGCATATTCATACTGTTGTCCGTTTGCGTCCTCTATCACGAAGTCGTTCCTGTTGTAGTATTCGGCGGGCATCCAAGTGATGCCTACGGTAAATTCGGGTATGATGCCTTCGTTATGGTGGCTTGCACGCACGGGCTGCATTTTCTGCAAAGCGTTGGACAACAGGTAGGCTTGGGTGGAAAGCGTCCCGTTCATGCAGTAGTTGGCGATGTGGTTGGCATAATAGTCGAGGTCGATGGAGTAACTGCCGGGATACTGGTCGAATTGGTAGATGGAATAGAGTTGGTAATAATCGAACAGCTCCAAGGACTCGGCGTCATTCTGGCAGCTGTTGCGTTCTTCGATGAGCGCGTCGGTGAAGAGGCGCATCTCGTCGAGCACGGGTTGCAACATGCGGGTGTCGGTCAGCGACAGGTCGTACGAGTTGTTGGTATCCAGACTTTTCCACAACTCCACCGTCAGCGGAACATATTCCTGCATAGCGGGCAGCACTTCGCTGTGTTGCTCCAGTTTGTCCATCAGCCGGCCGTAATGACCGCCGTAGCCGGGGGTGATGTGCGAGGCGCTGAGGATGTAGTCCGTGTAGTCGGCTATCTGGCAGATGTTCTCCATCATGTTCATCAGGCACACGTCCATATAGATGAGGTCGAAATGCACCCCCGACCGCTTCAGCCCTTCTTCCAGCTCGAAGATGGGAGATGGCTGTCCACGCCGGCTTCCTTAACGTTGTCGTCGAACACCACGCCGCGTGTGCTGCTGCCGGGCCAGTTGCTGGCTGGTCATAGACAGGCGTGAACTCCGAGCCGTGGTTCCACAGCACGAGGACATACCGCTTGGCGGGCATCCGCTCTGCCGCGTCGCTGATGAACGAGGCCAGGTGGTCGGGATTGTCCAGACGGTAGTCGGCATCGGCTATGCGCTCGTTTTCCATACCTGTGGGCGTGAGGCTGTAGAGCCGCGTGCCTTGGAACTGAGCATCATCGCCCGTTTGATAGGGGACTGAGAATTTCACCAGTCCGGTGAACTGCACCTTGTCCGAATAGCCGTAGCCTTCCACTTGCGAGAGGTTGTAGATGAGGGCATCATCCAAGTTTCCGCCGCCGCATCCGTAGAGCATGACGGTGTAGTCGGCGTCAGGTTCCGGTTCGGCGCTCTGTTCGGTGGTGGGGTCTTCATCGTCGCTGCAGGCGGTGAAGCCGAGCGGCAGGGTGGCGCACACTAACCACAGCAGGAGATGTGCGAAGGTGAATGTAGTTGTTTTCTTCATTGTGAATGAGAATTTGAGTGATTAAAGAATATGTTTATCAAAAACAATACTTTACCCCAGCCTGTATTGTGAAGGTGGTGTTGTATTGCGGTTGTTTGGTATGTTTCATATAATCCTTGGTCGTGGAGGTCAGTGCATAGTAGCAACGGCTTCCGCTTCCAGCTCGATATGGGGGTGGATACGGTAGCACACGCCCACGCCGCCCACCAGTCCGGCATCGAAACGGTTGTCGCGTTTGGAGATGAATTCATACCGGCGGTCGTAAGGTGCAAAGACAAACGACTCTTTTTCGGCTAAGAAATCATCTATCAGACTATCGTAGGTTCTTTCTGTACCTTTCACCCGGCTATCCGCCCAATAGCCCATGTAGCCGCCGGCATGGAGGAAGCCGCGTAACTTTTCACCGCCGAAAGAGAAGCGTGCCATTACGGGCAACGAGAGGTAGTGGTCGCGGCGGTCGCGGAAGCTTGGTCATAGGCACGTTGCATTGAGTAGCCCTTTTGCAGATATACAAAGTCGGCACGTACCGCCAGCCAGTCCAGGATGCCGTATTCCACGGGAATACCAACGGTCACTCCACCGCGCCCGTCGAAGTTGAAGTCGTATGCATATTGGGTATCAATGCTGTACTGGTTGTAAGCATAACCGGCGCTCACTCCCACTTTCCACTGCGCTGCTGCCCGGTCGGGCAACAGGCATCCTGCCAGAAGCAGCAGGCTGGTTACTATCCATTTATTTTGTTTCATATCTTTTTTCTTGTTTATTTTTATGTCTTAATCTTGTTATTGTCTCATTTTTTGCCATGCAGGAAGTCGATGGCGTATTCCAGTTGGTTGTCTATGTGCTGGCCGGTAAATTGTTCCACATCCAGTGGTACCGTGATGTCAGGTGTTATCCCTTTGCCTTCCAGTATTTCGCCTTCGGATGTACGTGACATCGATGTACTGGTATAAACATAATAGCTTACACTTGCACAATCCGGGTCGCCAAACTGCCCGGAGAAGGAGAAGTGTGTTTCAGAAGTCAAGGGACCATGACCTCCGAACGTGCGTGTGCCTATCACCGTGGCATAGGGCAATTTCTTGACCGGCTCTGCTGTCATTTCCGACATGCTCACTGACCAACTGTCTGTCAGCACTACCACTTGGCGGTCACCGATACAGTCGGTTTCGGGCAGTGGTTCCTCCATTTCGAGCAGTTCGCCTAATTTCCGTTGCGTGATGACTTGCGCCCGGAAAGGAACCCATTCGCCGTAGTCCAGCCGTCCCACTCCCATCTTGGTTCTTGTGTCGAACACGTGTATGTCTTCTTTCAACAGCGGTCCCAATACGGTGAACATGTCCAACAAATAGCCTCCCCCGTTGCTGCGAACGTCAATGATGACTCCCTTGATGTTCGGGTTGAACAAGAGTTGGTTGGCGTATTCGCGATAGACCGCGGCGGCAGCCTGCGCCACCTCTTCGCCCGATTTATTATGGTTCCCCAACTGGGCAATGATGCTGAAGTTGCTGAATCTTAGGTAGAGGATGTCATTGTCAATAACGTAGGTGAACATGTGGTCCAAGTCGGGATTGGGGTTATTATCGACGAACTCCCGGTCGTGCGTGATGCGTCCCTCCTTCTTCAGTTTGTCACGATATACCTGGAAGCCTTCGCGGGGGATATACTCCTGGTAGTCTTCCCTTTTCTTCACCTCCATTGCGCCGGGTTGGACATAGAAGAGCTGCTCCGTTTCTTCCGGACCTGCCTTCACATTCCTCAACTGGACTAACATGTGATGGTCAATAAACGAACCGCATATCTCTTCATACAGTTTCTGCAAGTCGGCGGTAGGAACCGCTTCCTGCTTGTCCAGCTCCACGAAGCGCGGACGGTATTGGCTGTAGACGGCATCCCAATCGGTCGGGTCTGCCTCCCAAAACACGTAGTTCTGGTTGATTCCGTGCCAGATTGCATCAAACTGTTCGGTCAGGGACTTGTCGGCAGTAAGTACGCCGGGCTGTATCACGTCGTCTGCCTCGTCGCGGCAGGCAGTCAGCAACGCCAGTAGGGTAACGATGGCGAAAGCGACATAAATTTGGTAGTATAAGTCATTCGTTTCATAAACATTATTGTTTGCTTTTTGAGATATCTGTACATTTTATAAGTTTTCAATGCTTTTTGTGAGTATTTCATTTCATATAGTCGTCCTTTCTTTCGATCTATTCCACACCGTTGATCAGGATACGGATCTCCATATCGAGCAGGAACTGGAACGTGTTTTTGTCCAAAGGATCACCATACTGAGGAAAGCTATGCAGGATATAGTTCGCGATGGCGGCATCAGCGTCAGCCGTTATGAAACCGGCTGTCAGTTCGTCTGGAATGAAGGGACTCGCCTGGAGGACGAACGTGTTGTCCTCGCCCACCGTGTTGATCTCGTCTATCCCAAAGTTATCGATGAAAACACCGTGGAAGTCGATGCTTGTCGGCCTGCGCGTCAGATGCGAAGCCATGTCCGCCGTCAGCCCGTATTCGGCAGCTTCGGCACTCAGGTCGATGACGTAATCGATGTCATCGCGGTTGGTGTTCAGCTCTGCAATCGGCATGTCTCGGCGAATAATAACCGTGCGCGGACAGTAGGTGATGGGCAGGTCGATATCTTCTGCGTGCCGCCGAAGTCGGTGATCGCCACTTGTGACGCAGTGTTCACCTTCTTCTCTTTGCCCTCTTCGAGCGAGGTCCACAACTCATGGCCTTCCTTGGGAATCAGTGACACGTATTGTTTCTCGTGCAGGGTGAGCCAATCGAGGGTCATCGCCTCGCCCTGAGACTCAGCTTCGTGATGAAGCTGATATCGTAGACCCACTCCCCGCCCGAGGCATTACGATAAGTGTTTACGTCCGTGTAGAGTATGTAGGGATTAAGCTCCCCATGCGCGGTTCGTAGGGTCTGCACCAGCGAGTAGCGAAACTCCACCCTTCGTCCGCCGTGGGGACAATCTGCACGGGCAAAACCGGCGAGCTGACTTTATGAGCCACGCCCGCTGCATCGGTATAGTTCATGACGAGGTAGAGGTCCGAAACGTTGCGGAAATTCCCTTCACCCTGGGTCTTGATGGTCACAATCCACTGGCCGTCGAGAATCTCGCCGCTACCGTTGCGGTCGGGTTCCACTCCGGTGATTTTATAACAGTCGGACGGGGTAACGTAAGAGGTCCGCGACTGGGCAGAGAAGGCACTTCGAGTAGGTGGTACGAGCAGGTAGGTGTCGCTGTTCTGCAAGTCGAGTTCAAGATTACCTTCCGTAACTGCCACGCCTGAAGGTTCACCCGGAAACGCAACTGAAATGAGGTTCCTTTCACCGCCGTGACTGACACGGCGTCCATGATGACGATACCCGTGGGCATCGGTTGCTTGAGCGCATCCACGTCGTCTTTCCACTCGTCTTTGTTGCAAGCGGCCAGCATGAGGGCGATGAAGACAAGAACCGATATAAATTTGGTGGTATAAATCATTCGTCTCATAAGCATTAATTCTATTCATTTACTTCATTTTCATTCAAATTGTTTTCCGGTGTCTGCATATCGTCCGATTTGATGTTGTAGGAGTTTTGCTCCAAGAGTTTCCCTACTTCATCCAATTCTTCCTGTGTGATGTGAAGCACCTGTTTGTTGCGCTCATTCAGCTGGCAGACAATACCGTGCGTATGTTTCAGCATTTGGATGACGTTGGAATGTATGGACAATACATAACGCACGTCGTACCGTTCGAGGAGTGCCTTTGCAGCCTTTTCGGCATCGGGGTAATTCATGGGCGGACATTCGTACCAATAGGCTTGATAGGCCTTTTGGCGCAATTCTTCCATTCTGAGGTACTCTTTGCGACATACATCCAGTACACTATAGCAGTTGCCTATCCGTCCTATTACCTTTTCGTCGTCCAGACATTGCCACACTTCGAAACTGTTGGAGAAAATGCTGCTTGTGGTATGGTCCGTCATCAGCAACCGGCGTGAGCCGAATGCATTGACGAACATTTGCAGCGAGTCACTCCCCATCTGGCCGAGCCGGTCGGGCATAAGGGAAGCGGCCCGTGTGAAAAGCGTATCGTACTGTTGCAATTCATCCAAAAGCGTCTGCATATTTCGGGTGATGCATCCAGGTTGTGCAAAGTAAGCATCACGGTTTTCCGTGCCATTTCGGTTTTGTTCCGGTTTTCCAAATAGGAACTCGTACCAAAAGTCAGCAGGATACCGATCAAGGTGCCTACGGTACACCCGGCCGTGTTCTTCCAAAAATCCTTATCAAAAAACTGTTTCATCGCCTGGCTGTCTGTTTATTTGATTACGATTTTGAATTTCAGATTGGCACAAGAAGGATTGTATGTCTTGCCATTGCATTCCCACGGCTGGCGGCAACGCAGTACGTAGTAGTAGGTGCCCGGGGCATAGTTGTATCGGGCATCTCCTGTCAGGTTCACGCTGCATTTGGTGTTGCCTTCGGCATCCATGATTTCGAGCTGTGTCTCAATGAAAGGCCCATCGTCCACCGATTTCCCGTTTTCGTCCAACAGACCAAGACTTTTTACTTTGAATCCACTCTTTTCCAATATGCCCATTTGTCTGAGTTTATGGGTTACATCAATGTCGAAGCCTTTTTCAAAGTCAGGGTTGCCCAAGTCGGATCGCGACAAGGTCAGCGCATCATCTTCCACGGTTGCCTGCGGTGCACAGGCGGTAACTGTCAGTGGCAGGCTGGCTACTCGGCTGTTCTTGGAGGTCAGCTGCACGTTGAAGTCTAACGTACTGTATGTCGGGATGACTTCCTGTACCTCTTCCAACTTCTCGGGGTTCACATTCAGCGTAAAGCCGGTTTCTTCCGTCATGGGAATTATATTGAAGTGGACGGCTCCCACTTTATGGGACACTGCTCCGTCAACCACCTTGATGTTTTTGCTGTCGATCAAGGCAAGGTCTTCCTGTTTCTCTGCTGCGATGACTACCGGCAGACCGGTTTCATACAGGTTTTCCTTATCAGCACTGTAGTAGTTGAATCCTTTGGGATTGGCAAGGGTGAACTTGTTTTCTATAGTGTACGGGTCGGTTACGACAAGCTCAACTTCACTGGCAGCTCCGTCGGTCTGTCTAACGGATAGAATGACTGTATTCTCCTGCTTGATCTGCGTGAAGTCGGTTACCCTGCATTCAACAGCCATTTGCCTCCTCCTTTGAATGTGAAGCCTTGCGCCTCGAACGCTCTGTTTTCTCCTATGATTTTTACCTCGTTCACTTGGGCGTTTTCGGGGATTACTTCAAATTCCAAGGCGACATCACCCACTTCATTCAGTTCGTAAGCGGATGCACACGGCTGTGCGGCTTCAATGACTGCCGGTGCATCATCATCGCTGCACGACGGCATGGCGCAACAGATACAACCTGCCACCAGCAAGACAGACACATTTCTCCATAAATTACATATTCTCATTCTGATTCTTATTTTAGTTAGTATGATATTATTTCTTTGTGCTATTGTCTTCATGCTTTTCCATGCACATGGCTCAACTACCAATGAAATGACCGGAACAACTATTGGGACAATGAGCGTTAATCGTTGTTTATAAACTGTTTACTAATGAAATGGCCTCGGTCGGACAGACTAACGTACAAAGCCCGCAACCCACGCAAAGCGATTTGTCAATCATCGGAGTACGTTTTTCCCATCCGATGGCTTGATGTCCGCCGTCAAGGCACGAGATGTAACAACGCCCGCAATGTATGCACCGTCGGCTGTCGATCTCGCAATGAAGTTTGCGTTCTCTGTCTAACTGTTCCGGCTGAACTAAGTTGGGCAAAGCCAATCCGCGCAACTCGTCAAGCGAAGCGATGTCGTGCTGTTTCATATAAATAGAAAGCCCTTCCTTCAAATGATCGATGATGCGATAACCATATTCCATCACTGATGTGCACACCTGCAATGCCGTACACCCCAGCAAAATGAAATCCAAAGCATCTTGCCAGGTTGTTATTCCTCCAATACCAAACAGAGGGATACCTTTGAGCGGTGGATAGGAGGCCAGGTCACGAATGAAACGGAGGCTATCGGTTTCACCGCCTGCCCGGAGTAACCTCCAACAGCTGATTGTCCGCCTATATCAGGATAGGAAGAAAAATTTTCAGTATTGATGCGCGTAATGCTCTTCACCGTATTGATAGCGGCCAAAGAGTTTGCTCCATTGGCAATCGCAGTCATTGCCGGAAGTTCCATATTGCCTATGTTGGGTGTCATCTTGGCTATGATAGGTAAACGGCTTCCTTTGCGTGTAGCCCGGGTATAGAGCGCAATAAGATCCTGATCTTGTCCGATGTCGCTTCCCAACCCCTGCTTGGCCATCTGAGGACAAGAGAAATTGCATTCTATCAATCTGCACCGGCTTCTTCTGCATGCGTGCAAGGACAGTCCATTCGTCGCAATTTCTACCCATAATGGAAGCGATAATGACCTTTTCCGGGTAACGTTCCTTTAAACGACGGATAATCTCGAAATTCTCTTCGGCGGAGTGAGGCGACAGCTGCTCCAGATTTTTGAATCCGCAGAATGAAAAGGGATGTTCTCCGGGAAGCGCATCAAGCGGGGAGAAACTTCCCGGCTCTGATAGAAACTGATTGTCTTATATGATACTCCTGCCCATCCGGCATCAAAAGCATGGCAACACATCTCGAACGACGAAGCCACTGGCGATGAAGCAAGGAAAAACGGATTTTCACATCTGATGCCACAAAAGTTGACCGACAACTCTGCTTGTGTGCTCTCTCGTGATATGTTTTCCATTTGGGATACATATCTGCAAATTTCCTGTATTCGGATTGGAGAATCTACCCGTCCGCGTGCGCAGGCTTTTTCACACTTTGCATCATCACAATGGAGGCAGGAAACATTTTCTGCTGACCGCAAGTATGCTCCAGCCTCATTCTTCAAATGTAAAGCATGTATAATTCCGGCCGGGAAAACCTTTTTCTGACAAGCTATGTCACAAATAGCTGATAACACATCAGACATCGTGTCGCATCTGCAATTCTTGTCTTGTTTTTTGCCATGATGAAATCTATCTTTTATTCTTATTACTTAATATCAAACGGTTATTTCAAGGTTGCCTCGCCTGCTTCATTCCGTTTATTAGCTAATGAACTCAGTGCTGTACCTGCATGGTTGCCGATGCTTCGTCGTTGTTGCACAACGGCATGGTACAACAGATACAACCTGCCACCAGCAAGACAGACACATTTCTCCATAAATTATGTATTCTCATTTTGATCTTTTTTTTGATTAATATTTGTTTTACTTCTTGTTGTTTTATTGTTCTCGTATCATTCCCGCACATTATCCGATCACTAAAAAAATAATAGACACCACCACAATTACCAATGAGATTATCGTCGTGACTATTTGAATAATGAACACAATATCTGTGTTTATAGAAAAGAATGGTAATTTACTTCGTTTCATAATGACTCGGGATGTTTTTTTAACCTGGGCAAAAATAAGTGAACTGTTCGAGAGTGTATGTCGCAAATTGTCCTAGTATATCTCAAATTGTCCTAGTATATCTCAAATTGTCTATACACGTTGATATATAATTTGTTATGATGCCTACTCAATGTGGTGTAAACTGGAAAAACATAGCGAAAACTACAAGGTTGAAGAGATGATCTTTTGGCTTAATCAAGACGGTTTATTACATTTGCCAATGTTTTAAATATAATAAAAATGAAATTGAGTTGTTTCTTGGTATTCTTCCTCCTTTGGGTGGTTAATTCTTTTCGTACGAGTGCCACGGTTCCCGATAGCCTGCTGACCGAACGTACGATCCGTTTCTATTTATGTAAACTATCCGGATACGCTTTACGGCTGTTGGACGAAGCGGAAAAAAGTCCGGCTTCCGGTATCATTCCCTTTCGGATTGATCTATTGCGAGCGATGTGTTATGAAATCAAGCACGACCTGACTGCCAAGGAAATCTGTGTACGCCGTGCGTTGCAGAACGACTCAATACGTTTGGTACCGGAGCGTAAACTTTCATCTATAGCGATGCTGGCAAATATCTTGGAAAGACAGAACAGATATGAGGAAAGCATCGGTGTGTGCCATGAAGGTATTGATCTGGCACGCAATCTGGCATGTAAAAAAGAAGAATCAGATATGTACTCCGTAATGGCGCGCGTCTGCATAGGTATGACAAATGACGAAATGGCACAGGAGTATTTCCAGCGGGCGGTGAAGCTGCTGGAAGGAACAGATGATGTGCGTGAAATGTCTCGTCTCTCGACTATTTATGGTGAATACATGTCCTTCTATATCAATCGGAACCGGATGGCGGAAGCAATTGAAATAGGTTACCGCCGTGAAAACCCGTCATACCAGCTAGTAAGTGAGCTGGGACTGCCCCCGGGGCACCCCGTCCCTTCCCAGGCATGGAA
>ENA-OQAA01001223-OQAA01001223.1-human-gut-metagenome-genome-assembly--contig:-NODE-1223-length-13785-cov-5.834017_pt1 | contig 13785 bp, 8 predicted proteins | sample MGYA00242489_ERZ504515 | MGnify/ENA primary metagenome ERZ504515 (study PRJEB26092, sample SAMD00036237) | human gut metagenome | host: Homo sapiens | study: EMG produced TPA metagenomics assembly of...
ACAGAGAATGCGGCATGGTCTATGCCGACCATCATGAATGGAAAAACGGAGAAAAGAAGAAACATCCCGTCAACGACTACCAACCGGCAGTGTGCGTGATGATTTCGACTTCGGTCCGCTACTGATATTCAACAGAACGGAATTCATCCTCGCCAGTCTCCAAATGACAGAGGAAAGAAAGTATGCCGCCCTTTATGAACTGCGTCTGTTCCTTACCCTCCATTCTCATCTGGTACATATCAACGAATATCTTTATACGGAAACAGAAAGCGACAACCGCCTGTCCGGCGAAAAGCAGTTCGACTACGTAAATCCCCGTAACAGGGAAGTACAGGTAGAAATGGAAGAAGCATTCACACGATACTTGAAATCCATCAATGCCCTCCTTGAACCATATGTGTGGAAACGGATGTAAAGAAAGGAAATTTCGAATATGAACACCTCCGTCATCATCCCCGTGCGCAATCGCGCCCGTACCATTGACGATGCCATCCGGTCGGCACTCACACAAGAAACACGCTTTCCATTCAACATCATCGTCGTGGACAATCACTCGACAGACGGAACCACAGAAATCATCGGTCAATACAAGGACAACAAAGCGGTAATCCACCTTCAGCCCCAACGTACCGATCTGGGCATAGGGGGATGCTGGGACCTCGCAATCAACCACCCCCGGTGCGGACGCTTCGCCATACAGCTTGACAGCGATGACCTGTACAGCGACACCCATACCCTGCAAACCATCGTAGATACGTTCTACAAAGAGCAATGCGCCATGGTAATAGGAACTTACCGCATGACGGACTTCCGGCTGAACACCATCGCTCCGGGAGTGATAGACCATAGCGAGTGGACGAAAGAAAACGGACACAATAACGCATTGCGCATCAACGGTCTGGGAGCTCCGCGCGCATTCTTCACACCTATCCTGCGCGAAACAGGCGTGCCCAATGTCAGCTACGGAGAAGATTATGCCCTGGGACTCATTTTCTCGCGCCAATATAAGATAGGAAGAATCTATGATGTACTCTATCTGTGCCGCCGCTGGGAAGGGAACTCGGATGCCGCCCTGAGCATAGAGCAGACCAATGCCAACAATCACTACAAAGACAGCCTGCGCACCCGTGAACTGGGAATCCGCAAAAAATATACAGAAGAGCTGAAGAACCGGAATGAAATCAAGCGATTTATAGACAGCCAACTGGCGTGCTGGCCACTGGCACACCACAACCACGAGGCATTACAGACTGTACAGACCAAGGAACTGTCCATAAACGGCTACACGTTTGTGGTACAGTGCAATGCACAGCGTGCGGTTTCGACTACCGCCAAAGTGGATAAGGACAGCATCCAAGCACGCCCCTGTTTCCTGTGCAAGGAAAACCAGCCTAAGGAGCAGAAAGCACTGGAAACCATCACTGCAAACAGAATATGCGTTAACCCTTATCCCATATTGCCGGATCACCTCACTATCGCCCATAAAGATCACATCCCCCAACTCATGGATGAGAATATTTTCAGTTACGATGACGTCCGTGCATTCGTACAGAAATATCCGGACTACGCCCTATTCTATAATGGAGCACATTGCGGAGCCTCTGCACCGGACCATCTCCATCTTCAAGGAGTCAGAAAAACTGATGTTCCCATCATCCCGAACGTACAACAGCTGATAACCCACGCACAGACAATCGATATACGCAGCATGTATTTTCCCTACCTAGAAGAAGAGGAAGATTATCCACTAGAATGTAGCCGAATTTACCTCAACACCAAGGACTATCCCTGTCCTTTGGTAATCCTCTCAAGCAACACGCATTATGACGACTCCCTGTTATACAGCGCCCTCGCCGCTTTCCCACCGGATGAAGACGGACAAGAAGCGAAGTTCAACCTGCTGTTATGGAAGGAAGGCCATCTATACTATACGGTGGTTTTTCCCCGCAGCAAGCACCGTCCCGACTGCTACTTTGCAAAAGGCAGCGAACAGATGCTCATCAGTCCGGGAGCTTTGGACATGGCTGGCGTAATCGTCACCACCCGTCAGGAAGATTTCGACAAAATAACAGAAGAAAAAGTGGCATCCATCATAAAAGAAGTGGGAATAACAGTAGAAGAAGCCGAGAAGATACCCGGACGTTATTTTGACGAGAAAGCAAAAAGATAGAGAGAACACGAAGAGATGAAGGAATTACAGCAAGCCCATAAACAAGACGAATAACAATGAAAGAACCCGAAATAAGCGTAGGAATAGTAAACGCACAAGAAATTCATTTTTCACTGAACGGCAATTTTTTCGCTAAAGGAGAAACGGTCTGTGGTGAACAACAAGTAGCCTTCAGCGAAGGAGGTATTCTGTGGAATGGTAATCTTTACCGCGAACTGACCTTCACTCCACAAGACGAACATGCCTCATTTTCATTATATGACGTAACCATCGGAATTAATTTCCACTGGGAACGGCAAGAAACCCAAAGTTTTATGGGAACACTGAAACTAGTGGTGGACGAAGGCAAAATCACCGCTATCAATATTCTTCCCGCCGAAGACTATTTGATAAGCGTCATCTCTTCGGAGATGAACGCCACCTCCTCTTTAGAGTTTCTGAAAGCACATGCCGTGGTATCACGCAGCTGGCTGTTTGCTCAAATAGAGAAACGCAAAGCTTTAAGTGGCAAAAATGAAGGTTTCTTTTCCTTTATCAAGACCGATACCGAATATATCCGTTGGTACGACCGGGAAGACCACACCATATTCGACGTTTGTGCAGATGATCATTGCCAACGTTATCAGGGAATAACCAAGGCATCCAGTGCTGCCGTAACTGAAGCAGTACAGGCAACCCGAGGGCAATTACTAATGTATGAACGCGGCATCTGCGATGCTCGTTTCTCTAAATGTTGCGGAGGTGCAAGTGAGGAATTCGGCTATTGCTGGGAAGATAAGAATTATCCCTATTTGTCTACCATCCGTGATACGGAAGAAGAAGAAAACCGTCCGTTACCCGATCTGACTAAAGAAGAAGAGGCAGAACGTTGGATACGTACTTCTCCCGTTTCGTTCTGTGATACCCACGATAAAAAAGTAATTTCACAAATACTGAACAATTACGATCAGGAAACCACAGATTTCTATCGTTGGAAAGTGCGTTATTCCCAGTCAGAGCTAGCCGAACTGATCCGTCAAAATACAAAATCAGATTATGGAGACATCATCGACCTGATTCCCATCCAACGTGGCAAGTCCGGACGTATCTGCAAACTGAAAATTGTAGGTTCTTTGAAAACATTGACTATCGGAAAAGAATTGGAGATACGTCGTACCCTGTCTTCGTCCCACCTATTCAGTTCAGCCTTTGTAGTAGATAAGGGAGAATTGAAAAACGGCGTCCCCGAATGGTTTCTGCTAACGGGTGCCGGTTGGGGACATGGAGTAGGCCTGTGCCAAATCGGGGCTGCCGTAATGGGGGAACAGGGATATACCTACGACGAAATTCTATTGCATTATTATAAAGGTGCAGATATCCGCCGTTTCTATTAACCGATCCACCAAGCCATGCGCCGGATAGGATTTCCATCCGGAATCTTTAAAATGAAAAAGGAATAATGAAAAACAAACATACTTCACCGTGGGCATGGATACCCACGCTATACTTTGCACAAGGGCTGCCCTACGTGGCAGTGATGACTATTTCAGTCATTATGTATAAAAGATTAGGAATCAGCAATACCGAACTGGCTTTTTATACCGGCTGGCTTAATCTGCCCTGGGTTATCAAACCTTTGTGGAGTCCTTTCATAGACCTTATCAAAACGAAACGCTGGTGGATCGTCACTATGCAACTCTTAATGGGTGCGGGACTGGCAGGCATAGCCTTCACCATCCCCACCGAACACTTTTTCCAACTTACGTTGGCAATTTTCTGGTTGTTGGCATTCAGCTCTGCCACGCATGACATTGCTGCCGATGGTTTTTACATGCTGGCACTGGACTCGCACCAGCAAGCTTTATTTGTAGGAATCCGCAGTACTTTCTATCGCATTGCGACTATTGCAGGACAAGGGTTGCTTATCATGCTTGCAGGAAGACTGGAAATTGTAACAGACAATATACCTTACGCCTGGTCCATCACCTTTTTTGTATTGGCCGGGCTTTTCCTGGGAGTGTGGATCTATCATAAGTTTATTCTTCCCCATCCGGATTCAGACCATGCAGCTAAAGAAGTTTCCGCTTCTACCCTACTCAAAGAATTTTTTGGCACTTTTGCCAGTTTCTTTCAGAAAAAGCAGGCAAGTATTGCTATTCTCTTTATGTTACTCTACCGTTTACCGGAAGCACAACTGGCAAAAATGTGTATTCCTTTCTTTATAGATCCTATTGAAGAAGGTGGTTTGGGGCTCACCACTGAGGAGATAGGTTTCGTACAAGGAACAGTCGGCATCATCGGGCTTACCCTTGGAGGTATTTTAGGAGGAATAGCCGTAGCCCGTAACGGTTTAAAACAATGGTTGTGGCCGATGGTATGGGCTATTTCCTTACCTGATTTAGTCTATGTTTACCTCAGTTATGTCCAACCCGATTCCCTATACCTTATCAATATTTGCATTTTTATAGAGCAATTCGGTTACGGATTCGGTTTCACAGCTTATATGCTTTATCTTATTTATTTTGCGGACGGAGAACATAAAACGGCACATTATGCCATTTGTACCGCATTTATGGCATTAGGCATGATGATTCCCGGAATGGCCGCCGGTTGGCTTCAGGACCAGATGGGATACAACCATTTCTTTATCTGGATTATGATATGTTGCGCTGTAACCTTTGGGGTGACGGCACTGTTAAAGATTGATCCGGAATTCGGCAAAAAAAAAGATTGATGCCGATGATGAAGAATACATCTACAAACAGAGACTTTGCCCTCTTTCTCCAACAGAGTTTTTCATTTCTGCTACCACTACTGAGCTTTTATCAGAAGTAACAATCTAGATATAAGCATCTTATAGAGGTGGTGGCAGCAGTATTTTTTAGATACCCAAAAGGCTGCCACCACCTCTTATAATACTTTTCTCATCAAGACTCGAATTATTCCCACAAAAAGGAACATATATTTAGAGGAATTCTTCCTCTCCTTTTGAAAAAAGATAAGGAACTTCCGAACAATACATGCTTATCTTCTGATACATTCAACCGCATGATGTTTCGGTTTCAACTTAATGGAACAGTCTGGAACAACTCGGCATGTAGAATGAATGCAGTGTAGTTTAACGCTTTAGGTTGACTACTCTTTCATCTTACTTGTACGGATGGTTGACAGAGATAATACTTAGTTATAATATCAGTTGACTCTTTCAAGAGTTATTTCTTTGCCGGGTTGACAATCTTCCTGCAATTACTATTATCAAAAAGAATATCCTAAAATGGTGGCAGTAACATTTTCCATCCCTTCAAATATTCTGCTGCCATCACCCTCAAAGCCTTTATTTATGAGCATTCCAGACAAAAGGTGGCAGCAGTGGCAGTAGAAAAGAAACTCTATAGAGAAAAAAAATAAATAGAAGTTCACATAGCCCCCGGAAGAAAAAATCTTTTTTAAAAGATAGAAAGACAGAAAATAATGCTATACTTGCAAACTCAAGCCAAATAAAACAGACTAGAAAGAATATGACAAGGAAGAGTTTTAACCTAAAAAATAAGATAAAGTCCTCTCAACAAAACAGTTATTATATTTGTTTCATATTCAAACAATAACATAAAAGATACATATATGAAAAAGATTATTTTATTAGTATTCGTCACCTTGTTTTGCTGCGTAGACTACTCACAAGCACAAACAACAGAAAAGAAAATGACACGTCAGGAAAAGAAAGAGGCGCAAAAAGCCATGGAACAAGCCTTGTTCGAAGAAGCCAGACAAGCTATAGAAAACAAAGCTTTCACACTGGAAGCTGACCGGGTTATATTTAAAAGAGGCAGAAATGCCTTTGTTTCTTCTAATACCAATTTTGTAATGGTAGACGACGATAGAGCATCCGTACAGGTAGCGTTTAACATTCCTGCCAGCGGCCCTAACGGATTAGGAGGTGTCACTGTAGACGGCAATGTTTCCGGTTACAAGATCAAAACCGACAAGAAAGGAACCATGTATCTGACAATGAGTGTAATGGGGGTGGGTATATCTGCTCAGGTAAGCATAACATTACCTCATGGAAGCAACAATGCCACCGTAGATATACGGCCCAACTTCAATTCCAACCGCCTGACTTTATCCGGTGAACTACTGCCGCTTGACAAGTCAAATGTATTTAAAGGAAGGTCTTTCTAATCACTTTATAGTTCATAGAACATAAGCCCCGGAAATTTTGTTAAAGCAGATTTCCAGGGCTGTTTATTTCCCATTCATTCCTCTTCACACTTTTAATTTCAGTTCTTCAAAAATACACTTCAGCAACCGGTTTTTCCGTTTCAGTAACAAATTACTACCTACTTATGCCAAAGCTTATTATGTTTGTACCGGATTTCAATAGGAAAACAACATAAAATAAAAAAGTAGGTATTATGAGAAAAGTTGTAATATTAACATTAGTAACCTTGTTTACCTGCGTAGAGTACTCACAGGCACAAACAACAGAAAAGGAAATGACACGTCAGGAAAAAAAAGCAGCTCAGGAAGCTTTGGACAAAATGTTATTTCAGGAAGCCAAAGAGGCAATAGACAACCAAACCTTTGTACTGGAAGCGGACAGAGTTTACTTTAAATACGGAACCTCCGCTTTCGTTTCATCCAACACCAACTTTGTAGGACTGGACGGTGACAAGGCTGTAGTGCAAGTAGCATTCAATGTACCTTTCAGCGGTCCGAACGGACTAGGAGGTATTACCGTAGACGGGAATGCTTCGAACTATAAAGTAAAAACCGACAAAAAAGGTAATATTCATGTCAGTATGAACGTGATGGGAATCGGAATCTCAGCCCAAGTAAGCATTGATATACCTTATGGAAGCAACAATGCGACTGTAGATATTCTTCCGAACTTTAATTCCAGCCACATGACTTTATCCGGTCAAATATTGCCATTAAAGAAAGCCAATGTGTTTAAAGGACGCTCACTATAAACTACTTAACTAAAATAATAGGAATATGAAGAAGCTACTATTTCCACTATTCATGCTTGCCATGATAGTTACTTCGTGCGAGAAAGATCCGGATATGAATAAACTGGATAGTGACTACAGCGTTTACACCGATTATGACAACAGTGTACATTTCAATGAGTTTTCCACCTATTATCTGCCAGATAGCATTCTGGTTCCGGACAACAGCCTGAAAGCCAATTATTGGAAAGATGAAAATGCCCAAAACATTATCAGTGCAGTAGCCCATGAAATGGAACAGAAAGGCTATGTAAGGACGGAAGATAAAGAAAAAGCCAATGTAGGCATTCAGTTGTCATACGCCCAACAAAGAATACAAATAACCACAGGAGGATGGTATGGCGGCTGGTGGGATGCCGGATTCTGGGGACCTTACTGGGGAGGAGGATGGTATTATCCTTATCCGGTAACTTACAGCTATGACACAGGAACCCTGATTATGGAAATGGTTGATTTAAGACAACCTGTCGATCAGTCTAACCAAAACAAACTGCCTGTCATCTGGCATGCTTATGCGTCAGGACTGCTATACGGAAACTCCCATTTCAATATGCAGTTGACATTAAATGCCGTCAATCAGGCATTTGCACAATCTCCTTATCTGTCAAACAAACAATAAAACCGGAAAATCATGAAAACGAAAATATTAAAACACAGAGCTCCCAAACGTATCCTCATCGGAGTGTTATTAGTTCTCTTTTGTTTCACAAGTAAAGCACAGATCTGGGAAAATGTACATTTCAACGTAGACTGGCAGATGAATATGCCGTTGAACAGCAACTTTGCCGATAAATTCAGCGGATGGGGAATGAACTTTGAAGGAAAATATGATCTGACTCCCTATTGGTCTATAGGAGCTTTCCTTAATTTTCATACCAATCACCGATACGTGGACCGCCAGACCATCCCCCTCACCCCAACGGCTTCATTGACAACAGACCAGCAACAATCGGCGTTCCAACTTCCCTTTGGAATATCTGTATCCTACAAGTTACTGGATAACAGGTATGTAAAACCTTACTTCGGAGTCAAATCGGGTGCCATGTATTCTCAAAACTCCATTTACAACAATCTGGTACAATGGTATGAACGCCCGTGGGGATTCTATGTATCACCCGAATTGGGAATAGATATTCATCCGGTACCTTATCAGCGTCTGGGATTTCATGTAGCCGTATATTATAGCTACGCAACCAATCAAACCGATATCCTGACTTATTCTGAAGATGGAAGAAATAGCATGGGTGTGCGTGTAGGAGTTTGTTTTTAATCCATACTAAGCGTTTGCTCATAAAAGAGGAGATTTGGAAAGTATTCTATTTTTTTCTGAATTTCCTCTTTTTTTCATAGTTTTGTAAAATAACCCAAATCATTTTCAGCAGCGGAATGGCTATGCAAAATAAATACAATCAATTCTTCAACTTTTTCCTGTTTTCAGGTCTGGCATGTTTCTCATACCTTTCGCTGGTACTATATACCGACCTTACGCCTCAACATCAGAAAATATTAATCTCCTTTCTGGGATTTATTTCTGTGGTATTCATATTCAATCTGGTAGGCTTTAGTCTGATATTCATCAACCGATGGCTGAAAAAAAGCTATCTATTCTTTATCAAGAAGAGAAACAAACTGATCATCAATTGCATTTTGATTGCAGCTATTCTTTTCTTCATGAATTACGCTACTCTGACCATCTGTAAAGTATTGCTGGAACTGCCCTTCCCATTTGTACTAAGCAGTCCGGGCCTGCGCTTGATCATGATTATATGGTTGGTAGAAATTGTGATTGTGAGCCTAAGTATCATGAACGCTTTTTACAGGCAGCTGGTTATTCTGCATGAAAAAACAATGAAACTGGAAGAAAGTTCCATCAAAGCACAATACACGGCTTTACAAAATCAATTAAATCCACATTTCCTGTTCAATAGTTTGAATACTTTAATATCCGAAATAGAATACAATCCGGAAAACGCAGTAGTTTTTACACAAAAGCTATCGGATGTTTATCGTTATATCCTAAAAAGTCAGGAACAAGGACTTGTTACTTTACGTAATGAACTGGAATTTCTGGATTCATATATCTATCTGCATCAAGTGCGTCTGGGAAAATGTATTCAACTGGAAAACAAAAATACCCCCCCACGTTATTGAACAAGAAAAATTCCTTCATTAACTCTACAGTTGCTTATCGAAAATGTGATAAAACATAACATCATCAATATGGAAAATCCAATGGTCATCCATTTGGATTATTCTGACAAAGATCAAACTCTTTCCGTAAGAAACAAGATCAAATTAAAAAAGAATGTTGCAAAATCAGGAATGGGACTGAAGAACTTATCTGCCCGCTATCTGCTGATTTGCAACTTGCATATCACAATTATTGACGATTCTGAATATTTCACCGTTAAAATACCTTTGCTGAATGAATAAGATAAAAGCCGCTATTATAGAAGATGAAATTCCTGCAGGACGCCTGTTACATAAAATGTTGTCAGGATTAAGGCCAGACTGGGAGATAGTTGTATTACCCGGCAGCGTAGAGGGATCTGTAAAATGGTTCCAAGAGCATCCACACCCGGATATAATCTTTCTAGATATCCAACTGACCGACGGCATTTCTTTCACTTTCATAGAACAGACCCAACCGGAAAGTATGATTATTTTTACCACCGCCTACGACGAATATGCCATACGTGCTTTTACTGTAAACAGCATAGACTATCTGCTGAAGCCAATAAACAGGGAAAGATTGGCCGAAGCCATCGAAAAGTTTGAAAGATTAACTGCCAGATATGGCAATGCCAACCTATCGAGCTCATCCAATGAATTACTGAACTTACTGAAAAATATAAGTAATCCGGAAAAAAAATACCGTACCCGCTTCCTGATATCAGGAGACGAAAAGCTGTATACCTTGCAAGTAGAAGATATAGCTTATTTCTATTCTGAAAACAAAATTACTTTTGCCGTCACAAAAGAAGGGAAAGAGCATATCATAGATTTATCGCTCGACAAACTGTCCGAACAACTAAACCCAGATATTTTTTTCCGCACCAACCGGCAAACATTGGTTAGTGTACATGCCATACAGAAAATAGAAAACTATTTTTTAGGAAAAATAATAGTACAGGTAAAACCGCCATTTAAAGATAAAATTACTGTAAGCAGAGAAAAGATAGCTGCAATGAAGCTTTGGCTCAATTATTAAAAAAGTCTGTTTATATAAAAAAGCACTAACTTATAAGTAATAGGAACAAGATTGGAATCCGTTCCTATTACTCAACCAACAGTTTTACAAAAGCTTTGCAATCACAATTGTAAAAAACAAATAGAACTTTCAGCAGGAGCCTTTAAAATTACTTTTCCACCTCCTCTCACGCTACCATCTTCTTTTATAACCGTTCCTTTATCCGGATCAATCCAAAAGACTTTATACGTTTCTCTATCTCCCATCAAATCCAAATTAATCTCATTCTTCACACAGTACCCAAGGTATCCCTTTCCGACAGCCCCCATTACCCACTGAGTATCCATATCGGTCTGTCTATCTATAGGAGAAAAAGAAGAAGCCTTCTCATAAACCGGTAATTCATCAATCGGCGGAATTTTGGCAAAAGAGCCACCCGCCATAAATATAGCCCAATTCATAGCATTACGAGGAACTCTAATTGTACTACCATTATAAACCACAGCTTTATCAGGATACTTACAGCGATATTCACGTACCGCACGATAAACACTGGCACAAGATACCGTGCCCGGATCAATCAGTCGCGCATGCTGGCGAAGAGCCAGACTTACCCCTCCCTGGGGTTCGTATAAAGTTCCATCTGCGCGATAATGCCACTGACGGATATCAATCACATCAACCATTGAAGTATGTTTTTTATCTTTCAAGACAGAATCCTGCACATCTTTTGTTGCTGTCAACGCCACTAACTGATGGTTATCACACGCATTGACCTCTTCCAACCAAAAGTTCATAAAATTCAATGGTCCGGTATATTCCAATCCAATGCTATGTACCACACCATTATTGTCATGGAACACATTTACACTCTGACGAATAAATTTACTGTGATATTCACGGATAACCGGACGAGTAATATCATAGAACTGTTCTGCCATATACACTCTCTTGTCCCCCGAAAAAACAGTCTTTTCCGCAAATCCCAACTGATTTATATTATTAGCAGAGCGCCAAGGATAATCACACCAGTGTGCTCCTTCTTCTATGATATTGTGCTGGTTATAATGATCATGTAACAAAACCAGTCCGTCTCGATCCGCCACATCTACAAATCGCTTCAAACGATTCCAATACCAAGGATTGAATTTATTCAGATCATATTTGCTTAAGCGATCCTGAGCTTCCCCCTGCCCGCTACGGCTATAAGGCATTTCATTAAAAGGAGCCCAAACTTCAGCATCAGCATGCATATTCCGCTCATGATCATTACGACGACGCTCATACCACAATCCTGTACGATGATGAAGCACATGTGCTCCCGAAAGCAATAATACTTGCGCAACACTATCTGGCTCTTCGGTATATCCCGTACCGGTGCGTCCCGGAACAAACTGACTGAGTGATCCTTTGCCCTGCCATCCTGTAGTACCGGGAATATTCTTGCGAAAATAAGTTCCGTTAATGAGAATATGATTTCCCCGCACAATCCAGCCATTTTTCACTTGTAAAGGTTCTGCCATGACCACATGCTTCTCTTTTTCAGGCCGCCAGTTCACTTCGTTTAAAAGAGGAGCATTATTCTGGGTTATCTCCAAAGGATATTTCACTATCATACTGTCTATCCATACATCCATTCGCATATCCGGTTTTAATGACTGTACAGACATCCAATGAGCGTACTCGGGAGTTGGCTTCGTAGTTTCATCAGTAGTGTACACAAATATTTTCTTTTCTTCCATTGAAGATTTACCCATACGAGCCGCCAGTTGAGCATAAAAAAAACTTTCCGGCTTGACAAAAGTATGCGACAATTCATAATGGCCATTACCAAAAGGTTGCGTCCACATTCCATAAGCCCAATTATGAGCTGTAGGAGGAGTAACACAATGAGTCTGTGAAGCTCGTCCCTGCCAGCACATAGAGTTAGCCGCCACCCAACCGGCTCCCTGATCTGCCATATCCCGATAACCCAATTGAATAATTCCTCCTGACACCGTTATTTTATCCATCAAAATACCATTAGAGAAGCCACCAGTAGATCCACTGAAACTATAAGCCGTTCGGAATGACATTGTACAAAAGCATTAGGTCCAGGTACGGCAACCCCAACTGTAAAATCACGGTACCCCTCTTCAGAATAACAACGCTGAAAAAGAGTTAGTTGTCCCAAAGTATGAAAAGCATAACGCCTATGGTTGGCTATCTCGGACACGGGATGCAGAAATTTACAATCCTCCACAGTCACCTGCATCGCTCCCTCCAATACCATTACCGCCGAACCTGCAAAATGATGAGCCTCCACTCTTCGTACCCATCCATCTTTCACATGATTGAAGGTAATTGCCTGCCAACGATGGTTCTCATCTTTCAAATTAGTATGATCATATTCAGAATCGCAACACAAATTCTCTATTCCGACATTATTAATCCTCCCAGTCCATGAAAGAGGTAAAATATACCCACCACCATACTTGGGATCAAGGCTCATGGTCAATGGTACATCTATGGTAATACTTTCAGAGGTAACAGCAACCACAGTACGCTCCCACACCATATCATGACGACCGGGAGTCCATTTCGAGAAATTATATTCCTGTTCATTGCCCAATCTATCCGTACCAAGCACCGAAAGCCATCCGGCTGTTGATGGACGGACAATGCGTATTTTATCTCCCACCTTCAATGTTGCAGTTTGTTTCAAAGGAATAACCGTAGCATTTACAGGTACATACTGCCCGGCAATATGAATAGTGTCTTCCGTTTTCGCATTATTATAACCCAAAACACGAATCAATTCATCTTTCATCGGTCCCAATGCACGTAAAACCGTTCCTCCATTTTTATGGCATCCGCTACCACGGAGAACCACTCCGTCAGCCCGCATCAAAAGTTTACCTTTCAATTCATAGTTACCGGGAGCTAACTGAACTGCACCTCTGAAACCATCCGGTTCCATAGGAAGAGAGGCTACATAATTCAATGCCTGCTGAATAAGACCGGTTGCATCTCCATCCACGACAGGAACATATACTTTTGCATCCACCCAAGGAATGGGATACTCAGATTGGCGATAACCACAAAAAGAAAAATCAGGTATCCGATCGCCGTTAGGATACGATTTATAAACCAGTTCGTCGGTTTCAGTAATATGAACAGGTGACTGAGGAGTAGTCTTAAAATGTGCATCTATAGTTGCAAAGAGGAATACTCCGGCAAAAAGCAGAAGTGTCCGGCATAAATTGTGTTTCATAGTTTCATACCTAAAAATTCGAATACACAAAAATAGCAGCAAAACAGATACACTTTATTGAAAAATTGGTCAAAATTGGGTAGAAATCGAACACCAGACTAAAATTATAACTATTTGTACATCAAATTAAATATAGAACAGAGTTACTAAAATAATATAAGAGCCCGACAAATAAATACGGAAA
>ENA-OQAA01001224-OQAA01001224.1-human-gut-metagenome-genome-assembly--contig:-NODE-1224-length-13751-cov-1.550206_pt1 | contig 13751 bp, 14 predicted proteins | sample MGYA00242489_ERZ504515 | MGnify/ENA primary metagenome ERZ504515 (study PRJEB26092, sample SAMD00036237) | human gut metagenome | host: Homo sapiens | study: EMG produced TPA metagenomics assembly of...
TTTTAATACCATCCCGGGTTTTGTGTCAAACCATAGTTCTTATTAATTTCATCAGGTGGCAGCGGAACGAGCAACCACTTATTGGACCAGCGTTCGGGGTGTTCCCAAACAAAACGTGGGTTTGCAGTCATTCCCGTAGGTGATTCTATCTTTGACTCCTTTCCATCTTTTATTATAGTATAACCTACAGCTGTAGCATCTCCTTCATTCAGGTCATATGGCACATATAAGAATTTAGTCGGGAAAGGATCGCCGCTATCTTTCGTCCATTTCTCCAATACCAAATCATTATCATCATCCAAACGATAGATGTGGATTCCATGCAGATGTTTCTTAAAGTCTTTTTCCATGACACGACGATTCATGTCGTGTAAACGGGTTTCATACTCAAATCCTAATTCACAAGCACGTTCACGCATGATTTCTTTTATTAAGTTCTCCTTATTGGTAGTCAAGCTCAATTCGGGGTTCATTACTTCGAGTTTACCTAAACCTACACGGGCTCTTACCTTGTTGATTTGCTCCAATGCCTTTACGTTGTTACCAGTCTCTGCCAATGCCTCAGCGTAAATCAGATAGAGCTCGGCCAAACGAATATAAGAGGTTTGGAAAGGCTCTTTATCAATAGTACCTTTACCACCTTGAATAGCATCACCCAAATCCAATACAAATTTATAAGTAGGTAATCCCCAAGGCTTACAATTATATCTTCCACCGGAAGTCAAGAACTCACCACCTTCCCACAACTGTATGGGGTTATCCTCACCATAAATCTGATGTTTATAGTCACGCTTTTGTACGACGATAGATTCATACAAACGGGGGTCACGTTTTTCGAAGATATCCTTCTGCGCGGGTCTTTGATTGTAATATTTCTGTCCATCGTAGTTCTTACCATCAGCCACGGGAACATTTCCATCCACTCCAAGGTAGGAGCGATACCACCATCATGCCAGAAACCGCCAGGTTGGTTATCCCACTCCAACATATATACACGGTCATGTACTTCAAGCAGAGACTCTCTGTTACCACGGGCACGGTATGCCTTGCGGAAAGCAGCACGATAGCCAGCTTCATCGGGAGTAGTTGCCTCTTCCAACTGGTAATAGTTACCGTTGGCGGAGTTCATCCGGAAGAACTCTTCACACGCATCTACCACAGCTTCCCAACGCTTCACGTCGTAATTACCATACCACACCTGAAGGGCGTTAACAGCTCCTGGGGCTCTTCAACACAATACGGAGTATCGCTATTGAAGATGGGACTTGCCACATAGTTCAACAATTTTGCCTTAATACCCAATGCCGAAGCTTGGTAACACGTCCTGCCCAAGTAGCCAATTCTGAAGTGGGAATGTTCCACGGCAATTCAGGTTCGGCAATGGCTTCATCCAGCAAACGAACAACAAATGTTACGGTTTCCTCAATGGTAGAGCGCGGTTTCTCCAAGACTTCGTCTGCGGCGAGTGCATGATCAACGATAGGCAGACCACCAAAATTGTGAATACCGTCAAAATATTTACTTGCCATAATCACTTTCGCCTCGGCTTTGTAACGTGCCTTTTCCGCATCGGTCATATCGGGCACGCGGTCGACATTATCCAACAGCAAGCAACAGTCGCGTATGCCGGTCCAAATGCAACGAAAAGCTGTATTACTCATATTCTCCATCCCCCCGATGTAATGTAAGCCGCACGGGCAACCAACCAGCCGGGTTAGCGTTAGAGGCAGACAAAACACCTGTATAATGGAAACGCCCCATAGAGTCCCATCCCTCTTCAGAGTGCATGATATCGGACAAGGTTTCAAATTGTCCATTACCTGCATAACAATTCTTAAACGGAGTAAAAAGTCCCTCGTAGCACTGCCATAACAAATAATCGGTATATACCTTCTTGGAGAAAATAACATCTTTCGTTCACGTCTTCTCCCGGAGCCTTCTCCAGAAACGCATTTCCGAACTTAATCTCGTCCACACAAGCTACACCCACGAAAGAGATGATCGTCAGCAGCAGTATGGATTTTATTGAATTTCTTTTTTTCATATACAATTATTTAGAAGTTAACTTTCAAGCCTAAATTAACAACACGCATCAGCGGGTATCTAAATCCAGAACCACCACCTGTATTTTCAGGGTCGTTGGCATCAAACGGAGTAAAAGTCAGCAAATTGGTACCGTTTAGGTAGAAACGCATATTCGTGGTTTTCGGCAACCAAGACTTGTTTCTCAGCGTATAGCCAATCTCCAAGTTCTTCAGACGGATATAACGGGCATCCTGATACCAAAGGTCGGAGTTAGCACGGTTCTGCTTCTCATTGGTAAAGGTAAGACGTGGCAGATGTCCACTGGGGTTATCCTCTGACCAAGAGTTATCATACACCCACTGCATCAAAGCGGAACGATGAGATTCACCGAAGGGATTACGGTAAGGACCTTGTAGGATACGGTTCACCTGGCCAGCTCCCGTCCACAACATAGTAAAGTCGAAATTCTTATAACGGAAATCGAAGTTCAAAGAGAATACATATTTTGGGTTATCCGTAATTTCAGAGTAAATCTGGTCGTACTCTTCCAAAATCAAACCGTCACCGTCCAAGTCAACATAAACAGCATCACCGTTCTTCAAATCAGGAACCAGCTGCTGAGGAATATCCGTTCCATAAGCGTTGCGGTAAGCCTCTTCAGTTACACCTTCCTCGTAAAGGCCGAAGAAAACATATCCACGACGGGCACCAATGGCATGACCGGTTGAATAGGTCCAGTCCGGAGAAACCACTCGGTCTTCGGTCAAACCTAATTTACGACCCATATAACTATCGGCTTTCACCAACTTGTCTTTACGCTTCAACTCAGAATATTCAAGAACCTTATTCTTGGCATAAGATACTGAGGGAGAGATAGTGAAAGAAAAGTCCTCGCCAATTTTGTCGGAGTAAGACAAAGTCACCTCATAACCGTGGTTTTTTACGCGACCATAGTTGATGTAAGAAGGACGGACAGCTGTAGGTGACTGAATCATATTCACGTTAGAAATCAGGATGTCCTTACGGTTCTCCTTAAACAGGTCAACATTCAAGCCGATTTTGTCTTTACAGAACTTCGCATCGAAACCTATGTTATACTTTACTGCGGTTTCCCAAGTTACATCAGGTGAAGAAGAAGACATCTCACGTGCCACGTTCAAAAAAGTATTGTTCGTGGTACCGAAGTTATAACCTTGGTAATCTTGCATGCTGGAGAAATATCCGTTCCAAATGCCCCATGCAGAAGGCAGGTAAAGGAAACGACGGCTTGGCAGTTGTCGTTACCTACGGTACCGACAGATGCACGTATCTTCAAGTAAGAGATCACTGACTTGATGGGTTCCCAAAATTCTCTTCAGAAATGCCCCAACCAACAGATACAGAGGGGAAGAAGCCGAAACGCTTGCCTTCGGCAAAGTTCTCAGAACCGTTATAACCCATGTTAGCATCGATCATATAGCGGTGCTTATAGTCGTAAGTGGCACGTGCAACCAAACCTACATAACCGTAGGGGATAGAAGTATAAGAACCGGGGTAGTAGGTCTTAGACTGGTTGTACAGCAACAAAGCGCCTACGTTATGGTAGCCAAACGTGCGGTTGTAGTTGAAGCTTGCCTCAGCATACCAGTCACGGTTAGACCATGCAGACTCACTATAACCCGGATTCCAGTAGTCACCGGAACGTTGATAAACGACTTCGCCATTCTCTGTGAGATAAGGACGGAAAGAAGCAGGCTTACCACATGTACGGTTCTTTGTTTGCCCATAAGAAGAGTTGTAAGAAGCCTTTACACGGAAATCCAATCCCTTGGTCAGGAAATCCATGTTCAATTTGTAGATGATATCGGCATTCAACACGTTAGTAGAGGAAAAAGTATAACCCTGACCATAGAACGTGTCCAAACCGTCAATACCACTCACGATATTTTCAAGACCCGTCGGGTCGATAAGATCTCTATTAGCGAGTACCCATCTGCCATCTACAATACCGGCACCGGAGAAAGGTTGCGCATCCATCAAATAGACAAAGATACGTTCCTCCGAACTGCTAAGACTGTGCTTGTTCTCAACACGACCACCAAGGTTGATGGAGAGTTCGTGATATTTACCTAAAGAAAGGTCCAAGTTAGCACGGTAGTTGTAACGTTTGTATGAGAAGTTGGTGTTAGGATCCTTGTCGAAAGTACGGAACAAACCATCTTGGTCGAGGAAACCAGCTGACACGAAATAGCGTGCCACCTGGTTACCACCCGATACGGATATGTTGTGCTGGCTCTGCAAAGCACGGTCTTTCATCACATAGTCTATCCAATCGATGTCCGGATAGAGAAGCGGATTATCGTGATTCTTAAAGTGATCGATAATAGCAGGCTGGAAAGCCGGTTGATTACCGTCCGAAATACGGGCGTTGTTATAAGCGGTAGCATAGGTATAGGAGTTCGCCATATCAATAAAGTTGGTCACACTCTGTACACCCCATGAGGTAGATGCGGATACTTTAGTTCTACCGACTTCACCACGCTTGGTGGTTACCAAAATAACACCGTTAGCACCACGCACACCATACACAGCGGTAGCGGATGCATCCTTCAACACGGTGATGTCGGCAACCTCATTCGGGTCAATCTGCGTGAACGAACGTTCTACACCGTCCACCAAAATCAAAGGCGATGAACCATTGAATGAAGATTGACCTCGAATCAAAATCACAGGATCATCAGCACCGGGAAGACCTGAATACTGTACCGTAGAAAGCCCCGGCAACTTACCGGAAATGGCGTTACCCAAAGATGCTGACGGTGACTTCAGCAATGCTTCGTTATTAATACTTGACATAGAACCTGTAACCGAGACTTTCTTCTGTTGTCCGTAAGCTACGACAACGACTTCGTCCAGATTTTGAGCCTCTGGCTCCATCTCTATGTTCAGTTTTTTAGCTCCGTTTATGGAGATTTCTTGACTTTTATATCCGATATAAGAAATCGACAAAACACTATTCTTCGGAACAGAAAGCGAGAAATTACCGTTTACATCGGTAACTACTCCGGTTGATGTTCCTTTAACCAATACTGATACACCTATCATTGTTTCTCCTGTTTCATCGGTAATGATACCATGTACATTAATGTTCTGTGCGGAAACCGCTTGGATTATCAAGCCTAAGAAAAGAATGATAAGCCACTTTTGTAGCATATTCCTGTTTTTCATCAGCGTTAAGATTAAATGTAACTACTCAGATATCCACGATACCTTAATTCATTGATTATCAATATAATTTATTAAAGATTCTAATAAATTGAGTCTAATAAGACTCAAAACGAAGCATATTACTAATTATACCACATTAAATGATAGCAAGTCTGTATAACTGAGTAGTTACGATTAAATATTATAACATTAAATTTAGATAAAAATATAGTTTTCATAATACTCGTTTAATTCACTTTACTTTCTTTCATTACCCCACAATTTAGAGCCATTGCCGAAGTTCTTTCTCCACTCATGTCTCCAACGATGCATATCTTGGTCACGGATGAATGGTTTCGGTGCTCTGTCGGCCTTAGTCGGAGCGGCAGGGCTCATGAGCCTCGGACTAATACCAGTAAGCGACACTGCTGAGATCTAGAGTCAAGTTGTTATTATGTCCATGCTCGATAGAACCTTTGAGAGAGGTGTTGAAGTAGATGGGGTCGGCAATAAAAAAACGGTAAGCGTGCGTTCTTCCTAACCAACCGTTGTCACGGTTCACACGGGCATAGCGTAGTAAGGATGCGTAAAGATGCTTGCCGGACACCAAGAAGTGTTAAAGAAGTCTTCCGTTCCCGTACCTCTCAAGGCTTTCTTCGGTTCACCATCGATGATAATTAGGTCATCGCCTTCGCCATACCACATAGGCGACGGACAGTGGATATAGTAGTTGATACCTACAAAGTGTCCTTTACCTTTAATATCAGCAAACAGATAGTTGTTGGCACCATCTACATTGCAACCCGGAGTGCCAACCAACCCCACTCGGTTTCGCCTTCGGGGAGAGCGTCGGTTGTCTCGTGGTTGAACCAAGCGTGAAAACGTCCTGAATTGGCAGGTAACTTATCCATCTCGGTGTAGTCCACATAGTAGTAGAGGTGAGTCAAGCTCATCACTCTGGTTCTCAATCTCCAGACGTGCGCCCTTCTCGAAAGGCATCTGGAAATAGCAGGCAAGCCCCGTACCATCTCTTGGACCAACTGCCAATGGCAGAGAGATGAACTCATATTTCTCGTCCCAACCGTTTCCGAAGAAGGCAGCGATAGGAGCTTCTACAGAGGGATACTTGTTTCCATCCCAATAAATACGGAATATAAGATCGTTTCTCATGATGCTTGTCGAGCGATGGTAAACCAAATGTGGTTGATGACACCTGTTCCGGGAATTTCCACGCTCCATTTTTCTCCCGGCTTAAACTGCCCTACGCAGTCACCGTTATTACCGGTTTTATCGGCACTGCTTATCCGACGGCTACGTAATCCGTCTTTGACTGTGGTCAGACTTCCTAATTCTCCTCTATCAATCTGAGCCGAACCATCAATAGTCAGAGCGGACAAGCTTATTAAAGTTGTTAAGAATAAAAATACTTTTTCATGATATTTTGTTTTTAAATTATAAGTTTTCTACATACAATCCCCACTTTCCTGTTTTCTAGCAATGAAGAAACCATAATAGGCAATCACTGCAAAAGCGATGGCCGGTACAACATATGCAGCCATAATACTAACCCGTCTGGTCGGAAACAATACCCTGGATTTGAGTCAGAACAGCAGCACCGGCAATAGCCATTACCATGAATGAACCACCGATTTTAGTGTCATTACCCAAACCTGTAAGACCGAATCCGTAAATGGTCGGGAACATCAATGACATACATCCGGAAATACCCATCAGGCAATAAACTCCGAAACTTCCCTTACCGAACATGGCGCCCAAACAGCACATTACAGCAAGAAGGGCAAGACCTATCAAAAGTTTATAGGCTTTCACATACTTCATCATTGCAGTACATACAAATCTCATGATCACAAAAAGAATGAGTGACATGATATAGTAAGTGGCCGCAGCCTGTTCCGCCGTACGCGGCAGTAAGTCATCCAATCCGAGCCATTCGCATCCGTTATAGAATGCGGCGGCCACCGGTTCCACACCGCGCAATGCGTTGACAACGGCCTCCGCAGAGGCTGAGTCACCTAAAGAAGCCAATACACCATCAAAATTAAGTTGTTGCATAGCATAACGGATGACGAAAGACCATACGGCTATCTGTGCACCAATATTGAAGAACTGTGCAACCACCCCCCATACATAATTCCTGTTCTTTATCAGGCGACGGAGAGTAGCAGTAAATTCCACCTTTTCCCCTTTCTCACTGAGGTTCGGCATCTTGGTAAACCGGATAGCAAGCAGAAGCACCAACATCACCAGACCAAGTACCACATAAGCCGTAGTGACAGCACTCAGCTCCTGTCCCTGGATGGCAGCTAACTCCTCAGCCGGAAGTTGAGCACGCTCTGTCGCCGTCATTCCATTCAGTTGTGAGAGGATGAAAATCTGACTGATTACTACTCCCGTAATTGCCCCGAACGGATTGAAAGCCTGCGACAGATTCAGACGGCGTGTTGCAGTACTTTCAGGACCGATTGCCAATACATAGGAATTGGTAGATGTCTCCAGGATTGAAAGCCCGGCAAAGAGAACAAAGATTGCCAGCAGATACATAAAGAAGCTGAAATCAACATTCACTCCCGAACTGAGCATGGCAGGATAGAACAGCAAGGCCCCAAAAGCATACAGCCCAAGTCCCAGCATTACACCTGATTTATAAGTATACTTCTTGATGAACAAGGCACCGGGAACAGCACAGCATCCATATCCTAACAGATAGCACACCACTTGTATCCAGCCGTCTTCGAATCACTCATACTCATGATGCGCTTGAAAGCCGCAAGCATGGTATCCGTAAGATTGTTCGGCACAGCCAGGCAAAAAAAAGTGTGGTGAGCAGGATGAACGAGAAGAGGATCCCTTTCGGTATTATCTTATTCGATTCCATACGAATTCTCCTATTTTTTATATAATTACCCTATTGAAACTTTGTCTTGATTACATTCAAATCCGCTCCGAACAATTTTTGCACGATGGGAGCCAGTTGCTCATCCTTCCCCTGTATATGGATTACTTTCTGTGTATGGACCAACGATGCGCCGGGAGCCAATTCTGCGCCGGGTGAGGAAGTCTCGATTTCATAGAAAGGCCCCATGATAGAGCCGTCTTCTACCGGACCGTCATTATAAGAATTGATTACATCACCAGCAAACGGATCTTCCTGAGGCCCCCATTGACCGTTTACATAAATTGAAGGGGTTTCGGGAAGACTGCACCACAATATGGTGAGCACGCCCTTCGATGAATCATAGCTTCCGCATAAATCCGTTGCGCGTGAAGCCGGCAATCCAGTTTGGAGCGATAGAGCCCGTCAATCTTGAAATAGATGATGCCGTTTTCCTTTATCAGCCTATCTGCAGGAATCTTGCCAAAATATTCGTCATTTACGATAACCCCTTCAGCATTCTCCTTATAAGGAATGAATACAGTAGTGGTCGGCGTAGGATTAAAACAACCGAGCATCCATACAGATACCAGTCCGCCTTCTTTTGTCCACGCATTGTCCCCGTCATTGGTAATCTTATTTCTCTCTCTTGTACGCCACATCTTCATGTCGTCTGCAAGTTCGATGTCAAAGTCCGCAGCCACTTCACCGGCATCCATCAACGATACAGTACGGTCAATATTCATATCAAAGCAGTACCGGAAGCATTTGTCAAACGAGTATCTTTCACAAAACGGATGCTGCTGTTGTCTTGTGACTTAATGTCAAAAGCTTCAGTATCAAGTACCGGAGGAACTATCCAATTATCATAAACCTGCTCTTGTCCTTCCTTGAAATAGAGCGAGAACGGCCCACCTTCGGGACCAAGCCAAAAACGTTCTTCACCTCCTACCGGATTAAACTGAGAACTAACTTTGCCTTCATTTATGAAACGATAATTAATCCAGCCGTAGCTATCACCTTCATCGCCAGAAGCAGAAGTAGTCATTACACGGCCTTGCCATGCAGGAATAACCATCACTTAGAATTTCCATCAGCAGATACTAATTCAGTATATTCAACGCCATGGTCCTTTAAGAACTGGGCATCATAAGCATAACTTCCCATCTTGATTTCTTTTTGTCCGCCGCACGATACAAGTATTGTAGTTGCACCTACCAGCAGAGTGTTTTTCAGTTTGGTTGATTTCAACATAACGCTTGTTTCTTTTATTTATAGAGAGGTCCATAATTCTTGCAAGCTCTATAATCACTGCCTTCCATATCTTCACCAAAAGCAGTCCATGCGCTGGGACGGAAAATATCTTCCTCAGAGACATTGTGCATGCATACTGGGATACGAAGCATGGAAGCCAAAGTTATCAAGTCAGCACCGATATGACCATAACTGATAGCACCATGATTAGCCCCCCAGTTATTCATAACAGTATATACATCACGGAAATATCCCTTACCTGTCAGGCGCGGAGCGAAGAAAGTAGAAGGCCACGTACGGTCAGTACGTTCATTGATAGCCTTGAAAACATCCTTATCCAAGTTTACTGTCCACCTTCGGCAATCTGCAATACTGGACCTTGACCTTTTACAAGATTCAAACGACACATTGTTACTGGCATCTCACCACGAGTCAAGAACTGAGAAGAATAACCACCACCACGCATATATTCGCGACTGGCCGGATACCATTTAGTTACTGAAAGACAAGCTTCCACTTCTTCTTCCGTAATTTCCCAGAAAGGCTTCATTACCGGTTTATTGTCACGTGTCTGACAACCTGTTCCATCAAGCGTACAAGAACCGGAGTTGATGAGGTGAATGAAACCGTTTGCCGCCTTACCTTCCAATTTCTTACCCGTTACCCGTTCTATAGCATTCGGACTCCAATAAGTACGCACATCTGCAAATATCTGTGCAGTATTAGTCAATAGATGATTGAAGAGCATTGAAGTACAATTCAGCGTATCATTTTCCGTAGCAAAAGTAAATGCTTCACGGATACCGTTCCAATCAAAAGAAGTGTTCAGAATAGCTTCTGAAAAATCACCGTCAGGCTTATAATCCGTCCACTGGCGCTGTCCTTGGAAACCTGCAGCAATCGCATTATGCCCCATTGACTCTTCCTTGAACCCCATTTCAGCCAATTTGGGATTGCCAATCATCATATCACGGAAAATAAGGGTCATTTTTACCACATATTCCCAACGGGCATCTTTCTCTTCACGGGAATATACTAGATGTTCCGGATTAAAGTCTGTCCCTTCATTACTCTTGCAATACTTTTCTGTCCATGCCATGGCACGTGCGAACTCTTCATGGTCATAAATGCCCAGCTGAACACGACGTTCTATCTCACTGGCATCCACATACTCATTACGCATGCCCAAATACTCCTGGAAGAAATCAGGATTGGGAATAGAGCCTGCAATGCCCATGGATACACTGCCGATTGAAAGATAGGATTTCCCCTTCATTGTAGCCACAGCTATACCTGCACGGGCAAAGCGCAACAATTTCTCCTGTACATCTTCCGGTATCTCCATATCGGTCACCTCCTGTACATCACGTCCGTAAATGCCAAAAGTAGGCAATCCCTTCTGTGTATGGCTTGCCAATGCCGAAGCCAGGTAAACCGCACCCGGACGTTCCGTACCGTTAAAGCCCCAGATGGCTTTCGGCATCTCTCCGTCCATATCAATAGTTTCGAATCCATAACACCAGCAAGGAGTTACAGAAAGTACGACACCCACTCCACTATTACGGAATTTTTCAGCCGCCATGGCAGCTTCAGCCACTCCACCAATAGTTGTATCTGCAATGACGCACTCTACGGAAGTGCCGTCACTATGACGTAAGACAGAAGAATAAAGCTCGGCCACTTTATGGGCCATGGCCATAGTCATATCCTCCAATGACTCACGGATACCTCCACGACGACCGTCAATAATAGGTCTGATACCAATTTTCGGCTTTCCACCGATTAATCTTGAATTTCTCATGGTTCAACTGTTTTTATTGAGATTAATATAAAAATTAACTAAATCGATTAAGCTATCATGTAAAAAAACAGCTCTCCTAAGGAGCCATTTCAATAAATTCTCCCTCGGCAAGCACAGACTGCACTGTATTACCGTTAATAATGATATCTATCAGTATTTCAAGCGCTTTCTGTACTAAAACATCTATAGGCTGCTGAATATAGGATATAGGGGCATCAAAAAAGTCAAATACCGGATTACCGTCAAAACCCACTAGACCTATTTTACCAATAATTCCCTCTCCCATGTCCTTTATTGTATATAAACAAGCCAATGAAATCATGTTGGTGGCAAAAAGAAAAGCGTCTACACCGCCATCAATTATTTTAGGCAACAAACGGTCTGCCGACTTTCTGGGAGCATCCTGCTTCAGAAAGACCACGTTAGCCAAGTTTCTCTTACCGGTTTCATCCATAGCCTTTTTATAACCACGGATACGCTCTTTCATATGGATAAGGTTGACATCATAAGCCACCATACAAGGAGCGTTATAGCCTGCATTCAAAAGATGTTTGGTTAATATATAGGAAGCATTGAAGTTATTCAACGCTACATAACTGACATTAAGTTCAGGAAAATAACGGTCAAATAGAACGATCGGAATATTATTGTTCACCAATGAAGCAATGGACTTTTCAGAATTATCACAAGGAACAATGATGAGTCCATCTACACCTTTATTAATAAGATTACTGACAACACGATTCATCTTGTCCTTATCCTCATCTGAACTTCCAAAAAGTACAGTATATCCCCGTTTGGTTGCTTCATCTTCCAATACACGTGCCAATTGAGAAAAAAACGGGTTGGAAATATCAGAAACCACTAATCCTATTGTCTTTGTTTTGCCACTACGAAGACTTTTGGCCGCAAGATTAGGCTGGTAGTTCATTTCATTGGCAATCTTCAATATGCGTTGGGCGGTCTCTTCTCCCACGCGATACTCTTTCTTCTTCCCATTCAAAACGAACGAAACCAATGCTGTTGAAACGCCTGCAGCTTCAGCAATATCCTTCAGCGATATTTTTTTTAGTGACGACATTATATTTTGTGTAACGTTTTTGCTTATACAATAGTATTATACTTTTAGGTTACCTCTTGAATCAGTAGCACTTATCGTATTCTCACGATGCAAATATAAACATAAAAATTAAATCTACAAATTATTTTGCTAATTCGTTATAACATTTTATATTTGCAGTACCAAATCATGCTAAAAACGATATGAACTACCATAAACGACACATAAAAATTAATTTTAAACTTTTAAAATCATGAAAACCAAGATTCTATTTACACTTTTATTCTTTGCATGCGGAATACACTACCTTTATGGACAGACTAACCTACAAATAGCCCCGGAAACTTTAGCAACTCCGGAAAAAAATGGAATATGGTTACAACCTGCTCAAAATACAAAAGCACAACCCATTTGGGGATTTGCAAATGGTATCCGAATAGGAATTGCTCCATTAGGAGGTCCGCGTGGCTAATTCGTATCTATACACCTTATTTAGAACATGATGAATTTGTTGTTACCAATTTCATTGCTTTTGAACCAATTGATAAAGCAAAAATAATAGGGGGCTCTCAGAACTGGAATGGAGTCAACTCGATAATGTTCGTGGAAAACGTTTTTGGAGTGGGAATACTCCTGAAGCTCCCTCATTTCCAAATCAATATTATCCAGCTCACGGAGTAATAGCAAAGGAAAATGGAGTTGAAACACTTACTGTGTATTTCTTTTGTGAAACTTTTGATAATGGTGCGAATGTCTATGTCCGGACTAAATTCACAGAAGGAAAGCCTTATGAGTTTGAACTGACTACGTATACTGCGGAAGACTCAGATGAGCTAAATCGTTTTATACTCACAGCTACTATGGGAAACAAAGCAAGACTTAGGACATTACATCTCGCAGATGGTAAAACGAAAGAAGCCGGCCAATTATGGCCGAGCTATAAAGATTCTAATTTCACAGAACATAACCATACTCCAGTGGCAGAAATGATAAAAGATAAAAATGGAGGTGTATGGTTTATAGCGTCACCTGATGAGAAAGACCCTACAAAAGCTGTATATGCTGAAGATACACATACACATTGGAAATATACTGGTAAAAAAGCAACGCAATATTGGTATTGTTCCAATCCAAGTAATGAGTTAGAAGGAGTTGTAAACGGTCGTTATACTTATTGGGCAAGTAAATCTCCGATACCTGGTGGTATCGCTTATGAGAACTTTGAACTGACTGAACCATTTCAGTCTGGTCAAAGCTATATTTTTGGTATCACACCTCTTTCACCGGAAGAATTAATAAACCACATTATGAAATAAGAACGGACTACTTTTTTGGTAGAACTTCTTTTCCTCCTTATTTATCCCCTCTTTTGTTCTTAATTTATAGAACAGAAAAGGATAAAAGGTGGATAAAAATAAGAAAAGGATAAATTACAAAACTTACTAAATAGCTTATTACTCTAATGAGAGCAGCAGAAAATAGATACTCTATTTCTACTGTTCTCATTTTTATATATATACAACTTTTCATAG